>Ga0335076_10000361_pt1 | contig 41456 bp, 31 predicted proteins | sample Lox_Sample_25_FD_206717 | JGI IMG/M metagenome (GOLD analysis project Ga0335076, IMG submission 206717) | Soil microbial communities from Loxahatchee National Wildlife Refuge, Florida, United States - Lox_Sample_2.5 | ecosystem: Environmental > Terrestrial > Soil > Wetlands | place: USA... | reverse complement strand
CCTTTGTCTTGGTCATCCATGGCGTCACCCTCGCCGAGCCAATACTGCACTTCGTAGGTTCGGGCGTACGGCTCCGCCCACGCGATGCGAATGGCATTGATGCTTTCTTTTTTGTCGAGAGCGATTACCACCCACTGCGGATGGAGCGAATCGTCTTCTCCCGTGAAATCTTTTGTGAGGTAGGGATTACTCTTCCAGTAAGACTGGAGATCTCCATCATCGAGGCGCGAATAGCCGTCAAACTCGGTTCCGTTGTTCCGGGTGAAGCCGCGGTGGGGAAGCGAATAGCCATAGGAGTGACGGATCATTTCCTTCGTGGGAGTGGCGTCGCCGGTGAAATAGCCCTTTCCGGCGGCATCGCTCCAGGTTCCTTTGGGATTCCAATGCCAGGCCTGCACAAACAGGTCGGTATTCTGGCGATAGCTGATGACTCCCCAGCCGGCCTCGAGAATCTGTCCTACCTGGTCGGATCGGAAGAACATGTCGGTGGCGTTGCTGGGGACGCGGTCCACGGTCGATCCCAGCGCATAGGGCGGGCTGAATGTGTTCACGACGCGGCCCGGAGTAGCATCGACAAGAACCGTTTGTGTACGAGCGTGCGACAGACAAACCAAGACGAAAGTAAGAAGAAGAGCTATTGTGTGTGACCAGCAGAGAATCCGTGCGAAGAAGAACGGCAGTTTATCCGGCATTGTGCAGACCTCGTGAATTGGGGCAAAATCCCGATAAGTGTCATACATCAAGTGGCAGAGTTCGTGCCAGCTTCAATGATTTCGGCTTTCACGCAATGAAACCCACGCTATGGATATAATCTGCGCTTCTCTGGCAACTGCTGCGGCGGATCACGTCGGCGGAGGCTGTTCTGAACTTCATTCATGAAGACTTCCTGTTGCATTCTGAGGCGGCCCGCCGGCTGTATCACGATTACGCCGCCGCCGAGCCCATCCTTGATTATCACACTCATCTCAATCCGGCTGATATTGCCGCCGACCGGCGCTTCCACAATCTATTTGAAATCTGGCTGGAGGGTGATCACTACAAATGGAGGGCGATGCGCGCCAACGGCGTTTCCGAGCGTTTTTGTACCGGAGACGCAACAGCCGAGGAGAAGTTTGCCGCCTGGGCCCGCACTGTTCCTTTCACGGTTCGTAACCCGCTCTTCCATTGGTGCCATCTGGAGTTGAGGCGGTATTTCGGAATCGACGAACTGCTGGCGGAACGCAGTGCGCTTTCTATTTGGGATCGCGCGAACGCCTTGCTAAGCGAGGGTGATCTCACAGCGCAGGGCATTCTCAGGAAGTTCAACGTTCGGGCCTTGTTTACCACGGACGACCCTTGCGATGACCTGCGGCACCATAAGAGGCTGGCAGCTTCGCAAGCAGGATTTCGCGTGTATCCAACTTTTCGTCCCGATAGGGCTCTGCTGGTGAACGATCCGGCCGTGTTCAATACATGGGTCGGCCGTCTGGAAGAATCCAGTGGCATCGAAATCTCATCCATGCACGGTTTTCTTGACGCTCTGAAGCAACGCCACGATTTTTTCCATGCTGCCGGAGCGCGCCTTTCCGATCACGGCTTGGAATATTGCCCCGCCCATCCTTGCAGCGACCGCCGTGCCGCCGCGATTTTTCAGAAGGTTCGGAGCGGCAAGGCCGCCACCGGCCCGGAACATGAACAGTTTGCTTCGTATTTAATGTTGTTCTTCGGCAAATTAGACGCAGAAAAAGGCTGGACAAAACAACTGCATTTGGGCGCATTGCGCGCGGTGAACACTCGCAGGGTGCGGGAGGCAGGGCCTGATGCAGGATTCGACTGCACGGGAGACTGGATGCAGGCCAAAGCGCTTTGCGCCTACCTCGATTACCTCGAACGGGAGTCTGCGCTTCCGAAGACGATCGTTTACAACCTCAACCCCGCCGAGAATTATGCCATCGCGACAGCGCTTGGAAGTTTTCAGGATGAATCAGTCCCGGGAAAACTTCAGTTCGGCAGCGCATGGTGGTTTCTGGATCAGAAGGAAGGCATTGAGTGGCAAATCAACGCTCTCTCGCACACTGGGTTGCTCTCCCGCTTCGTCGGCATGGTAACGGATTCACGATCGTTCATGTCTTTTCCGCGGCACGAATATTTCCGCAGGATTCTGTGCAATTTGCTGGGACGCGAGATGGAGAACGGCGAACTTCCCAACGACGAGGCGTGGCTGGGAGGTATGGTTCGCAACATTTGTTTCGAAAATGCCCGCCACTATCTCGGCCTTGAACTGCCGCTCGTCGCGAACACGAGCAAGAAAGTCTAGTGCGGTGAAAGATTGCCTTCGCTGGCCGTTTTTACCCAATGAAAACCGGCTGTCGAGCTCTGCTGCGGAGGCCTTACTCTTTTGTATAATTTTCGCTCCCGTATCTACACTGCTCGTCGCAACTGGATCATTCCATGTTCCTCAAACGATTCGAAAATCGGATCACGCTCGGAAGCGCAGCGGCAGAACAGGCTGCATCGGCGATTCGCAGAGCGATCGCCGCACGTGGCTCGGCACGGATCATCGCGGCGACCGCAGCCTCGCAGCTGGAATTCCTTGATTTTCTGACGAAAGCGCCGGGAATCGACTGGGCGCAGGTGGAAGCATTTCATCTGGATGAATATATCGGTTTGCCGATTACCCATCCGGGAAGTTTCCGCAAGATGCTGCTCGAGCAACTTGTGCAGAAAACCGGAATAGTCAAATACCATTTGCTCGATGGGGACGCCGCAGATCCATCGGAGGTCGTTCAGCGCGTCGGCAAAGCCCTGGCATCTAAACCGGTCGACATCGCGTTTTTGGGCATCGGCGAGAATGGACACATCGCGTTCAACGATCCGCCCGCCGATCTTGAAACCGAAGAACCATATATCATCGTGAATCTCGACGAGGCCTGCCGCCGGCAGCAGGTGGGCGAAGCATGGTTCTCCGACATCTCCCAGGTTCCCAAGCAGGCGATCTCCATGTCGCCGTGTCAGATTCTCAAGGCCAGGGAGATATTGGCAGTGGTGCCGGACACGCGTAAGGCTCAGGCGGTGAAGGCTTGCTTTGAGGGCCCCATTAGCCCGATGGCGCCGGCGTCAATCCTCCGCAAGCATTCCAACGCTACCATCTATCTCGACAAAAACTCGGCTTCGCTGCTGGGCCCGGCTCTACAGAAAGCGCTGCAAGACGAATCACAGGTTGCGGTTGGTTCTTAAAGGACCGCGTGTGTACCTTCAGGCATGGTAACCACCAGAAGGCCGATCGCTTCGTTGCGCTGGTGGATTGGCGGACTTCTGTTCGCGTCCACCGTCATAAACTATATCGACCGGCAGACGCTTTCGCTTCTTGCTCCCTACCTCAAAATCCAATACCGCTGGACCAACTCCGACTACGCGAATATCGCGATCGCCTTTCGCGTCGCTTACTCCATCGGACAAACGCTGTTTGGACGGCTCATGGACCGAATCGGCACGCGCCGCGGTCTCACGCTCACAGTCGTCTACTATTCACTGGTTTCGATGTTGACGTCGCTCGCCCACGGCCTTTATAGCTTCGCCACGTTTCGATTTTTGTTGGGCGCGGGGGAATCTGCCAACTGGCCGGCCGCGGCCAAGGCCGTCTCGGAGTGGTTTCCCAAGCGCGAGCGTGCACTCGCCACCGCCCTGTTTGACAGTGGCTCATCCATCGGGGGAGCCGTCGCTCCGTTCATTGTTCTGTGGATTTATTTTCGCTGGGGATGGCGGCCGGCCTTTATGATCCCCGGCGTTCTAGGCTTCCTGTGGCTGATCGTGTGGCGATGGCTGTACTACCCTCCCGAGGAGCATCCCCGCGTTGGCGCGGCAGAGCTGGCGATCATTGCGGAAGACAAGCGCGAATCCAATGCTCCACAGGAAGCGAAGGCTGGGCTCCGGCTGTGGGACCTTTTGAAGTTTCCCCAGACCTGGGGTGTTGTGATTGCGAAGACCTTCACCGACCCGGTGTATTTCTTCATCGCCGAATGGTTTCCGATTTACCTGGTTGGCAAGGGCATTGCGCTCAAGAACGGACTGATTGCCGTTTGGATCCCGTTCATCGCGGCAGATCTGGGCTGCTTCTTCGGCGGAGGCATGTCTGGCTACTTGATCAAGCGGGGATTGCCGCTGGGTGCGGCGCGAAAAGCCCTGGTGGTTTTCGGAGGCATTGGGATGACCATGCTGATCCCCACCGTCTTCACCACCAATCTTTACTTGATTGCTCTTCTGTTTGCCATCGCCACCTTCACCTATGGGGGCTTTACTACCATGGCCAACGTGCTGCCCTCAGACCTTTATAACAGTCGATCCGTTGCCTCCGTCAGCGGTCTGAGCGGTACCGGCGCGGGCATTGGAACAATCCTTGCCTTCAAGCTTATCGGATACTTTACCGACGCGAGGCGAAACGCGGGCACACATTCCTTTGACCCGATTGTCATCGCGGCGGGGCTGGTGCCGTTCGTTGGCATGATTCTGGTCTTGCTGCTTGTCCGGAACACCAAAGTGACCGATCAAGGGCTGGTGCGGAGAATCTGACGCGTTTGGGTACACTGGATGCTCTGAGGACACTGACGTGAAGATCGCCGATGCCAAGGTGTTCGTTTGTTCTCCGGGACGGAATTTTGTCACCTTGAAGATTCGCACCGACGAGGGAATATCCGGCCTTGGAGATGCGACGCTCAACGGGCGCGAATTGGCGGTTGCCTCCTACTTGACCGACCATGTCGTGCCCTGCCTTATCGGGCGCGATCCGTTTCAAACCGAGGATTTGTGGCAGTACCTTTACCGCGGCGCCTACTGGCGGCGAGGACCGGTGACCATGACCGCGATCGGCGCCGTCGATATGGCCCTGTGGGACATCAAGGGCAAAGCTCTTCGCACTCCGGTCTACAACCTGCTTGGAGGTAAGAGCCGGACTGGGGTATTGGTCTATGGTCACGCCAACGGGCGCGACATCGAAGAAACATCGGACGAAGTGACCAAGTACCGAGAGCTGGGTTATCTGGCAGTTCGGGCTCAAACTGGCGTACCCGGTTTGCCCTCAACCTACGGCGTGGGCAAGGGCAAGCTGTTCTATGAGCCCGCCGAGCCCGGGCTTCCGCCAGAGAATGTGTGGTCAAGCGAGAAATATCTTCTGCATGTCCCCAAGTTGTTCGAGGCGCTGCGCGCGAGCCACGGAGAGGACATTCACCTGCTGCACGATGTACATCATCGGTTGACTCCAATTGAGGCTGCCCGGCTGGGAAAAAGCCTCGAGCCCTATCACCTGTTCTGGCTGGAAGATCCTGTCGCGGCAGAATTGCAGGAGGGGTTTCGCATCATTCGCCAGCAAACAACGACTCCACTCGCCGTAGGAGAAGTCTTCAATTCGGTTTGGGATGCTCACCTTCTAATTACCGAGCAATTAATCGACTACATTCGAATGACCGTGATTCACGCCGGAGGAATCACTCCTTTGAAGAAGCTTGCGGCCCTGGCTGAGATTTATCACGTCCGGACAGGCTGCCATGGCGCGACCGATCTTTCTCCGGTCACCATGGCGGCTGCACTGCACTTCGATATCTCCGTGAACAATTTTGGAATCCAGGAGTACATGCGACACACTCCCGAGACCGATGAAGTGTTTCCGCATTCTTACTATTTCAAGGATGGGTCTTTATATCCCGGCGATGGTGAGGGGTTGGGGGTCGATTTCAACGAAGCGCTGGCCGAAAAATTCCCCTACCAGCGGGCCTATCTGCCGGTGAACCGGAAACTGGATGGAACCATGTTCAACTGGTAACTCGGAGAAGCTGCAAATCGTTTTGCGAAACCTATGGGATATAAGAAGCTGGAGCTCGATGGCAAAGCCGCCGTGGTGATAGGCGGAAGTTCGGGCATCGGCCGAACGCTCGCCCGCGGACTCGCAGAAGCTGGAGCTGACGTGGTTCCCACGGCGCGGCGCGCAGACCTGGTGAATGCAGTTGCTGCAGAAATCGAATCTCTGGGCCGCCGCACACTGCGTGCTTGCTGCGACGTGACAGATCGGGAATCTTTAGCAAAAGTGCTGCAGGCATCTGTGCAGGCGTTCGGCAAAGTCGACATCCTGGTCAACGTTGCTGGCCTTAACCAGCGCGCTCCCACCCTGGATTTTCCTCAGGCCGACTGGGACCGTCTCATAAACACGAACCTGACCGGCACCCTGCGCGCGTGCCAGATTTTCGGCCGCCATATGATCGAGCGAGGCTATGGCCGGATTATCAACATCGCTTCCATGGGCTCGTTCCTCGCCCTCTATGAAGTGGCTGCTTACTGTGCCAGCAAGGCGGGCGTGGCATCTTTGACGAAATCTCTGGCGATCGAATGGGCCCGGCACGGGGTCTGCGTCAACGCGATCGCGCCGGGTTATTTCCGCACGCCGCTGTCGGAGAAGTTGCTGGTCGGTACACCACGAGGAGAGGAGGTGTTGATCCGCACTCCCATGAAGCGCTTCGGCGAACTTGAAGAACTGATCGGCGCGGCAGTCTTTCTTGCGTCTGACGCCGCCAGTTTTGTCACTGGCACTCTGCTCGCCGTGGATGGCGGCTATCTCGCCAGCGGTGTAAACCAGTGAGTCGTATCCGATGAACGCGCAAGACTTGCCTATTTTTGCGATAGATATGGCACGAAGCCCCGCGTCTTCATCTCCAGGCGGTAAACCGAGGTGGTAGCCGTGATGTAAAGTGTGCGATAGTCCTTATCGCCCCAATTCAGATTCGCCGGCTGCTCGGGCATTTCGATGGTGCCGAGATGGTTGCCTTTGGCGTCCCATACCCAAATGCCCTTGGGACCGGTGACAAAGATGTTACCTTTCTTGTCGACTTTCATCCCGTCAGGTACGCCCTCGCCCTTGCCTCCGGGTTCCGTGCCGAAGATGCGGCCGCTTTTGAGGCTTCCATCTCGCGCTACATCGTACACGCGGATGTTTCTCTGCTCGCTGTCGTCGACGTAAAAGTGCTTGCCGTCAGGCGAAAAGGCCAGGCCGTTCGGCTGGGTCAGATCCTTTGTGAGCAACCGGATCTCACCTTTGGCATCGAGGCGGTAAACGCCCTGAAACGGGATTTCCTGTTTCTCGCCGGCCACCAGATCAAGCGTTGGGTCGGTAAAATACAACGCTCCGTCCGGCCCGGCAACTACATCGTTTGGACTGTTGAATCGGCTGCCGTTGTAATGGTCGGCCAGTATCTTGTATTTCCCGTCAGGAGTTACCTCGATGATTGCCCGCAACACGCTGGCGCAGTCGATCAGCCGATGCTTGCGGTCGAACGTGTTGCCGTCCGGGTCGCCGAGCGCAATGACTTCCTCTTTCGTGCCGTCGAGATGCAGCCGGTAAATCTTGTTGATGGTTTCATCGCTCACGTAGAGGAATCCGGCCTCGTCCCATACAGGGCCCTCGGTAAAGCCAAAGCCGGTAGCCACGACGGTGAGCTTGGCATTGCGATCGATGAGATTCCAGAATTGCGGCGAATTGGCCTGCAGGCTGAATTCCCGCATGGCACCTGCGGCGGCGAGGAGACCACCAACATGTAGCACCACAACCAGCACCGTTGCGACGCCGCAGCCAAAGACAGCCTTAGTTCGAAATCTCACTATAGGGTCCTTCCCATGGATTCCTCAGACGACTCTCTGCGTTCGGCATGGCTTATTGTTCTTCCTCTGAACTCTGCCTGGCAATGCCCGCCTCGCCGCGATTTGCGGAGTGCATCAAGAAACTGATGAGGTCATTCAACTCATTCGCACTCAGCGTTGAGCCATAATCCGCGGGCATGATTGGCTCGGCGTTGTATTCCAGGCTCTGGAGATCGGACTTGCGCAGAAAGTGAAAGACACCGTCCGAAGTCTGCAATTGCACCGAGAAATTATCCTCATTACGAACCCTTCCAACCAATTTCTCGCCGCTGGATGTGATCGCTGTTGCCCTCCGGGTCTGCCGGCCACCGCTCGGACGAACAATTGCAGCCCGAGTCTCCGCTATCGAGTGCGTGCTCCCGTAGCCCGATAAATCCGAAGCCAGGAAACCTCCCTCGCCGGTAACCATGTGACAGCTTGAACATCCCGCCTTGCCAAAAAAGACCCTTCTTCCGCGACTGGGATCACCGGGCAGTTTGAGTTGCCTGGTCTGTCCCTGAAGAGTGCGCAGGTAGGCGACGATTTCGCGAACCTGGAGATCACCGAGCGCATGGAATGCGGGCATGCCAGTTCCCGGAATGCCCTCGCGCACAATGCCAGCGATCTCCGTGTCGCTGAGCCGTTGCACTCTTCGGGTGTCTGCAATGTCCGGGGCTCGTTCACTGCCTCTTCCATCGAGTCCGTGGCAACTGGCGCAAGTTGAGGCGAAGAGTTGTGATGCCCCAGGTCTCTCCGGCTCAGCGGTTGGGACTTGACGCGACTGAAACCCACGCGCAGGAAGCCCGGCGGCAACGATCAGCACAGAACAGAACAGAGACGCACGTACGCACGATGACCGCATGCCGTAGCCACGCTGTAACCGGTCAGGGTTGGCCATCCTGCAAGTCATCAGAAGAGGAACTTCAATCCTAGTTGCAGGATGCGCGCAGGTCTTGCCGAGCTTACCAATCCGAAGGTGCCCCCCGCGTCGGGATAACCATCGTTGACCAGGCCGTCCGGATTGTTGAACTGGGCATGGTTGAACGCGTTAAACGCCTCAAACCGCAACTGAAGTTCCTTGGATTCCGTGACTTTTGTGGTCTTCAGCAGAGCCATGTCGAAGTTGTTGAGGCCTGGGCCATGAAAGAAACGCCGGCGAGAAGTTCCGAACTGCCCGGGGTTCTCGAGGGTGAAGAGGGCGCTGTTGAAATACTGATTTCCATGGCGGGGATTGGTATCGGCTAGTACTGATCCACCGGAGAAGTTTGGCACATCGACGGGAGCAGCGTTGGCGCCGATCAAAGAATTATCGTCATTCTCGCTCAAGGTGATGGGAAGACCGGTAGCAAAAGTGGTGATGCCGCTGAGGCTCCAGCCCCCAATTACCCATTTCCTCCAACCGGATCTGGCGAGTCTGTCGAACGGCAAAAGCCAGTTGTAGCTGAGTACGAAGTTCTGCGTCACGTCGAAATTGCAAAGACCAATGCTCAGCCGCGGATCGAACGGATACGTGGAGTCCTGCAAGCCCGAGGCGTTGTCCAGACACTTGCTGTAGGTGTAGCCAGCGAGAAAGCTCAGCGATCCGGTGTTGTGGCTTACGCTGACCTGCAGCGAGTTGTACCGCGAGTTTGCCACCGTAGATTCGGATGGGTTGGTGTCAAAAAGGGGCCCGAGAGGGCGAGTGCTGAGGAAGGTTTGTCCGGAGAACGGCGAAGGCCCCGGAAGCGTAACCCATTCGGTGCCAGCCGGCGGCGTCTCGCCGAATTGACCGCACGGCGGGGCCGTAGTTGCCGGCGCGAGATTGGCGGGATTGCTCAAGTACAAACAGAGCGCCGGATTGGCAGGATTTCCCTCGATCCCCGTGACCAAGCGATGCCCCTGGTTTCCCACGTAGCTCGCAGTGACGACAGTGTTCGCTCCGACCTGGCGCTGGAGCGAAAATTCATAATGTTCGGAATAGGGTAGCTTGTTGTCGTGATTGAAGAACCATCCATACGAGATCGGTTCGACGCTCGCCCAATCGAAGGATGTGTCTGGATTCTTTGCGGAAACGTTGGTTGATGGAAATGTGAACGGGAACCTCTGTATGGCCCCACCGATGGAACGCACCTCGAACGGTGCTTCCAGGAGCGGAGGATTCGAACTTCCGTAATAGAGCCCGTATGGCGGGTCACCCACTTCGAGGAATTGCGAAAGATCTTCCACCGACGTGTAATACAAACCAGCCCCGACGCGAATGCTGGTTTTTCCCGGCCCACCAAACAGCTTGCCCAAGAGGCCATCGGAAACGCTTGGAGAGTAAGCCAAACCGAGCCGGGGTGAAAAGTTGTGCCACTGGGTTGGTCCAAGGGTGCGTGGCACGCCAGGATCGCCAGGAACCACCCATCCCTTGGGCGCGCCCGGAAACACCACCGACTGCTCGCCGGGGATGATGGTCTCGATCTTGTTCTGGGTATCGTACCAGGGCATGCTGGCTTCCCAGCGCAAACCGTAGTTCAAGACCAGGTCGCTGGTCGCTCGCCAGCTATCCTGCGCGTACAACCCATAGTATTTGCTGCGGGAATCCAGGATTTGCGGGCTGGCCTGGGTCAAGCTGTCTGGCGCTCCAATGAGAAAGTCGGCAAAGTCGATTCCAGTCTCGCCACCAGTGAACGAGTACTGCCCGTTCTCTGCGGCAAAGTTTCTTTCGTTGATCTGGTCATAGTGGAGCTGGCCGCCGAACTGGACGCTGTGCGTGCCCACGATTTTGGTGAAATTGTCCAGTACCTGAAACGAGTTGTTGAATTGCCGCGTGCTTACCTGGGGCACCCCTATGGCGTAGTGATTGAATGTCATGTAAGGCACACCATCCAAAGCGGGAGCGATCGGCGCTATGCCGCCGTTGAAGTTCAAGCCGGTGCCTGCCGGCACCGTGAAGCCCAGTGCGGCCAGACCGTAAGTTGAACCTACTCCGCCGGTGGGATCCGTGAGGGCGATGGTGTTTCGCACATAACTGAGGCGGAGTTCATTCACCGCGTAAGAACCAAAGTTCTTGGTGTCGCCGAGGTTCACCAGTTGCGCCCGTCCGGCAGTTGCTGCGCTGTAAGCAAAGCCGGCGGCCGGAACGGTGGCTCCGCCATTGGGGTACGGGGAATTCAACAAGTAATCGTCGGCGAAGTAATAAGCGAACAGCGTTCCAAAGCGCGTATTTTGATCGATTCGCACACCGCCTTTGTCATCACGCAATTTCTGGGCGTATTTAGAGGACGCGAAATTGAAGGCAGGATTCGTAGCGTTTGGCTGCGGAATGAGGCCGAGGTTCAGCATGTTCACTGCCACAGGCGACCAAGCTGCCTTGGGAATGATGGCACCGGGAAACACACACTGGCTCTGATTCGCGCACCCGGCGAAATAATACGGCTCCCCATCAGAGATCGTACCCGGTGACAGGCCCATTCTTTGATTCAGAATGCTTGCGAAGTTGGGTCCACCCACGGAGCCGGTGAACGAGTCCGCGGAATCGGAGAGGTCGCCGGTAAAATTTGCCGCCGAGGGCACTGTCGTATTCACCGGAGAAGCCTGGGTCTGGCGTGTGCCTTGGTAGTCGAGAAAAAAGAAGGTTTTATCCTTCCTGACCGGTCCACCGAAGGTGCCCCCGAACTGGTGCTGGCGGAAAACAGGAACGGAATCAGAAAAGTATTGCGTGGCATCGAACGCGGTGTTCCGCGCGAACTCAAACCCGCTACCATGAAACTGATTCCCCCCTGATTTCGTCACCACGTTGATTTGTCCACCGCTGTAATTGCCGTATTCGGCGTCGAAATTGTTGGTGATGATGCGGAACTCGGAGATCGAATCCAGGTTCGGAATGACGGCCGCCCCGTTGTTCTTGCCCTCCTCGACGTTTGAACCGTTGACCATGAACCCGTTCGCGGTCTCGCGTTGCCCGTTTACCGACTGGTTTCCGGAATTCAGACCGCCACTCGGAGAGCGATCGTTGATTCCCGGCGTTTGCGTGTCATTCGCGTTGTACGGAGACACGCCCGGTTGCAATGCCAGCAAATCGGTGTAGCTTCTGCCATCCAGGGGGACGGCCTCGATTCTCTTGCTTTCAATCACCTCTCCCATCTGCGTGCTCTGGGTCTCGACGTGGACTGCATCAGTGCTCACCTCGACCTTCTCGCTGATGGCGCCGACACTGAGTGTCGCATCAACCCGCAGCGCAGAGTTGGCGTCGATGACCAATCCTGTTTTGCCGAAAGTCTTGAATCCCGAATGGCTGATTTCCAGGTCGTAGGTGCCCACTGCCAGAGTTGGAAGATCGTAGAAACCCTTGCCATCCGTAGTAACAGTCGTTTTCACGCCGGTCTGCGTATCGGTCGCCACCACCGAAGCGCCGGAAACGACCGCCCCCGAAGCATCCGTCACGACGCCGGAGATACTGCCGGTAATACTCGCCCACGCCACACTTAGGCAAAGGAAAAACAGCGCCAGTGCCGCCACACCCGCGCGCCATAGATTACGCATAGTTGGTCTCCCGAGTACCTTGCAACCTTGCTTACCGCTCCACTGATGTTTTCACCCAGTGAAAATCGCTGGTTTAATTCTGAGAAACCCGATCAATCCGATGACACGGGGTTTACCGTAATCGCAGCGCGACTGTCAACTCTTTCTTGCGCTGAGCGTCCTCTTGCAATGGTTTGCGTTTCGAAACAAAACACCCCAGAGCAGGAGTTCACCCTGTCGTAACCCGGGGTCATTTCCGCTTTACCGCGATGGCCGAGATCTCCACGTGGGCATGATTCACCAAAGCGGCCGCCTGAATTGTGGCGCGCGCCGGTTTCGGATCGGGCAGAAAATTCTTATAAACCTTGTTCATGTCTGGGAATTCGTTGATTTCGGCGAGATAGACATTCACAGAAACGATGTCCTTAAGCTCAAAGCCCGCCGCCTTGAGAACTTTCTCGATATTCTCCAGGGCCGCCTTAGTCTCCGGACCGATCCCGCCCGCGACCAGCTTGTCCGACTCGTCGGTGCCCTCCTGTCCGGCTATGTAAAGCGTGTTGCCGGCAACGATTCCGTCGCTGAATGGCAGCCCCCTGGTGGCAGACAGGTTGATTGCCTTGTGCTCCTGGCAGAAGCTCTTGTGCCACGCCGGAAGGACTAAGAGCGCAGCCCCCACAACAAATAAAAGCAAGCGGACGCTTCTCGGGTGTAGGTTCATTTTCCTTCTTCCTCCCTTTCATTCGTTGATAGGCTCTTCCACCGGATGAAAAATGGTGTTAGAGTCCGCGCGGACATGTATACAACCTGGAGGAGGAAATGCACAACTGCATTCGTCTTGTGAAAACCCGCGGGATCGCTGTGTTAGCGGCGTTCGCATGCCTCTCGTTCTTGATCCTGGCCGGGATCTGGCGGGTGCATGCTCAGTCAACCGAGGGTGAGCAAACCAGCGAGAGTGCGTTGCTTGCCGGTTTTCGCCGGGTGGAGGTTGCATCAGTTTCCGACGCGATCGAGCAGATTTCGGGCAAACGCATGTACATGAGCCATGCGATGCATCCAATCTTTACCACGAAATTTGCCGGGATCGCCCGCACGGTTTTGCTCAGGAAGGATGAAGGCAACAGAGATCCTCACGCCCTCGATGGCATGCTCTCGGCGATCGACCAGGGGTCGACGGATTCGGTTTATGTCATGACGGTTGAGGATGGCGAGGACATCGCAGGCATGGGAGGACTCATGGGCACTGCCATGGCCGCCCGCGGATATGCGGGCGCGGTCATCGACGGTGGAGTCCGCGACGTGGCTTATCTGCGCAAGATCGAGTTTCCGGTGTTTGCCACGGGCATTGTCCCGTCGACCTCGGTGCACCACTATCGCTTTGCCGGAGCGCAGATTCCTATCTCCTGCGGTGGTGTAACCGTCACTCCGGGCGACATCGTCGTTGCCGACAGCGACGGGGTCGCGGTAGTCCCTCGGGACCATGCCAAAGCGGTTTTGACCCTCGCCCAGCAGATGGATTTCAAGGAACACTCCATGTATCCCGTAATCGAACAGATGAAGTCGATCGTGGAGGCGGTGAAGAAGTTCGGGCGCCTATGAGTGATCGGACTTGCAGAAAATCGACTTTCATCAGATAATTCGCACTTTCATTTTGCATGATTCGTTCTTGATTTGATTGCGATGGCCGAACGCCCCAAACGCAGCTACAATATCACCGCTTTGCAGCGCGGCCTGCGTCTTTTGCAGCTTTTCAGTGAATCGCCGCGTGGCCTCACCGCTAAGCAGGTGGCAAATCTCTCCCGACTTCCGGTGAGCACCGTTCACCGGTTCCTGGCAAATCTGGAAAATACCGGCTTTCTGAACTGCGGAGGCGATGGCGTCTACCATCTGGGAATTGCCTGCTTTGCCATCGGACATGCCGCGCTGGGGCAGCTCGACATCCGCCGACTGAGCCTGCCCTACCTTCAGGAACTGAATCAACAGACACGCGAAACGATCCACCTGACAGTCCGGCACGGCCTGTCGGCCGTCTATGTGGAAAAACTCGACTCGCTCGAACCATTGCGGATTCACTCGCGCATCGGCGCTGCGGTTCCGCTCTATTGCACGGCCGTGGGCAAGGTGATGCTGGCCAACATGCCCGACGGCGAGCGCGAACGCGTGGTTCGGCAGTTGGAGTTACGACGGCTGACCCCGAACACGGTAGGAAGCCTTCAGGAGCTGGAAGCAGAGCTGTATCGCGTCCGGAAAAACGGGTACGCTTGCGATCTGGAGGAGCACGAATTGCACATTCGCTGTGTGGCGGCTCCTATCTGGGACCATTCGGGGGCGGTGCACGCCAGCCTGAGCATCACTGCACCCGTAGTCCGCATGGCAGTGAGCCGGCTACGGCAGCTCGCTCCCATGATTCAAGCGGCTGGCCTGCACATATCGCGCGAGCTCGGGTACCGCGTAATGGAGAGAACCGGAGAACGATCGTCAGCAACAAAGCCCTATGCTCTGGAGGCGACGCTTGCCAAGTCTGTGGTCTAAGCCGAGCCGAAAGTTCTTCCACTGGGCGCATGAGCCATTTGCTGGCGTGCGACTGGGCGCCGCGATCGCTTTTCTTGCTGGCTGCGCCTACCTTGTCTCACCGCTTTCGGCTTCTCTGGCGGAAGAGAACTCAACGGTCTCAGCGATGGTTGATGTTCAGACAGAAGATTTGCTGGTTCAGCCGCCGGCCGCCAACTGGATTTCCTACAACGGCGACTATTCCGGCCGCCGTTACAGCGGGCTTTCCCAAATCAATTCAGCGAATCTGGAGCAGTTGCGCGCGCAATGGGTTTTTCATGTCAATAACACCAGCCGTCTCGAGGTGACCCCCGTTGTCGTAAACGGAGTCATGTTCGTCACGGCGGCAAACGATGCTTTCGCTCTCGACGCACGTACAGGGCGTCCCGTATGGCACCACTCGCGTCCCTTCTCGGAAGGTTTGATCGATGATGCATCCAGCCACATCAATCGCGGGGTGGCAGTCTGGCACAACCGCGTTTATATGGAAACTGACAACGCCCATCTTCTGTGCCTCGACGCCCGCTCCGGCAACCTCATCTGGGATGTTGCCTACGCAGCCTGGAATAAGAACTACGGCGCAACCAGCGCTCCCTTGATCGTCAGAGACAAGGTTATGGTAGGAACCTCGGGCGGCGACGACGGCGTGCGCGGTTTTCTCGTGGCTTATGACGCAATGACCGGCAAATTGGCGTGGCGATTATGGACGATTCCCGCTCCGGGGGAGCCTGGATCGGAAAGCTGGCCGGGCAAGCTCTACCTGCGCGGTGGCGGCACAACCTGGATGCCGGGAACTTACGATCCTGAACTCAATACCATTTATTGGGGCACGAGCAATCCTGCTCCAGATTTTGACGGCAAAGTTCGCCCCGGCGACGACCTCTATACCGACTGCGTCCTGGCGATGGATCCGGACACCGGAAAACTGAAGTGGCACTTCCAGTTCACCCCACACGATTTGTTCGATTATGACGCTGTGGAGACTCCCATTCTCATCAACACCGTTTACAAGGGAGCCCCGCGGAAACTGCTGGTGCAGGCTAACCGCAACGGCTATATCTATGTGCTCGACCGCAGTACCGGCCAGTTTCTTTCTGCGACTCGTTTCGTCGATAAGCTGAATTGGGCAAAGGGAATCGACGAACGCGGGAAGCCGGTCCGCACTGGCATCGAGCCTGCCCCTGCCGGAACTCGGATCTGTCCTGGATACGCCGGAGCCACGAACTGGTTTGCCCCAAGTTATGACGAGTCTACGCATCTCGTTTACTTCATGGCGCTGGAGGAGTGCGAGACTTACTTCTCGCAGCCGAGGCAACCGTTTCAAGAAGGAAGAACATATTACTCTACCGGAGTGAAACACATCGCCGGGGAAGATTCGCAGAAGAATCTGATCGCTTACGACTTGAAGGCGGGCTTGATCGCCTGGAAGTATCCGCAGGTCGGACAAGGCCATTCTTCAGGAGGCACGATGGCGACTGCGGGGGGGGTGGTGTTCTTCGGAGACGATGCCGGATCCTTCGAAGCCGTGGATGCGAAAAGCGGCAAGTCGCTGTGGCATTTCAACACAGGCCAGAACATGAGCGCCTCTCCAATGACTTATGCCGTCGCCGGCAAACAATACGTGGCTATCGCAGCAGGCAGCGACATTTTCAGTTTTGCGCTGCCTTGAACGGTCTGGCACAGCACGAAGAAAAATAAGGAACAGGAGACATCTATGATGAATTTCACCGTGACGCGGAGGAACTTTGCAGCCCGGTTCGCCTCAGTGATGTCAGCCGCCGGTTTGGGCAGTGTGCTGCTTTCCAACAATGCGCACGCGCAAGCACCCCCTTCGCAGTATTCGAGCGGCATCCGCAAGCTGGATGGCGAAGGCAAACCCGGAAGCGAGAAAGATGTAATCATGCCGGTAGTTATTTACAACGGCGTGATTTATGTTGCCGGCGTGGGCGCGCACGACAAACGTGATCCAAAGGAATGGACGATCGAATCTCATACCAGCATCGTTATGGACAAGATCAAAAAGCTCGTGGAAGTAGGCGGCGGCACCATGGACACGGTCCTTCAGCTCACCGTCTATCTGACAAAAATTGAAGACTGGGACGGCATGCACAAAGTCTTCGCCACGTATTTTCCCCACGGAGGCCCGGCCAGAACTACGGTCGCGGTCGCGGCATTGCCGGGCGACTCGCTGCTGGAAATCAACTGCATCGCCGCCGTGACCGGCAAGTGAAGGAAAGGAGGCTTCATGCGATTTGCTACAAAGTGGAACCGCCGCAGTTTTCTTGGAAGTGTGGGCGCAATTGCCGGTTCGATTCTGGCGCCACGCAGACTTTTTGGGTTTCGCGGCAGTGCTGCCGAGACCCCGATGAAAGGCCTCGGCCAAACCGGCAACCCCTACGAAGAGCTTGGGGTCACGACGGTGATTAATTGCGAGGGAACCATGACCATGCTGGGCGGTTCCCTTCCGCACCCCGAGCTGGAAGCCGTCATGAGCATGGCGGCGCGGCATTTTGTGAGCATTCCGGAGTTGGAGGTCGCCGCCGGAAACCGCGTCGCAGAGATGCTCAAGTTGCCGGATGGTTATACGGCGCTCATCACTTCGGGCGCGGCCGGCGCCATTCAATCTGGATTAGCCGGCATTCTCACCGGCGATAACGAGACGCTGATCCGGCAGCTCCCCGACCTGACCGGCATGAAGTCCGAGGTCATCATCCAGAAGTCGCACCGCAATCCTTTTGATCACCAGCTGCGCGGCACAGGAGTGAAGCTGGTCGAAATCGAAACCCGCGAGCAACTGCATCGCGCCGTCAGCGAACGGACCGCAATGATGCACTTTACGAATTTCGCTAACACTGCGGGACAAATCAAAGTGGATGAGTGGGTGAAACTGGGCAAACAATACAACATTCCATGCATGAACGATGCGGCGGCCGACACTCCGCCGGTTTCGCATTTGTCCGATTACACGAACATGGGCTACGACCTCGTGACCTTCAGCGGGGGCAAAGCCATTCGCGGCCCGCAGTGCGCGGGTCTGTTGATCGGCCGCAAGGACCTGGTGGGATACGCATTGTTGAATAACAGTCCTTACGAAGACACCCTCGGCCGTGGTCAGAAGGTGGGCAAGGAAGAAATCGTAGGCATGGTCAAGGCTCTCGAGCTTTATCTCAACCAGGACCACGATGCGCTGGCTAGAGAATGGCAGCAGCGGCTCCAGGAAATCTCAGATGAGATTACGAAGGTTCCCGGGGTCACCACGTCATTCTTTACCCCCGAAATTGCCAATCATGTTCCCCATATGCGCATCGCGTGGGACACCAGGGTCTCTTTAACACCCCAGCAGGCTTCTCAGTTGCTTCGGAAAACGACGCCCTCGATCGTTATGGGAAGTGGCGAGGATCACTCTGGCCTGGCGATGAATTCCTTCATGCTGCAGCCTGGGGAGAACAAAATCGTCGCCCGGCAGCTTTCACGTATCCTGCGGGAGAACAAAGCCTAGCAGGCTGCCGAAAAAAATGGAGGCGCAAGGCCCGTTTTGAGGCACGCGGGCGCTTTTTGAAAGGGCGCAGCTTCCAGTTGGGTGGCGTGCGCCTTATTCGACGGGCATGCGCAGCTTCGACCCTTTTTTCCCCAGCCACCGGTTGAACTCTTCGATCATCGGTTTCGTCCACCTGGAATCGATCTGGCCGGGTGTGTACTTTCCTTCGCGAAGCATCATGTGTCCCCAGTCGTCGACGAGGTGATCCATTTCAGTATCGTCGGCAACTTTTTCCGCCAGTTGCGGCGGAACGAACGTGACCCCTTCGGGATCGCCGATGGCAACGTCGCCGGGCATCACAGTTGCCTCGCCAATGCGAATCGGCACATTGATTCCAGTCAGCATCACGTTTTCCAGCGCCGACGGATCCACTCCGCGCGTGTACACCTGAAAACCGGGAATTTGCTGAATTCCGGTCACATCGCGAACCGCCCCGTTCACAATCAGCCCGTTGTGGCTCTTGGCGTAAATGGCGGTCGAGAGATTGTCGCCAACGATGGTCCCATAGCGGATTTTCCCGAACAGATCGACCACCAGAACATCCCCGGGCTGAAGGATGTCGATGATCCACGAATTTTCATCGCCGACTCGTCCTTCTTTTTTCCCGTTTTCCCGGATGACCGAGTCCACATCGGGCCGCCGTGGCATAAACACGGCCGTCACTACGCGGCCCACAAGCCTCTGCCCAGGATTGATGACCCTCCAGCCGCCCTCAAACTGATTGCGAAAGCCGGCGTCTTGCAGAACGTCCCAGGCTTCGTCGGCAGTGACATCTTTCAGCCGCGCCAGCACTGCGTCGGCCACCTTGGGGCGGCCATCGGCAAAACGCTCTCCGTGCCATTGGGGCGTGAACTCCACCCTCTGTTCCTTGGAAAACAAATCGAGCTGCGCAGACGCGCTCGTGACCAACGCGAATATTCCGAGAATGCAGACTGCAGGCATCGCTTTGAATTTAGTCATGGGTCGTGGAAAGGTCCGGCAGAATCGGTTTCAAGTTGTTCGCGAAAATATCACAACGCGACCGGCAGAACAACGATTCGATCGGGACAAATAGGAAGTTGGGAGTAACTCAAAATTATTCTTGAAATTGGTAATCCACCCCAACTTATCGAGCAAAGCGCAAGTGCCCTCCATTCGCGCGACCTCAAAAAAAGTGCAGGCCTAATCATCCCGTCTGGAGAGGCAATCATAAAGTCCGATTCGTCTCGCCGCTCTCCTTCCCCTGCTCTTGTGGAGCCGTAGGACCACCGAGTGGAAGGCGAAAAGCGGAACCGCGCAGGCTACCGCTCGTACAACTCAGATTCCGACAGAACTGGCCCGCTGTCGCCGGCCTGGTGAAAGCGGGCTGCGGCACCGAACATCGGTCCCCGCGCCACTACCACGGGCGCGAATCTCATGAAACCGATCGGTTCGGGCACATCGTCGTAGATGGCTTCCATGCCCCCGGTTATCAAGTATGTTTCATGCCAGAAGCCGGTGCCGCCGGAGTTCCGCAAGAACGACTTCCACCACTGCCGATGCGGCTCTGACCGTGTCCAAGCGAGCAATGACTCCATGTCACGCCAGTACTGCCGCATACCCGCATGCGGCGGGAACAGTGAGAAAAGGAAGTTTTCATGCAACAAGAGCCCAGCGGGCTGGGCCTCGACTGAGGCAGCGATCTTCGGCCCAAAGCCCAATAGCGTTTTCAGCCCCGTCATCCGATTGACGCGCATCCCCAGATAGATGACGACCAGATTGGGATATCGCGAGAGATCCACGGTTTGGCGATTCACCCTGGTTGGCATGTGATTATAGATGCCGAATCTTTCAGCCGGTTGCCGCTCGTCTTTCGCTCAATTTGGCTTGAAGAACAACCAAGACTTCCCCGGCAAACAGGAATGGCCCGTTTCTGCTCGTGCCTTCTCGACTCGGTGCCTGGACGGATGCGCCTGCGCCTCAGAATTGGAATCTGAGCCCAAACTGAATCTTACGCGGAGTGTAGCCCGCGGCTGTGGAACTGATGATGCCGAATGTCGGATCGCCCAGGTCCCAGGCTGTGTTGGGCGGGGCGAAGCGGGGATGATTGAAAGTGTTGAAGACGTCGGCGCGCAGCTGTACTTTCATCGATTCTTTGGGCACGAATTCCTTGTAGAGACTCATATCGATGTTGTGAATACCGTCCGTACGCAGGCCGGAAAAATAGCGTGGTGCGTTGCCGGGGATCTGGTCGCCCGGGTCGGCAAAGCAGTTGACGTTCAGATAAGGAGTCTGATTCACAGCCGCCTGGTTGCTGCTTATTCCCGTTCCCGCGCCGCAGATTACGTTAGGCCGCTGATTGCCGTCCGTCAACCGCGGATCAGCCATGGGAATCGCAAGCGGCTGACCCGACTGCTCCGTAACCAAAGCCGAAATCGACCATCCGCCCACGACCGCGTCCACTGCACGGTTCATGTCGCCGCCAATCCATTGCTGGCGCCCGATGGGCAGATCGACAACGACCGCCGCCGCCAGGCGCTGGGGAGTGTCATTGGCGCTTATCCCGTGCTCGGCCCTCAGATTGTCCAACTGCTGCGGGTTCCCGTTGTTCAGGGTTCCGACAAATGCGTTTGCGCCCACCGATGAGTCATCGGTAGATTTCGAAACCGTATAGCTGCCTTCAAAGCTGATGTGGTGAGTGGTGCGCTTCTGAAAGCGAACCTGCATCGAGTTGTACCAGGAACTGGCTTCGAGCACCGGCAGGCCCTCGAAATCCCCATCGAACTGGGGATATGGCCGCAGCAGATTCACCAGGGGAAGGGTGCTGTTGCCATATTGCGAGTCCGGTTCGTTGAAGATCGCTGGTCCGGCGTTGTACATGCAAGCCGTGCCGCTGAACAATGAGCAGAATGGATTCACCACCGGATTTGCCAGATAACTACTGACGCAACTGTCGGCCTCGCAATTGGGATCCTGGGCATGCTGCTGGGTCGATATCTGAGCCAGCAGTTTCGAAGATATGAAATCCCGGTTGCGCGTGCTCGAATACCCGCCCCAGGGCAGGTGCGTGCTGCGATTCGCCGAGTAGTCAACGCCAATCACGATCTGGCTGGGCAACAGCCGTTCGATCCCCAGATTCCATTGGTAAATGTCGGCATTCTGGGCCTCCGTTGTGCCCAAATCATTTGCGTTGCCGTAACCCCACTCTGCCAGCTTCCCATATTGCATTGCCTGTGGGCCGGTCAGGCCGTTGGGAAAAGGATCGGCCAGAGTGGCAGAGCGCGTATTGAAATTATCGGTAGTGAAAAACATTGTCGCGCTCTTGCGAAAGGCGCTGCCGGGATACTGAAAGTTTGTGGCCACGCTCATACCGTAGTAGACGCCGGCGCCACCTCGAATCACGGTGCTGGAATTCAGTTGGTAGGCGAAACCCAACCGTGGTCCCCAGTTGTTTCGATCGACCGGGACATGCCTCATGCCAGAGTTGGGAAACAAAGTAATCCCGTTCAACGCAACAGTCCCCAAGCCGGGGGCCTGAGTCTGCCCCCCGCTGGTCAAGTCGATGGTTTCGCCGCTGGCGCCCGTGAAATCACTGAACTCCATGCGGTTGAAGCGCTCCGTATAGGGCGTGCTCCACTCATACCGCAGCCCGAGGTTGACCGTAAGTTGCGAGTTGACTTTCCAGTCGTCCTGCACATAAAAGCCCGTTTCCTTCGACTTGGTGGCCACAGCGGGATAGATGTTGATCGTACTGCTGTCGTCGGGATACCCGAACAGAAGGCTGGCAAAGGGGTTTCCGGTTGCGTTGCCATTGATATCCGTATTGCTGTTGGGAAACGGAGACGTAACATAATCGGTGAAGTTAAACAGCCCGGTCGGATTTGGAGGCTGGAAAAAATTGTTGAAGAAAAGCCGTTGCTCGCCTCCGATTTTAATCAGATGAGATCCTTTGGAGATGACCAGCTGAGACGAATAGCTGTAAAGGGTGTGAGCAAAGGTAGTGTTCACGCAGCATTGATCATAAAGGCTGCTCCATGGCGACGCTCCCGACATCTGGATCGTCGGCATGCGGTCGATCCCGTTGCCGTTGGCTTCCAGCACGGTAGGCAATCCGACCGCAGTGAGGCTGGGAATGTTCGTAGTCTCGGGTTGTACAGCCCGGTCGATGCCAAAGTGGCTGGTCCAGATCGTCTTTGGATTCAGCGTCCACGTATATTCGAGTGAGCCGTTCTGCACCGTCAGAGGAGAGTTGGTAATTCCGTCGTTGAATTCACCGTCTCCAAAGATGGTCGGGGTGGTGTAGTTGCTGTGCAGCCGGCTGTAGCGCCCGTTGATGCGGTGCTTGTCTGAAATCTGGTGGTCGATTTTGACATCGAACTGATAGTCGGGACCGTGCGACAGAGTGTTCAAACGATAGTTGTTGAATTCTCCTGGAAGATTCGGCGCCGGGTAGAGGTTGATGATAGCCTGGCCGATTTTGTCGATTTCGCCGGGAGGGATCACGTTCAGAACGCCGTTATACTCGGCCTGGCTCCTGGTGGAACAGTCCGGACTGCAGCTGATCGGATCGTAAATAGGATTCAGCGCGGCGGAAAAATCTCCGGCACGTTCGTTTGAAGTTCCGGGAAACATTCCGTTGGTCGGCACGGTGGCGACGATGTTGATGGGCTCGTTGTCCCGCACTTTTTCGAAATCCACGAAGAAAAACGTGCGGTCCTTCCGGATCGGTCCACCCAAGGCAAAACCGTACTGGTCTCTTTCATGATCCGGTTTGGGTCCGGTATTGAAGAAGTCGCGCGCATCTGTGCCGGCTCGTTGCAGAAAGTACCAGGCGCTTCCGTGAAACTGGTTGGTTCCGCTCTTGAGAACCATATTCACGACGGTCCCGCCATTGTTGCCGAATTCCGCGGAAAAACTGTTGTTTTGAACCTTAAACTCCTGAATGATCTCTACGGAGGGCTCATAGTAGACGTTGCTGGTCGCCCCCTCCCCCTGCTCGGGTGCGCTGATCAATGAACCGTCGAGGCGCACTTCCGCGGTCGCGTTGCGTTGGCCATTGGAAACAAAATCGGTTCCCTCTGGGTAGTTGTCTTGTGTTCCGGCCCCTGCAGCCTCCGTCACACCTCCCGACAAAAACGTAAGCCCAAAGAAGCTCCGGTTCTGCAGTGGGATGTTCTGTACATATTCGTTGGTAATGTCAGTACCCAGGGTTGAGCTTTCTGTGTCCAGCAGCGGGGGAGCCGTTGAGACTTCGACCTTTTCGCTCACGCTTGCCGGAGGAAGCGTGAAATTGAGTGAGGTTTCCTGATCGACGGCGAGAACCACGCCAGTACGCTCCATAGTACGAAAACCCGGTGCCTCCGCCTTAACCGAGTATCTAGCCGGCACCAGACCCGAAAAGTAGTATTCACCTTTGTCGTCCGTTTGCGCTGTACTCGAGATAGCCGTTCCCGCATTGGTGATGGTTACCACGGCGTGCGCCACCACTGCTCCGCTGGCATCGGTCACGACACCTCGAAGTTGCGCCCTGTAACTGCCCTGGGCCGCGGCAGAGATCGCCAAGCCGCAGGATAAGCAGGTCAACAGAATGCAAAAACGCTTCCGTGCAGTTCGTCTCATCGGAGTCCTCTGTCTGTCGCGCATGCGGATAGCCATGAATCCAGCGTCATGGCTCGAACCAAAAAACTGCTCCCTTCTCAATTGGGGGAAGAGTGTAACTGATACTGTCAGATCCGGGAATTCCATTCAGCGGTTTGACTTCGCCGAGAAACGGCAGAAAGAATCCCTTCCCATGAGTTTTGCCGGACACGGTGATTTCAACGTCTTTTTGCAGGGTCTGAACCGGATTCACCCCACCCTTCAGCCCGGCGAAGTTTGCAAAGAACACATGCGGCCGCCCGTCAACATCTGCAATCGACGTAGCGACCCTCGGGGAGGCGATCACGCGAATCCGCGTCTCTGGCTTCAGACTTTCCAGAAATTTGTTTTCGAAATCGGGGGTTGCTGCATCAAAGTTTTTTTGCAGCGCGGCGTAGTAGTCCTTCCCAGGGCAGGGGTTGAAGCGGATTACGTTGGGATGATTTCCCAGTTGAGTAACGTCCGCTCCGGTTACAGCCAGGGTCTGGCCACTGGCCACGTACTTGCGCAACCAGGCTCGCTCTGCCTCGTTCAGGACCCGTACGTCGGGCAGAACCAACGTATGCCCCTGGAATTGTTCTAGAGTACGCGGCGTCACAATCTGAAACTCCAGATGGCTTCGCATCAGGAGAATAAGAATTCCGCGATAGGAAGCAATGAACTCACTGGCAAAGTAGTCTCGTGTGTCCGGAGAAAAATAAACACCGATAGGAGCGATCGGCGTGCGGGGTTGATAGAAGGTGTCCTGGTGAGCCTTGATCCAGGAAAAAATCTTCTGCCGGGTTGCATGGTCGTTCGATCCGGCCATCGAATGTCCGGGAGCATCCCAGAAATTCGCTCCGGCCATAATCTCCGAGACCGCCAGATTCATCATGGCCTGACGGCGGTCGACTTTCTTATCGCCATCCCAGGAATAATTCAGAATCCATGTCGCCTTACCCTCGGCAAACGCGCGAAACGAGTGCATCCCCACCTGGTAATTGAACCAGTCGAGCGGGCTTCGCGAGGAAGCCATGTGATCGCCCTCACCAAACTCGTATTCGTGGGCGATTGCATCCACAACGGGATATAGGCTGTAAACGTCGGCGCCAACCCGAACTGCCGCCTCTTCGATACCGGGATAGATTTCTGGAATAGTCTTGATTGAGGGATTTACAGCTTTCGCGTTTTGATCGATTTCACGCATGAAATCCGTGATGGTCTGGATTCTGAAGTCCACCCACCTTCGAAAATTCGGGTCGGAGAAATCTCCCAGCTTGAGATCCTTCTTCGCGTCAAGCCCCGTCTTTTTACGGAACGCCGCCACCGTGTAGTCGTCAAAACTTGCCCAGGTGTCTTCCCACCCCTCGAAATGGGTCATCCAATAGGGAATATCGACGTAAATGCCATCGATCCCAGTGGCCGCGATCTGTCTCACGCGCTCCATGTAAGTCTTGCGCCATGCCGGCGCGTAAGGACTGACCCACACGTCCTCATCGCCTTTGGCGATCCAGAAAGCGGTGCCTCCGCCAAACAGTGCCGGTTCTCCTGTCAGCTTTCGCTGAACCCAGTCGGGATGATCTTTGAAAAGCGTGTGTTGTACCTGGTCGGCATGTGCCGTGATGCACTCGGTGCCGGCGATGTACACAAAGGCCTTGTTGCCGGCTGCGTGCGCTCGCTCCGCCACCGCCTGGATGGCCCGCAGTTTTTCCTCAGGACGCAGGAAGCTTTCGTAGCGGCCTGGTATGTCGTTGTCCACTTCAATGCCGAAGACGCCATCTTCCTCGGCGCTGCGCACAATCTGGTCCGCATTATCGCTGCGCAGCCCATAAGCGCCGATCCGCACGTAATGGGTCCAGTCCTGTTCCGCCGAATCTTGGCCGCCAAGGAGAAGCGGCAACAGCAAGGAGAGAAAAAACACAGCCGAAGCGAAGTAAGCCCATGAAATGCGCGGAGCTCGCAGGCTGCGGAAGATCCCGCAGCGCAATGCCCTGGTGGCGCGCTTGAATGGCTTTCGTATCATTACGGTTAATAACTTTTACTTTCGTGCCGATCGACTGTCAAGGGCAAAATGCCGTCCTGCCCTGATCCTGGGCGTGGTTCAAGAGGCTGACTTAGGAAGGAGATCGCAAACGCTGCTGCGGGAGTTTTCCTGGAAAAAGACGCACAAAGAGTGAGTGTCTGGCGACCGGTAACTTGCTTCATTCTGAGCGCAGCCGCATACCTCGCGCCGCGATCACCAAAGGTATGGGAGTTCGATGGCTGTAAGAACAAGCCTCGCAACACCAGTGTCACTGAAACAAAATTCCAAAAGACGTGCACCGCCTCCCTGTCGTCACTTTTATGTAGGTGTCTATGGTGAGCCGGGCCGAATGAGGCGCACGCTTGTCCCAACGCCTATTAACTCCGACCATTTTCCAGCCCTTGTTCTTCCCTACGACAGCATCCTCGATACCTTCGTCCAATAGACACAGCGGGGCTTGTATGGCTTAAATGAGCATGGCCGTACCGTCAGACGCAGCATTCCAGTACTGAGTGCTGAAGCTTCGGGGGGATCAAGATGATGTGGCTCGAATCCAGGAATGCTTATGGGATGAGAAGACGCCTGGCGAACGCCCACACCGTATCCAGCCAAACTCGCAGGCACATCATTAAGGGGATGATTGGAGCGACGACGCTCGCCAGCTCTTTTTCTTTCGCCACCACCGTCAAGTCAGAGAGGACGATCGAAATGGCAGCGGTCCGGCATTCCACTCTAAAGGTCGGTCCGGTTACAGTGTTCTATCGAGAGGCCGGTCTCGAGGGTAATCCGGTCCTCTTGTTATTGCATGGCTTCGCTAATTCATCGCACTACTTTCGGCACCTGATGCCGTTGCTCGCGAACCGCTTTCATCTGATCGCTCCTGACCTGCCTTCATTTGGCTTCACCAAGGTGGATGGAGAAAGTTATCGGTACACCTTCGCTCAACTGACGCAAACCATCCAGGCGTTCGTTGATGTGCTTGCATTACGCCGCTTCGCCATGTACGTCTTCGATTACGGTGCGCCGATCGGATTCAATCTCGCAGTCGCCGACCCGAGCCGGATTACGGCGATCATCTCGCAGAACGGCAACGCCTACGAAGACGGATTGGGCGAGGGTCCGTGGGCTCCGTTGCGCGCCTATTGGAAGCGGCCCGCCGCGGCCATTCGTGACCAGATCAAAGAGCGTATGTCGCTCGATGGTGTTCGCGAAGCGTACTTCCAAGGGGTTCCAGATGTCTCCAAGATCGAACCCGAAGCCTATTGGCTCGATGCCGCGCTGCTCGCACGACCCGGCATGATGGAGCTGCAAGTCGATCTCAAGCTCGATTACAAAGCCAACATCGAACGCTATCCCTTGTACCAACAGTATCTCCGGACGCATCAGCCCCCATTGCTCGCCATATGGGGGAAAAACGACAACTTCTTCGTTCCGGCTGGCGCGGAAGCATTCAAGCGAGATGTGCCCAACGCGGTCGTGAACCTTCTGGACACTGGGCACTTTGCTCTGGAAACCAACCTCGAGGACATCGCATCAGCGATTCTGGAAATGCCCATATGACGTTGGCCGCTCAAAGGCGCGCGACTGCTTGGGATTACTCGCAGGTGCTTGCATCTCAGGGAACAGAATCGATTTCACAAGAGGAGAACAATATGGCAACAAAAGGAAAAATCCTGGTGCTGGTTTCGAGCGGTTACGGCCTGCCCTTGAAAGATGGCAAGGTTTACGCCGGCGCTGGCTACTACCTCAACGAATTGACGGTTCCGGTTCGCGCCCTCATGGAGGAGGGCTACGAAATCACCTTCGCCAACCCTAAAGGCAACGTGCCGCAGCTGGACCTCCATTCCGCTGTTCCCGACTTCTTCGGCGGAAGCGAGACTAAGCTGCAGGACTATTTCAAATTTCGCGACAGCCTAACCGGGCTCCGGAATCCAACCCGTATCGCCGAGGTCGTCGCGTCTGGCCTGGATCAATACGACGCGGTTTTCGTTCCCGGCGGCCATGGCCCGATGGAGGATCTTCTGGACGATCCCGACGCTGGCGCCGTGATGAGGCACTTTCATCAAAAATCCAAACCTACGGCAGTGCTTTGCCATGGCCCGATTTCACTGCTCTCGGCCCTTCCCAATTCGAAGGAGTTTGTTGCCGCGCTGGCGGCGGGCGATGATGCAACGGCCCACGCCAAGGCTAAAGGCTGGATCTATGCCGGATACAAGATGACAATCTTTTCGACGGCGGAGGAGCAGCAGCGGGAGCCGCTTGAGATTCGTGGCAAGGTTCTTTTCTACCCGGACTTCGCCTTAACTACGGCGGGCGGTGACGTAAGTGTGCTCGCACCATGGAAGAGCTACGTCGTTCAGGATCGCGAGTTGATCTCCGGTCAGAACCCGTTCTCAGACCAGGCGCTTCTGAATCTTCTTCTACCGGCACTCAACAGCAGAAGAGCAGCTGCTTGAGATTGGTAGTAAGGCTCTCCTCTACCCGGCTTCGCCTTGCGTACGGCGGGACGTAAGTGTGCTCGTACCATGGAAAAGCTACATCCTTCAAGCTCGCGAGCTGATCTCAGACCGGAACCCGCTCTCTGACCAAGCGCTTCAGAGACGTCGTCTACCGGCACTCGACGGGAAGAGGAATTAGGGACTCCGGTGGTTTCGCACGTGGGGCCAGAGTTTACTTAAGAAACACCTGGAATCTCGTCGCTGCAGGATCGACTTCGACAACATCCCCAGTGACCCTCGATCCGGCGCCAATTACTTTTTCTACCTGCAACGCTCCGACGGCTCTTGGCAATGAAACGACGGACGGAGGAGGCCCCGCATCGCGATCGAATCGCAACCTCCAGCCTCGACCGTCGGCAGGTTCGAGTTCGAGATCGATCCTTCCAAAACGTGTCGGAGAATTCCGCAAGACGTACCCAGCGGTCGGCGGAAATTCTGCTGCGGTCATGCCGTTGAGCAGTCGAAGTGACTTGCCGTCTTCGAGGGCGAGCATATGTCGCAGGTATCGGACACATTCGGCGCTCGCCCAGTTATGCGGCATGTCGCCCCAGTCTTGCCCTACCAGGGCATGCTGGAGCGGTTGCTCTTCGCGCCAGCAATAGAGAGGCGATGCATGGTTGAGGAAACCAGTGAACGTGCGATGCGCCCATTCGAGCAATCCAGCCCACAAATAGACATGCGCGGCAAATGAAGCGTTATAAGTCCACAGACTGTCATGCCAGAGCCAGCCGGTTTCAATTGGGACGTCCTCCTGCGTACAAGACTGCAAAAGGGCGATGTGTCCGCGCACGATGGGATCCTCCTTCTTGAATACCTCGCCAGGATAAATAGCGTGGGAAAGGGCCCATTGAGCAGTCTGCGGACGAGGGCGATTCCACGGATCGGAGTCGGCAAACGACGGATCATCATGGGCGATCATCGGCAGATATTCGAAGCCCGCGGGATGCCGCACCATCTCCTTCTTTGCCATTTGCTGAAAGGCCCCATAGAGCTCACGGAAGAATTTGCGGGCTTTGGCGAGTAATGGCATGTTCAGCTGGTCCGCGGCTCCCGCAACAGCGCGGAGTGCCGCGAGCGTCCAGGCAGTATTAGTGAACTCGGAGCGGATGCCGCCAATGCCGCCATCGGCGAAACCGGGCGCGAGCAGCCCGTAACGTCCGTTTGTGCTGTTCCCTGAACAGGCTTGGTCACGCAAACTGATCAGGAAATCGAGTGCGCGCCCTATATTCGGTTCCAACTCGCGGAAAAACGTCCAGTCCTGTTTGAGTTCGCATTGGCGCACCAGAGTAAACATGGCAATGGCTGTGTCCTTCCAGTGCTCTCCACCGCTTCCCGCGATGATCTGCCCGCTCTTCACCTGGTGGGACCATTCAGAACGCAGACCCTCGTCGGCCGCCCGGTCGTAGCCGAGGTAACGCGCTGCTTCAAGAAGAAAGTTGCCGTCAACGATCCACATACCACGATAGATCGTTGGGCCGACTTCGAATACGAGTTGCCCATTCTTGACCTCTCGCGCTTGTTGAATGTTGCGTGCGCAGGCGACTAGAAATTCTCCGTGGCGGCCAGGGTAGCTCCATTCAGTCGCGCCGAATGCCTTCCACCTAGCCCAGAATTCGCGAGTCTGGGCAAGGAGCGATTCGGGGTCGGATAGACGTTCGCCCACGGTTGCAGCCGACTGGTTCTCCTGGGGGAGCCGCACGAAATACCGCGCCTCCGCTTCTTCGGTGGCCGCTCCATGCGGAAGATAAAGAGTGAATCCTTCTTCTTCCCACAACGTGCAGGCGCCCAGGTTGCTGTTGAGTTGTGCGGCGACAAGCAGAGGTGATTCACTGGCGTGCACCCGGAGGGTAGCCGTGGCGGCGGTATAGCTTTCCAGTTCAAGCCTCTCACAAGTGCGGATGTGGAGCTTCGGGACCAGAGCAATTGTGCCTTTCTTGGATTTAATGGAGAGCAGCACATTATCGATTCGCCCTTCGCCAGGATGGCTGGTTGCGAAAGCAATGAGTTCTAACGTCGCAGCCGGGCGGTCGACCAACGTATGGACGATGGGAATTTCGGGCGATTCGATCCATTGGCGAAGAACCTTGTCGTCCTCAAAACCTGCAAGGGAGAATTCGATGATGGTGGTGAAATCTGCCATACCTGCGGATAGCGACTTGACGAATCCATAGCGTAAGCCGCCAGCACCACCTACGACGGTTTTCCTTGGATCGTCGGGAAAACAAATAATCGACTGTGACTCATGCGGGGAGTAACGGAAATCGACGGTCGCATTGTCGACACCTGCAATCGAGATCTGCTCCTGCGAAACAAAGGATTCTCTCCCAGCGCCTCGGGGTGGGACCACGGCGGCAGCGCCAGAAGCAACCAAACCAGCTACAAATTGACGGCGGTCCAGGGACATGCTCTTTCTCTCGCGAAACCACGGGGTGTAAACCGGGGGCATGGCTGGTTCGCGCCGTGAGATTTCAAATAAGAAATCCTACTATTATAATTTTGTCATAAAGCAAGATTATTTTGATCGAAATCGAGACTTTCAAAGCTCTCTTTCAGCTCAATAGACGCCCGGTCGCGGAAACGATCTTTTTGCAATCTCGGGGATTCGGAGTACCATAGTTCGCCGAGCGGTTTCGTTTTCTGTGAAATCGGAAGCGGCGGCTTCGTTAAGAGTTTCGATTCATCCCCCAGGGATTGCTAGGGAACGACACCATGATTGAGCGTCAACGGTCATCTTCCGGGGTGGGCCCCAACGGACAACCAGGGTCCGGAGGGAGCGTCGCTCAGGATAAACAGCAGGTCCGGTTTACCGCGATTCTGACAGGCCTTCAGCAAACAGGCCGAGTCTCGGTGGAAATACTCAGCGAGCAACTGAATGTCTCGGTGGTAACGATACGGCGAGACCTGGACGCTTTGGAGCAAAAAGGATTGCTGCAGCGCACGCATGGAGGAGCGGTGTCGATCGAACCGCTCTTTTATGAGCCGTTCCGCCGTGACCGATCCTTTCTAGCGCAGGTGGAGCGCGCCGCGGACGAGAAGCGGCGCATCGGGAGGGCCGCTGCCGCGCTGATTACAGCCGGAGAGACGATCGCGTTGACCCCCGGTACCACGACTACCGAGGTGATTCGCGGGTTGCCAATCAACTGCAACATCACGGTCGTTACGAACACGGTCAACGTGGCGATGGAACTCTCCAAGCGCAAGGACGTGTATGTTTTCGTGACCGGAGGGCATCTTCATGGCGAATGGTTCTCGCTGGTCGGTTCTGCCGCATTACGGTCTCTCGACAACATGCTGATCAACACCATGTTCATCGGGGCCGACGGCATGGATGCGACGTGGGGTGCCAGTTGTTTCAATGCAGACGAGGCGGAACTCAATTCGACGATGATGAAGCTTGCGCGGCGACGCGTCGCTGTTGTGGACAGCGGCAAATTAGGCGTGGTGGCAAACTGGCGAATCTGCAGAGTCGATGAGTTGCACATTTTAGTGACCGACTCAGCCGCCACCGACGAAATGGTTGCGCCTTTCCAAAGGCGTGGCATTGAGGTCATGCGAGTCTGATCAGCCTTTCTCCTGGTAAGCGCCATCTTTCGTGACTGTGTACAAACTGCCCTGGTATCGCAGACCCTCTAAGCGGGCCATCGGATCGAAACTGGCGAGATGCGAATGGACTTTGATTCCTTCCGCGAGTGTAAGCTCCGCGCCGAAGATCGAGTCGATGACCATTTCCGTAAAAGCTCCAGCCGCAATGCAGCACCAGTCTTCGATAAACGGCGCATCTTCCGACGACTTAAAGGCCCCACCATTAACTGGCGGAAACACTTCCTCCACGAAATGCGCCTGCCCAATCGGCCCTTGATTGCCTGCCCGGGCGACCTGTCGCAGCCAAGGCGCAATTCTTTCCGGGGAATCGATTTTGTACAGGCCCTTGGCCGTCATCGGCGGCCACCCCGCGTATGCACCCAAACAACTGTGGTCGGGGCGAATGTTCCAGGTCGCATCAGCGTCGTCCTGCGCCAGCGCTCTCATCCATTTTTCGCTGTGCAGTTCACGCCAGAAAAACTCGCTCATCTCCGCTTTCTGCATGGTCGAGAGGTCGTCCGGCATATTTTCCAGAACCGCAAGAAAGTCGTAGCAGTGCCGAACCTCATTGAAAGTGCCGTCAGGCTGCCCGCAACGCCAATACCCCTTTCCATTGACATAGAGCAAGCGGTTGATCCGTTCCGCCAGCGCCTTTGCCTCGCCGCGCAGCTCTTTGGCACGGGCCGCACTGCCGCGGCGTTCGTGGAGATCGGCGACAATCCGCATACTGTGAACATTGCCTGCATTCATTCCGGCCACCTCGTGCAGGTAGGTGCTGACGACTTCGAGCAGATTCTCAATGGTTCCGTAGTCGCCCAGACCACGTCCGAAGTGGTCGAGTTTCTTCCAATAGAGGGCGTGCTCATCCAGATAATCCAGGATAGTGCGGTCAGCAATGTTCTTGTTGAGCCATTCAAAATCTCCACTGACGCAGAGATAGCGCCAAGCGCAGCGGACGATCGCGCTATCATTTGCCGCATACCACGGACCGACGGCCTCTCCGGTCACATAATCTGTCGAATGATGATCATGCATTCCGGCCTTGAGCCACACCTCGACGAGGTTACGCAGCGGAATCGGATCGAGCAGCGCCAGCGCCAGAGAGCTGAGGGATGTGTCCCATGGAAAACTTAGAGTCGGAAGCACATGCCCACTCAAGGTCAGATAGGTTGGGCCGTAAACCGAATCGGGGGAAACCCGGCGGGCGAACAGCAGATTGGCAAAGCCGTTATGGTAGAGCTTCCAGAGAGATTCATCCTCTGTACGCAACCGCGGTAGATTTCCGGTAAATGCGGAATTGTCCCGAGTGAAGGCAGCAGCAACAAGGTTGGCAAAACCCGCCTCGTTTTCTTTCTCAAGATCGGCGAACCCCGCCTGCAAGTTGTCGTAGAGTTCAAGAGCGGTCCGGCTGTTTTCGGCGATTGCGACTACGAAGTTGAGTTCTTTTTGTTCGCCGGGCCCTAGTTCCATGTCGAAAACCAGCATCCTCTTCTGCTCAACTCGATTCGGCGCGGGATGAAATCCCTGGGCAGCGGCCACCTCGGAATGTTGCGCCTCGAACAAGAGGCAGCCTCGTTCGGCGTCCCATGTAATCATGTTGTCGCCTTCTCCGGGAGAATTGACAAACCAGGGCGTAGTTTTTCTTGCGACTGTACCTCGCATATCGAAGGCCAGCGTAAAGCGGCGCTTGGCCCCGCCCAGATTCCTTGTGGCGATCGATTGCACGACGGCGCGACGCCTGGCTGGAAGAAACATGCGGGTTGTAAGTTGCAGGCTCTCAGCGGTCTGCTTGCGAACAATACTGTGCGGAAACCACTGATAGTCGACGTTGCCTTCGGGTGGAGCGGCGATTGCAAGCAAGCGGCCATGCAGAAGAATTTCGCAGGTCAACAGAAAGCCGGGGCTCCAAGCGGTGTCCGGAACTCCACAGCAAGCGTAGGGCGGGAAGGAGATTGCCGTAATCGCCGAAACCGATTTCCCCACCTGCGCGTAGCCAAACTCGTTCATGGCCACAGGACAGTTGAACAGGTCGCGCAGACGGTAGGTCAGGCGATCCGATGCCATATCGGTGAGGGCTGGTGGGCATCGGAGCGTCCCTCTGGCGAGCACCGAGGCTGCATGCGTGGGAGAGTGGATGGCAGCCATCGTAGTCCCGGCCGCTCCGAGCTTGAGGAATGTGCGACGATCGATATCCCACTTCGAGTTCATCGATTCCTCGAAACCCTTTGGATTCATGAACCAAAAACGATCTATCGTAATTTTACAACTCCTGTATACGCTATTTCATAGACCAATTATGTTCTTTTAGCTAGTATTCGTTCATCACAGCGAAGGAATAGAGATTTATGGGCATAAATCGATATCTGGTGAAAAGCACGTTCGTAAGTGCCCTGGGAGGGTTGCTGTTTGGGTTCGATACCGCCGTCATCGCAGGTACCACGCACCAATTGATGGTGGTTTACCGCCTGACTCCTTCTTTGCTGGGGGTGACGGTGTCCAGTGCTCTATGGGGCACCGTGGTGGGAGCAATGGCAGCCGGATATCCCGGGCAGCGATTTGGCCGTCGCGACAGTTTGCGCATCATGGCCGTTCTCTATTTCTTTTCCGCGTTGGGTTGTGCATTGGCTTGGAGCTGGGGATCCCTGCTCGCATTCCGAGTCGTCGGCGGTTTAGGGATTGGTGGATCATCGGTGCTTGCGCCGATGTACATCGCCGAGCTGTCGCCCGCGAAGTGGCGCGGCCGCCTTGTTGGTTGCTTCCAAATAAGTATCGTTGTGGGCATTCTGCTAGCGTACCTGTCGAACTTTGTCATTGCTGGAATGAACCTTGGCATGGCGGAATGGCGTTGCAAGTTGGGCATCGCTGCAGTGCCAGCCTTTCTGTTTTTTTTGATGTTGTTTTTCATCCCGCGCAGTCCCAGGTGGCTGGCACTGGAAAACCGGACGCAGGAGGCTCTTGAGGTTTTACGGCTCACGGGAAACGAAAATCCCAGTCAGCAACTCGATAGCATTGTGGCCTCGATTCATTTGGAACGGAGCGCCGCGGCCGAACCAATTCTCCAAAGGAAGTACCTGCTGCCGATCATACTCGCCGTAACTGCCGGGGCGTTCAACCAGTTGACCGGCATCAACGCGTGTCTCTACTACCTGAATGACATTTTTGCTGCAGCCGGAGCCAGCAAGTACTCTGCAGGAATGCAATCCGTCACAATTGGATTCACCAACCTGATTTTCACGCTGATTGCAATGAGCGTGATTGATCAGTTTGGCCGCAAAAAGCTTTTGCTCACCGGAACCGCAGGCGTGTGCTTCTTCCTGGCTGCGATCGGGCAGATCTTTCGCAGCGGCACCCACCAGGGATGGCTGATCTGGATGGTGATGGCGTTCATGGGTTTCTTTGCCATCTCTCAAGGGGCGGTGATCTGGGTGTATATCAGCGAGGTTTTTCCCACGCGGGTTCGGGCCAAAGGTCAGGCTATCGGCACTTCGACACTATGGGTGATGAATGCCCTGATCTCCGCTATCTTTCCCATACTCGCAAAGAAATCGAGCGCAACGCCGTTCTTTTTCTTTGCAATCATGATGCTGATCGACTTCATCCTGATCGCCACAGTGTACCCTGAGACCAAGGGGGTATCGCTGGAGGAACTGGAGCAGCGGCTGGGCGTCGTTAACCGATTTTGACCAATGCTCACATTTCGAAATCGGCCCATAGCGAGGCGCAGCGCGCGGGTTCCGAAATCCATTGGACGCTCCCCGGATTGGTTGCAAACTGCTCATATATGGGCGTGCGCACATCCAATCCAAGTTCCGGGTAGGCGCGCGCGCTCCGGACCGAGAGATTTGAGGATCGATAGGACGGATTTGGCTCCCAGCTGATGTTCCTCTCGTGGTCTAGAACGGGAAACCAGGCGAGACCATGGTGTGCCCGGATTGCGTCATAAACGAATCCGTACTGACGCTCGCACCAGGCGCCGAACACCATGTGGGTCTCTGGATCGGCATTGATGACGCTATGCGCCCAACCAGGCGGCACGACTACTTTCTCCCCCGGCTTTGCCTTCACGGCAAAACAACGTCCCGGATTGTCGCCAGCTGTCTCTTGAGCGTAAATGATCGCGCTCCCTTCCCAGATCTCAAACAGTTCCGGAGTAGACCAGCCGCAATGGGGTGCGATGGCATGAATGTGCCCTTGGCTGCGCACCGGCTCATCTCCAAGCTGGCCGGACGAATAGATGACGACGCCGAATAGCAGCATGCGCTGCTGCAGTTCGGCGCGGTGTTCGTAACGGCCGACGTCCATTACGATCGAGTACACAGGGTCCGGGCCTTGGCATTCCGGATCTCGTAAGCTGCGGCGAATATCGTCGAGATGGCGGGTTTCTGGCTTTGGCCCGAAAACATCTTCATCATAGGTAAATCCGAGATCGCGGGGGTGGCTATGCACACCCAATTTCGGATCGAACTTGAAGGAAATCCTTTGGTTGTGCCGTCTCACCGATCAGTCCTTTGCGCTAACAAGGACCGGAGCACCCCGCTCCTCGACGATCCGCGCGTTGAACCCGTGGCCCCCCGCGATTTCGTAATCATGCCCCGCATCGCTGGGCCAGCAAGCTGTGACCCGAATCGGAACCTCTCCCGTATTTACAATGCGATGCGCGACTTCGCCGGCAATATAGTGCAAGCTCCCGGGAGTCATATCTTCGAACCAGGTTCGACCGCTGGCATCCATGAGAACGAGCTTCCCGGTGCCCGTAATGGTTCCGTAGAATTCAGCGCGATTGCGGACCACGTGCCGGTGTCCGCGCGTCATGAAGTACTCTTTCCCGACCCGACCGGGTTGGATTTCAGTTAGTCCCCAAAACAGCCCGCCTTCAGTGCCGGAAGGGACTGGTTCCCACCACCAGACTCGATACACTATTGTTTCGGGGTCGAGCCGACTCCAGGCTTGCTGGTCGCGAAAGATTCCGGTAAGTTGTCCGAGTTTCTTTTCCGATACTTTTAACCCGGGGACCTGCAACCTGCCGTCGGCCCAGTCTACGAAAGCAGGCACGGGACTCATAACGATATAGGCTACTGAGAGAACCTCTCGAAAGCAACCGAAAAGCAAAAACTTATGATCATTATTTGAGTAAAAGACGATTATTATTGGTCCCTCAGCATGAATCAGTCCGTTCCCCGATGACTCGATCTGCCATTGCCGTTGATTTAGGTGGCAGCCACGCCACCATCGCCGTCGTCAAGAACGATAGGATACTGGCGTCACACCGGGTTTCCCTTGATTCCGCTCAGCCCCTTCGGCCAGCGCTCAATGCCATCGCAGCGGTGGTTCAGAAACTACTTGGAGATTTGCACATGAACACGACAGAGTGCGATGGCTTGGCCCTCGGATTCTGTGGGCTTGCAGATGCGCGGATCGGCCGGGTGGTCTCGACCAATAAGAAGTATGAAGATGCACCCTCAATCGATTTCATTGCGTGGAGCAGACAAGAATTTGGGTTGCCCTTTGCCATTGAGAATGACGCGCGGATGGCGCTGCTCGGTGAAAGGTATGCCGGAGCCGCACGAGGTTGCGACAATGCGGTGATGATCACGCTGGGCACAGGGATCGGCGGCGTTGCGATGATCGAAGGCAAGCTGCTTCGTGGCAAGCATGCCCAAGCCGGTTGCCTTGGTGGCCACTTGCCGGCAAAGGTTGACGGGCGCCTCTGCACTTGCGGCGCGATTGGCTGCGTCGAGGCCGAAGCTTCCGGATGGGCGCTGCCTTTCTTGGCACGCGAGTGGAAAGATGTCTCAGGTAGCAGGCTGGCTGGGCAGCAAAACATCAATTTCCAGACGCTCTTTGACCTGGCGGACGCGGGCGACCGGGTTGCGGTCGAGATTCGTGATTACTGTCTGAAGGTTTGGGCAATGGGTGTGGTGGGATTGATCCATGCATACGATCCGGAACGGGTCGTGATGGGAGGTGGTGTGATGCACAGCGCTGTCGCCATACTCCCCAGCATTCAAGCGTACGTGAATGAACACGCATGGACACCCTGGGGGAAAGTCGAGGTTGTAGCTGCCCAACTAGGAAACGACGCCGGCCTTTTTGGCGCCATCCCGTTGCTTGCTGGAAACGTGTAATCCCGTATGCCCGTGCAATTTCCCAATGCCCAGCTTTCGCGTCCGATTCCGGGTAATGAAAGCCTGCGCTTCTTGAATTTTCGTGGCCACGCTCTGGGCTGTCGTGGCGACGTCTTGTTGTTCAGCCCGCCGGGAATCGAAAAGCTCGATCGGATACCACTTCTCCTACTCTTGCACGGAGTATACGGGTGCCAGTGGAATTGGTGGCTAAACGGGGCTATCGATGTAGTCGCGATGGAAATGCTCCAGGAGGGAGCGACAATTCCGATGATGATTGCTATGCCATCCGACGGACTATGGGGCGATGGAAGTGGGTATGTTCCTCACGCGCACGCCGACTACGAAAGATGGATCGTCGATGACGTCCCGCATTGTCTACATGAGTTGTTCCCGCAATTGCGCTCCGAAAAGTTCTTTATCGCGGGCCTCTCAATGGGTGGTTTCGGCGCTTTGCGATTAGGCATGAAATATGCGGCGCGCGTGCAAGGAATCTCCGCTCATTCCTCGATCACTGGAGTTGAGCAGTTGCCGCGGTTCATTCCATTCCCCGCCCAGGCATTCCAGGATGCGGGCGAAGTCGATGCCAACCCGCTGCACTGGGCGAAAATAAACTGCCATCGTCTCCCGCCCATGCGTTTTGACTGCGGCACCGAGGACCCGCTGATCGAAGCCAATCGTCAGCTTCACGCAGCGCTCACGAAATTGGGCGTGTCACATGTCTACGAAGAGTTCCCCGGCGGTCACGACTGGCAGTATTGGACGCAACACGTTCGTCAGACACTCGCGTTCTGCAAACATATTCTCTTAGAGTAGCTATTTGTTGGCTGTCTCCGGCATCGGCATGCGCACTACCTGGGGGAGGTAGATGTTTGTCTCCGTTTCCAGTTTCTTCGGCTTCATCGTGTTGCACACATACGTGAACACAAGTTCGTCACGTCGCTCGAACTCAGGGTGCTCCTTGCCGGCATAGCAGAACGTATCAGGGTCATATTTTGGATCGTTCTTCTGCATAAGCGGGATCCGGTAGATTACATCACCGGCGGTCCAAGGCCCGGTCATGCTGGAAGCGGTGCGGAGGATTACTTTGTCGGAAAAGATCTGTGGATCGACCATCACGGCAAGCCACCGCTTCAGTTCCGGGTGGTAGCGCACCGACATCTCCGAGGCTCCGGTCTTCATGATGATCTTCGCTTTTGAGGGGTCAATCCCAGCATGCCACTCGTTATCGCTGGCAAGGTACTGCAGGTTTTTCTTCGGGTCGTCCAGCCCTTTCAGTGGAATGCGCGTCAGGATCTGCGGCCGGCTCGCTTTTTCGTACAGGGTGTAGATGTAAAGATAGTCGCCCGCGATCAGTGTGGAAGCTGAAGGATTCGCGTGCACTCCATCCGGAACGAGCGGGTAGTACGTAACCTTCCAATCCTGAGGATCGTCTTCCAGTCCGCTCACTCGCGCCATATCGGTTCCGCAGATCTCGAAGCCAAGTGCAAACGCGTTCGAATTCGGCATATTGCGCACGCATAGCAACGTGATCCACAGTTGATGGTTATATTCCACCCCATCGAGCGCCCAATAATACGTACTTTTATTCTCCTGTGGCTTGAAGAAGCTATCGAAATTGCCTTTGGAGTTTCGTTTGATCGAGTAATTGATCTCCCATTTACCGTTCTTACATATAGAAATGCCTAGGCTGTTGTGCACCATGTCCGGTTCTTCGCCGGTGACCACGCGTTTATCGCCATACAGCGTGTCACCGAAAATCCATAGATCGCGCCCATCATGCAAGGGGATGGAGTAGGCGGCGTCCGCTCCAAGCCACGGAGGCCGCAAGGGAAACGACGGAGTACAACTCGAGTCGCGACCCTGTGCGAACACCGATACGCCTGAAAGTATCGTGAGAGTACAAAAAAAGATCCATTTCACGGCCGGTTGCATAAAACTCCTTCCCGAATGCCGCATTTCGCCAGCAGCAGACGTTGATGATCCAATGGATGTTCCTACAACAGTGCGCGGAAGGCGAAGCTGTTCGACAAATCCGGCTGTCGCTTCCGCCCTCCTTGGGTGTCCTCGTGAATATCCCTTAGAGGAGCCTTACCGCGATTTTCGCGAGTTCGCTTGCGGAGAGAACTAATGTGTTTATGCAGCAGCCTCTCGGCATATAGCAAGTCTTCCAGCACAGCTTTGCGGGCCAGTTCTGGCCGGCGATCGCGAATAAGCGTAAACACGCGTTCGTGCCGGCGCCAGTGCTTATTCCAATTGTCAATGAATGGCAGCACAGCCCTTCGAGCTTCAGACGTCGCGTGATACAGCATGCGCATGGTAGTGTGAATCGCGGCGTTGCCGGATGCCTGGGCAAACGCGTCATGAAACTGAATATCAAACTCCTGGAACAGCTCGGGATTGCCTTGGGCATGCGCCATCCCGTCGAGAGCAGCTTCCAAGCGCCCAAGGTCGCCGGAGGTAGCACGCTTTGCAGCAAGAGCCGCCACATCCGGTTCGATGATTTTCCTCAACTCGTAGACTTCGAGGTGCTTCACTTCGTTCAGCAGGATCATCCATTGAAAATGCTGATTGAGAACCCGGCTCAACGAAGACTGAATATAAGTGCCATCCCCGGCCCGCGACCTGATCAGGCCGAGATACATCAATCCCTTAAGCGCCTCGCGCAATGAGCCACGGCTTACCCGAAGCATCTGAGCGAGATCCGGCTCAGGGGGCAAGCGGTCGCCTGCCTTGAGTTCGCCGCTTCGCACGAGTTGTTCGATCCTACGGGCGACCATATCCATTACGGTCTCACGATGGATCGGCTCAAGCTGGGTCGCAGTAATTGCGATACCGCGGTTCGAGGCCATTTGCTTCCTTCTTGAAGCTTGTCCTACAAATTGACTCCCCGTGGATCTCAAGCGCTCGGAGGCGACGGTCGCCTTGCATGGGACATTGAATGAGCTGCAATGTCTCAGTCCTCAAATCCTTGACCCGAAGACAAAATCACTATATATGTTCAAATGTCCTACAAACAACTAACCAAGTTTCGCACGAAAAGGTTCGGGATGCGGCCTCAGATCGCCTTGGAAAGGTTCGAGATCTTTGCCGAGGGGCTTGACCATCCCGAGGGACTCGCATTTGATGCGGACGGGGACCTTTGGGCAGGAGGGGAACTCGGTCAAATCTACCAGATCAGTCGAAACGGTAGAGTTCGAACGGTAGCTACCCTGGGAGGCTTCAACCTTGGGCTTACCTTTTCGGCCCGTCAGGAACTGTTTGTTTGCAATTTCAAACTCGGAGCGCTGATAAAACTTGATCGATCCGGCAAGACGATTTGTTCCTGGGAAAGGACCGGGCGGTACAGTTTCCGCAATCCGAATTTCTCGGTCTTCGATCGTGAGGGCAATCTTTATTTTAGCGATTCTGGGGTGTTTCGTAAGCACGACGGACTTCTGTTCGTCTTG
>Ga0335076_10000359_pt1 | contig 41536 bp, 33 predicted proteins | sample Lox_Sample_25_FD_206717 | JGI IMG/M metagenome (GOLD analysis project Ga0335076, IMG submission 206717) | Soil microbial communities from Loxahatchee National Wildlife Refuge, Florida, United States - Lox_Sample_2.5 | ecosystem: Environmental > Terrestrial > Soil > Wetlands | place: USA... | reverse complement strand
CAGATGTCCACCTTGTCTACCTTGCCACCGCCGCCGGTCACGACCTTGAGGAACTGGTCGAGCGACGGCTGGACGGCGCGCTCCTCGAGGTTGGGGTCGAGGATGATCATGATCTCGTAATGGCGCATGGGCGTCCTGAGCCTCCTCTGGACTGATGCGGCCACGGTCTTTCCGTGGCAGGAGGTGTCGCGGTCACGAGCCGACGCAGGTCAACAGCCGGGTGGTCCGCAGCCCGGTCAGTCTACCCAAGATCACGGGCACGCGGTAACCAGATGGCGCACCGCGCCGGAGCCGGTCGCGAGACCGCTCCCGGGCCGGGCCGGCGGGGCCGCGCCGCGGCCGCGAAACCTGTGGATTCCCACCCGCCACAACAGGGAATGCTGTCCGGTGAAATCGGACGCTCGCTATGACAGCCAGGAGGTGGTCGCCGTGGCAGACGCGGTCGGGAACGGCTCGCGGGCCGGCATCCTGAACTCGGACGGGCATCCGCACCCGGTCGAGAACATCCTGACCATCTTCACCTTCATCGTCGGCCTGGTGTCCTTCGTCCTGGGCCTGATCATCCGGAACGTGCACACCGGCGCCGCGGTGATAATCATCGCGACCGTTACCGGGCTGGTCTCGATACTGGTCGGGCTGTACGTGCAGATGGTCTCGGCCACCCGGGAGCAGCGGATCCTGATCGTGACCGGCATGATCGCCGGTTTCGTCGGGCTGGCCCTCGGCCTGTCCAAGGGCGGCTTCTTGGCCTGACCGCCCGGATAGGCTCGGGGCATGGCGCGTATCGGAGCCCACTTCCACGTTGACAACCCGCTGAACGAGGCGATCGCCCGGGGCGCGGACGCGGCCCAGTTCTTCCTGGGCGACCCGCAGGGCTGGAAGGGGCCGGTGATACCCGGCGGCGACCCGGCGGCCATCCAGGACGCCTTCGCCGCGGCCGGCGTCGACATCTACATCCACGCGCCATACGTCATCAACGTCGCCACCAGTAACAACCGGATCAGGATCCCGAGCAGGAAGCTGCTCGACCAGCAGCTCAAGGCGGCCGCTTCGGTCGGGGCCAAGGGCCTGATCGTGCACGGCGGGCACGTCACCGCGGGCGTGGACGCCGCCGAGGGCCTGGAGAACTGGCGCAAGGCGGTGGAGCGGATCGAGCGGCCGCTGCCGATGCTGATCGAGAACACGGCGGGCGGCGACGGCGCCATGGCCAGGTCGCTCGACGCGATCGGCCGGCTCTGGGACGCGGTGACCGACGCCGCCGGGGACGACGCCGCCAGCGTGGGCTTCTGCCTGGACACCTGCCACGCCAACTCGGCCGGCATCGACCTCGCCGACGCAGTCGACCGGATCAAGGCGATCACCGGCCGGATCGACCTGGTGCACTGCAACAACTCGCGGGATGAGTTCGGCTCCGGGCGGGACCGGCACGCCAACATCGCGACCGGGACGATCGACCCCGGGCTGCTGCTCGGCGTGGTCCGCGCCGCGGGCGCCACCGCCATCTGCGAGACCCCCGATGACGACGGCGGGCTGGCCGCCGATGTCAGCTGGCTGAAGCAGCACCTGCCCGGCTAGCCTGGTAGGCGCCCGGCGTGAGCCGGAGCCTGAACCGGTCCTCGGCGTGGTCCAGGATGCCGCCGGCCGGGTCATCGTGTCCCCGGGCACGCACCACATCCCGTTCGGGCTGCAGGATGTCCCGCACCACATAGGCGGCGAGCAGGCCTACGGTGAGGAACCTGGCCAGCAGGACGGCGAAGTACCACCCCGTGCTGATGCCCTGGTAGCCGGTCACCTGATTGCCCTCGCCGATGAAGACGAAGATGAGGTAGCCCCAGATGCCGAAGAAGTAGGCCACCTCGGCCAGCTGCCAGAGCAGGTAGGGCCACAGCCGGGGGCGGGCGAGCACCGCCAGCGGCACCAGCCAGATGATGTACTGCGGAGACCAGACCTTGTTCGTCATCAGGAACGCCGCCAGCACCAGGAAGCACAGCTGCGGCAGCCGCGGGCGGCGGGGCGCGGCCAGCGCGAGCACGGCAATCGCGGCGCAGGCCGCGGCGAAGAAGGCCGCCGACATGTCGTTCAGGACGCTGAGCTGGGTGTTACCGAGCACGGGCACGTTGTAGTGCTCGAACAGGTACCAGATCGAGCCCCAGTCGGCGGCGCGGTCCTTGCTGAACACGTAGAAGTAGGCCCAGCCCGACGGCGCGGCGATCATCACCGGCAGGTTCACGGCCAGCCAGGAGAACGCCGCGGCGGCCAGGGTCCTGGCGAACTCGCGCATCCGCCCGGCCCGCAGGCAGAGCAGCAGCAGCGGCCCGAAGATCACCAGCGGGTAGAACTTCGTCGCCACCGCCAGGCCGAACAGGACACCCGCCCACACGCCGCGCCGGGCGGCCCACGCGGCGATCCCCAGCGCCGTCAGCGCGAAGGCGATCAGGTCCCAGTTGACGAACGCGTTCAGGATCAGCGCCGGGGAGAGCGCCACCATCAGCGCCTGCCAGCGCCGGTCCGGGCCGGCCGCGCGCGCGGTCGCGAGCACGCCGGCCACCGCGCAGACCGCGAGCAGCACCACGGTGACGTCGAAGAACTCGCGGCCCCTGATCACCGCGCTGACGTTCCTGACCAGCCAGGCCGCAGCCTGCATGGCCCCGCCGATCAGCACCGGGTATTCGACCGGGTGGCCGGTGTAGGGCACCTTTCCCGCCGACAGGCCCTCGCCGTAGTACAGCGGGTAGATGTCGGTGTAGCAGGCGTCCTGGAACTGCTTGGCGTAGTAGTTCCAGGCCCCGGACCGGCACGGCATCTTCTCCGCGAACGCGAGCGCCATGCCGAGAACGGACGCGGCCACCAGCACGCCGGTGCCGCCGAGGGCGACCGCCAGGGTGGAGGGCCCGGCGGAGCCCGGGCGCTCGGCTTCGCCGTCCAGCCGCGTGTTCGTCGACCCGGGGACATCCACCCCCATATCTAATCGCGTTTACGGCCTTGTCTGCGCCGCCGGACCCACAGGCAGGTGGCGGGCAGGCCGAACAGGCCGCCGACGGCCGCGCCCGCCGCGGTCGCGTTCACGCTCTGCGTGGTGCCGGCCACGCCGCAGGTCACCTGGGCCGGGTTACAGACGTAGGTCGGGAAGGGATTGGGATTCTCCCCGCCGGGGGTAGTGGGCAGCGGGAACGGGTTGTTGCCGTGCTGGTTGCCGTGCTGGTTGCCGTACCGGGGCTTGGTGTGCTGCTCCGGCACCTGGCGCAGACCCGGCGGCACCTGGTTCCAGGCGGTGCCGGTGAAGGTCGGCGCGGTGAACTGCTCGACCCCGAGCGGGACGAACATGTTCTCGCCGTAGGTGTGCCAGATCGCCGCCGGCCAGGTGCCGCCGAAGCCGCCCTGGGAGTTGCCGCCGAGCCCGTTCAGCGACTCGGTGCCCCGGCCCTGCTGGTTGGTGAACAGCGCGACAGCCAGGGACTGGCTGGGGATGGCGCCGATGAAGAACGCGGACTGGGCGGTGTTCGTGGTGCCGGTCTTGGCGATGATCTCCGCGCCGTTGCTCAGCCCGGCCGTCGGCGCCGTGCCGTACGGGGCGGTGTCCTCGGACATCGCGTACTGCACCTGCGTGGCCTCTTCGGCGTTGAGCGTCGGGTTGGTGCTGAGCACCTGGTAGCTGGTGATCTTGACGGGCGTCGGCGGGCCGTTGTCCTGGCTGATCGACGTGATCACGTGGGCGTTGTGGTAGACGCCGCCGTCATCGATCGTGGCCAGCATGGTGGCCTGCTCGCCGACGGTGAGCGAGGCCTGGCCGAGCGCGATACCCGCCTGGTCTTCCATCACGGGGCCGGCCGTGATGCCGGCCGCGGCGGTGTTCACGCCGAACGCCTGGGCCATGCTGACCACGTTCGCGCCGTGCGGGCCGGCTACCCGGTGCCACAGGTCCGCGTACGCGGTGTTGATCGACGCCGCCATGGCCATCTGCGGCGTGTAGGGCCCGTTCTCCCCCGTGTTGTCGTTGTGTACCAGGTACCAGTTGCCCGCGCCGGGCGCCGTGGCCGAGTAGGTCGTGGGCTCGGCGTCCGGCGGGATGTACAGGTTGTTGTCCCCGTTGAGCGTACTGGTCTGCACGTTCATGCCCAGCTTGACGGCGGTCGCCAGGATGTAGGGCTTGAACGAGGAACCGACCTGCTCGCGGTTGTACACCGCCATGTTCACCTCGCAGGCGATGACCCTGCAGTAGCTCTTGGTGATGACCTTGCCTGTCCCGTTGTACCTCGATCCCGGGTAGCCAGGACCGGGATACATCGCCTCGATCGCACCGGTGGCCGGGTCCTCGAGCACCGCGCCCGCGTGCATGTAGGCGGGGTCGAACGGGACGCTGCCTTCGTCCATCAGCGCCTCGTTCGAGCTGACCGCCTGGTACAGCGCGGCCATCTTGGTGTCGTCGACGGAGGTGCGGATGACGTAACCGCCGTGGTAGATCTGCGACTGGCTGAAGTGGTAGACGTCGATGAGCTCGTTGTAGACCGTGTTGAGGACGTAGGGATCCCAGACCTGGCTGCCGACGCTCTGCGGGATGAAGTCCCCCGGTGCCGGGAACTTCAGCGCGGCGGCCTGCGGCGCCGACAGCGACCCCATCTGCACCATGCCGTTGAGCACGTAGTGCCAGCGGGCCTCGAGCTGGGCGCGGTACTGCGGCAGCGGGTAGGTGCTCGGCTGCTGGATGATGGCGGCGAGGACGGCGGCCTGCGCGACGGTGAGCTTCGCCACCGGCTCGTTGTAGTACGTTTCCGCGGCCGCGCCGATGCCGTAGGCGCCGTCACCCAGGTAGATCGTGTTGAGGTAGTTGGTCAGGATCCATGGCTTGGACTTCTCCTTGGCCACCTTCATGGCCACGAAGGTCTCCTTGATCTTGCGGCTGAGCGTCTGCTGCGTGCCGATGCCGGCGTAGTACTGCCTGACGAACTCCTGGGTGATGGTGGAGCCGCCCTGCAGCGAGCCGTCGTTGCCCTTGACGTCCTCGTAGGCGGCCCGGATGATGCCGGTCGGCGAGATGCCGCCCTCGGTGAAGAAGTTGCGGTCCTCGGCGGCGAGCACCGCGTCGACGAGCCATTTGGACTGCTGGATCTGGCCGTAGGTCAGCATCTGCCGGTTGGTGGTGCCGAACCGGCCGATGAGGGTGCCGTCCGCGGAGTAGACCACGGACTGGGAGTAGCCGGTGGCCGCCATGGCCGCGGTCGGCACCGGCGTCTTCTCGTAGGCCACGACCACCACGACGGCGCCGAGCACGACGAGGGAGCCGAGCGCGCCCAGGAGCACCCCCAGGGCCTTGCGCAGCGTCCAGTGCCGCCACCAGCTGCCCTTGACCTTGAGCCGGGGCCGGTCAGGTCCGCGCCTGCCGGGTTCCCGGCTCAGCCGGCCGGTCTGCTCGGTGGCCGCAGGGCGCGCGCGGCTGCCGTCCCGCCGGCCGGCGGTGCGGTTCCGGCCGGAACGATTCCGGTCGGGGCGGACCGCCGTGCCGACACCGCCTCCGGCGTGGCCGGGCTCGCCGCTGTCCAGGTAGTCCGGTTCCGGCCGGCGGAACCCCTGGTTGTCCCAGCCCCCGGCGTCGTAGCCCAGGTCGTAGTCGACATCCCCGGCATGGCCCCGATAGCCCGCGTCGGCCGCCTGGCGCCCGTACCCAGCCGTGCCGGTGTCGCGATGCCGAACGTCAAAGTCATCAGCTTTGCTGCTCACGCGTCCTCGCTGGTGGCTCGGAGGTCGCGGCTGGACGGAATGCGACCTCTACCCGAAAGGCGGGTCCGCCCGTCCAGGGAACCCGCCGGAGTCAAACGCTATCTGCTGGAGACCATGTGTCTTATGCAAAGTTCGCGTTATGCGAAGACCCGCTGAGGTTGCTGCCCGTACGAGGTGCACCGACTGCTCGCGCAGGCCCAGAAGGCCTGCACTCGCAGCCGGTTTCGCATAACGCTCCATGCTTACTGGCCGGACCGCGCACGCCGCCTCCGGCGTACGGCAGGCTCGCCAGTGCCGAGGACGTAAGAGGAAGCGAGGTGGTTCCACCCGCAACTCTGGCAGACCTCGACCACATAGACCCGGAATTCCCCGTATTCGGCCGCCATTTCCGCAAGTTCCCGGGTTTGCTTGACTCGTCCCTCGTACTGGCCAAGTTCGTCACCGTAGACGTAGGTCACGTGGGTGAGCTTGGCTTTCCGGCAGATCGGGCAGCGGTCCTCGGTGGGCTCGCCGTGGAACTTCGCGGCCCGCAGCAGGTAGGGATGAGCGTCGCACACGTCAGCGACCGTCGTGTGCCCGGAGCGCACGGACGCGAGGGCAGCCCGGCGGGCCAGCCCGTAGTCCACGACGGAACGCCTTGACGTCATGCTCGCCAGCGTACGTCGGAACCGGGCGTGAGCCGAGCCCAGGTTTGCTCATGCTCGCCGGGAAAGCCTGGCAGACCAGCGGAAACCGGCGCACACTTGCGCGCGGGCGGCCCGCTGCATACTATTCATATGTATCGGTTCGATACATCGCGGCGATCTAACGGTCTGATCTAACGGCCCGAAGTATCGCAGCGAGGCATCGGGCCGAGACATGTCGGGATACCCCGATCTTCTGGGGGAAGCGTGGGACGCAACCGCTCCGGCGTGCTCGAGCTGGCCGTGCTCGGGCTGCTGCGCGAGACACCAATGCATGGCTATGAGCTGCGCAAGCGCCTGTACACCGTGCTGGGCGCGTTTCGGGCGCTGTCCTACGGATCGCTGTACCCGTGCCTGCACGAGCTCCAGGCCGCCGGGCTCATCGCGGCGGAGCAGGACGAGGTTGAGCCGTCGGCCGAGCCGCCAGCACGGGCCGGGACGTCGCGGTCGCGGTCGCGCGGCCGGTCGCTGAAGGTGTACCAGCTGACCGCCGAGGGCAAGGAGCGGCTGCAGGAACTGCTCGGCGAGGGCGGTCCGGCGGCGTGGGAGGACGACGGGTTCGGCGTGCACTTCGCGCTCTTCGGGCAGACCAGGGCCGACGTGCGGCTCCGGATCCTGGAGGGCCGCCGCAGCCGGCTCGAGGAACGCATGGAGGCCATCCGGGCAGCCTTCACGCGCACCAGGGAGCGGGTGGACAGCTACACCCTGGAATTGCACCGGCATGGCCTGGAATCAGTGGAGCGGGAAGTCCGATGGCTGAACGAGCTGATCGCGTCTGAGCGGCAGGCCGGAGGATCAGACTACATTTCCGAGAAGGAGTCATCCTGATGGGCAAGGTGCGCATCGCCATCGTGGGGGTGGGTAACTGCGCTAGTTCCCTCGTGCAGGGACTGGAGTATTACAAGGATGCCGACGACGGCGCCCGGGTTCCCGGCCTCATGCATGTCCGGTTCGGGCCGTACCACATCAGCGACGTCGAGGTGGTCGCCGCGTTCGACGTGGACGCCAAGAAGGTCGGCTGTGACCTCGCCGAGGCGATCAACGCGAGCGAGAACAACACGATCAAGATCGCCGAGGTCCCGCCGACCGGCGTGACCGTGCAGCGCGGCGCCACCCTGGACGGCCTGGGCGAGTACTACCGGGAGATCATCACCGAGTCCGACGAGCCGGCCGTGGACGTGACCCGGGCGCTGCGCGAGGCCGGCGCCGACGTCCTGGTCTCCTACCTGCCGGTGGGGTCGGAGCAGGCCGACCGCTACTACGCCCAGTGCGCGATCGACGCGCGCGTCGCCTTCGTGAACGCGCTGCCGGTGTTCATCGCGTCCGACCCGGAATGGGCCGCGAAGTTCACCGCGGCCGGCGTCCCGGTCATCGGCGACGACATCAAGTCCCAGGTCGGCGCCACCATCACCCACCGCGTGCTGGCCAAGCTGTTCGAGGACCGCGGGGTCGAACTGCTCCGCACCTACCAGCTGAACTTCGGCGGCAACATGGACTTCATGAACATGCTGGAGCGCAGCAGGCTCCAGTCGAAGAAGATCTCCAAGACCCAGGCGGTGACCTCCCAGGTGCCACACGAGATGGAGCGGGCGGCCGTGCACATCGGCCCGTCCGACCACGTGCCGTGGCTCGACGACAGGAAGATGGCCTACGTCCGGCTCGAGGGCCGCGCGTTCGGCGACGTGCCGCTGAACCTGGAGTACAAGCTTGAGGTCTGGGACTCGCCCAACTCCGCCGGGGTCATCATCGACGCGGTGCGCGCGGCGAAGATCGCGCTCGACCGGGGCGTGGCCGGCCCGGTGACCTCGGCCAGCTCGTACTTCATGAAGTCGCCGCCGGAGCAGTACGGCGACGACGTGTGCCGGGACCTGGTCGAAAAGTTCATCCTGGGCGAGGTCGCCCGCTGAGCCGGACGGACCGTAACGCCTAAGCTGGATGGGTGGACAGGCGCCGCTCGACGTTTCTCGGGGACCTGCGTACGGTCCTTGCCGAAGGGAATTTCCGGCGCCTGTTCGCCACCCGGCTGGTATCCCAGGCCGGCGACGGCATCATCACGGCCGGGGTCGGCACGTACGTGTTCTTCAACGCGTCGTCGTTCCCGAGCGCGGCCGCGGGCGCGGCCGCGTTCACCGTCCTCTACCTGCCGTACTCGCTGATCGGCCCGTTCGCCGGGGTCTTCATCGACCGCTGGTCCAGGCGGCAGATCCTGGTCTGGTCGGCCCTGGTCCGCGCCGCGTTCGTGGCGCTGGCCGCGGCCCTGATGGCCACCGGCGACCGCGGGGTACCGCTCTACGTCGCGGTGCTGCTGATCCTGGGCGTGAACAGGTTCTTCCTGTCCTCGCTGTCCGCGGCGCTGCCGCACGTCGTCCCCGAGGACGAGCTGGTGATGGCGAACTCGGTGTCCCCCACCGTCGGCGGCATCATGGCGGCCATCGGCGGCGTCGTCGCGCTGGGGCTCAACGTGGCCACCGGCAACACCGAGCGCGGCGCCGCGATCACCGTGCTCGTGGGCGGCGGCTGCTACGTGGCGGCCAGCGTGGTCGCGGCCACCATGCGGCGCGACCTGCTCGGGCCGGCCCGCGCGCCCGGGCAGCAGCGGCCCGGGCGGCTGCTGAGCGAGCTCGGCTCGGTCGCGGCCGGTCTCGTCGACGGCGCGCGCTACGTCGTCAGGCAGCGGGGCCCGGCGGCGGCGCTGGGCGCCACCGGCGCCTTCAGCTTCCTGTTCGGGCCGCTGTTCCTGATGACGATCCTGCTGTACCGGAACTACTTCTACCGGTCGAGCGCGGGCGTGGCCGAGGGCCACCTCGGGACGCTGGTGGTCGTCTCGGGGATCGGCTACTTCTGCGCGGCGCTGGTCACCCCGCCGGCCATCAGGCGGCTGTCCCAGCCCGCCTGGATCACGGTCCTGCTCGCCGCGAGCGCCGTGGTGACGGCCACGCTGGGCGAGACCTTCGTCGAGGTCGCCTACCTGGCCGTCGGGTTCTGCCTGTACCTCACCCGGCAGGGCGTGGCGATCAGCGCCACCACGATCCTGCAGGAGGAGGTGGACGACGCCTACCGGGGCCGGATATTCGCGTTCTACGACGTGATGTTCAACGTCACGTACGTGATCGGCGCGGCGATCAGCGCGGCCTTCATGCCCGCCGACGGGCGCTCGGCGGCCATCGTCGGCCTGGTGGCGGCGGGCTACGCGGTCGCCGCCGCGGTGTACTGGCTGGCCGCGCGTGGTCAGTCGCCGTCCGGCCCGGGCGGGGGCGGGATGATCCCCTCGGCGGCCGCCCAGCGCAGCAGTTCCTGAGCGGCCCGCTCCCCGCCGAGCTCGCCTTCGGTGATGCGCAGCTCGAGCATGAAGTCGTAGGCCTTCCCCACCAGCGGGCCGGGCGGGATCCCGAGGATCTGCATGATCGCGTTGCCGTCAAGCTCCGGCCTGATCCTCGCCAGCTCCTCCCGCTCGCTCAGCTCGGCGATGCGCTGCTCCAGGCCGTCGTAGGCGCGGGCCAGCCGGGCCGCCTTCGCGCGGTTCCTGGTGGTGCAGTCGGCCCGGGTCAGCACGTGCAGCCGGGTCAGCAGCGGCCCGGCGTCGCGCACATACCGGCGGACCGCCGAGTCGGTCCACTCCCCCTCGCCGTACCCGTGGAACCGCAGGTGCAGCTCCACCAGCCGGGACACGTCCTTGACGACGTCGTTCGGGAAGCGCAGCGCGGCCAGCCTACGCCTGGCCAGCTTCGCGCCGGCCACCTCGTGCAGGTGGAACCCGACGCGCCCGCCGGGCAGCAGGGTCCGGGTGTCCGGCTTGCCGATGTCGTGCAGCAGCGCGGCCAGCCGGACGGTCAGGTCGCCGTCGAGCCCGTACTTCGGCTCGAGCCTGATGGCCTGCCGCAGCACGGTGAGCGTGTGCTGGTAGACGTCCTTGTGCCGATAGTGCTCGTCGGCTTCCATCCGGAGCCTGGACACCTCGGGCAGCACCTGGTCGGCGACCCCGGTCTGGACCAGCGCGTCGATGCCGGCCGCCGGATCGGGTGTCAGCATCAGCTTGGTCAGCTCGGCGGTGATCCGCTCGGCGGACACGATCTTCAGGCGGCCCGCCTGCTCGGTCATGGCCGCGCGCACCTCGGGCGCCACGGTGAACCCCAGCTGGGCCGCGAACCGGGCCGCGCGCAGGATGCGCAGCGGGTCGTCGTCGAATGACCGTTCCGCGGGGCCCGGGGTCCGCAGCACCTTCTCCTTCAGCGCCTCGAAGCCCCCGAACGGGTCGGTGAACTCGTACCCGGGCAGCCGGGCCGCCATCGCGTTGACGGTGAAATCGCGGCGGCCCAGGTCCTCCTCGAGCGACGTGCCGTACTGCACGTCGGGCTTGCGCGAGGTCCGCCCGTACTGCTCGCTGCGGTAGGTGGTGATCTCGAAGACCGAATTCCCCTTGCGCAGCCCGACCGTGCCGAAGGCGATCCCGACCGTCCAGGTCTTGTCGGCCCAGGGCCGGACCAGCTCGAGCACCTGGTCCGGGGTGGCGTCCGTGGTCAGGTCGAGGTCGCCGGGCTGCTGGCCGAGGAACACGTCCCTGACCGGGCCGCCGACCAGCGCGAGCTCGTGGCCACGGGCGGCGAACAGGCGGCCGATCCCGGCCGCCGCGGGCACCCGCTCGCGCAGCAGTGCGGCGGCCGCGTTCCGCTGTTCGTTGCTCATGGACACGGCCATCGAGGGTATCGACCGCGCGGGTCCGGCGCGAATGGCAATAACCGGCGCGCGGCGGCCGCGGCGGGAGCCGCCGCCGGTGGCCGGCAGACACTAGCATTCAGGTGTGTACGGCGTGCGGGCGAAGGTCAAGCGGCGGGTCCTGTCCCTGGCCGCGGCGTTGACCGCGGCCGCCGCGGCGACGGCGATCGTGGTCGCCGGGCTGGCATCCGCCCCGGCGGCGCAGGCCAGCCCCGCCCGGCACGCGGCGGCGGCGGGCCCGGGCGGCCTGTCGGTGACCATCAACTCGATGAACCCGGCGTACGCCGGGCCCGACGCCACGGTCAACCTGTCCGGGACGGTCACCAACGAAACCCGCCAGACCCAGGCCGAGTTGCTGGTGCAGCTGTACACCTCGCCGGTCCGGTTCGCGACCCGCGACAGCATGGATTCCTACCTGGCCCACGGCGTGGCCCCCGACCTGGAGACCGCCGGGCAGCCGGTCCTGATCCCCGCCACGGTGCGGCCCGGCCGCACCGCGACGTGGAGCGCCTCGTTCCAGGTCGCCGCGGCGGGGATCGGCGTGTTCGGCGTGTACCCGGTGACGGCGCAACTGCAGGACCTGTCCGGGGACGTGTTCTCCGCGCAGCAGACCCTGCTGCCGTACTGGCCCGGGCAGAAGGCGGCCAGCCTGCTGAGCCCGCTGAGGATCTCCTGGCTGTGGCCGCTCATCGACCAGCCGCACCACCAGGTGTGCGCGGCCTTGACCAGCAACGACCTGGCCGCCAGCCTGAGGCCGGGCGGTCGCCTGTCGGCCCTGCTCGCGGCCGGCGCCAGCCACGGCGACGCCGAACTGACCTGGGTCATCGACCCGGCACTGCTCAGTGACGTCGCCACCATGACCCAGGCCTACCTCGTGGGCGGCAAGGCGAACTGCACCGGGGCCACGCCCGAGCCCGCGCTGCCGACCGCGAAGAACTGGCTAGCCACGCTGCGCACGGCGGCATCGGCCCAGCCCACCATGATCACCCCGTACGGCAACGCGGACATGAGCGCCCTGGTCCACCAGGGCCTGACCGCGGATCTGGCCACCGCCTTCAGCACCGGCGACGCGGTGGCGGACAGCGTGCTGCACGGGAGGTTCGGGCACGAGATCGCCTGGCCGCCTGGCGGCACCGCGGACCTGTCCGTGCTCACCGACCTCGCCGCGGCCGAGCATGTCGGCACGGTCGTGCTGAACAGCAGCGAGATGCGGCCGGCCGACGCCGCCACCGTCTTCCAGCCCGACGACGCGGTCACCTCGCTGCGGGTCGCGGGGCTGCCGATGAGCGTGCTGCTCTCCGACCAGTCGCTGACCAGCGTGCTCGCGGCCGGCGATACCGGCACCGGGAGCCTGCCGGAGGGCACCGAGTTCGCCGTCACGCAGCGGTTCCTCGCCGAGACAGCCATGATCGCCGCCGAGGCGCCCGACTCCGCCCGCACCATCGTGGTGGCGCCACCCGACGACTGGAGCCCGTCGCAGACCCTCGCCGACGACCTGCTCGGCGCGACCACCACCGCCCCGTGGCTGGCCGCGACGCCGCTGGCCGGCCTGAGCTCGGCCGCCGACACCCAGCGCACGGCACCCAGGGTGCCGCCGCCCGCCAGCGAGGCCAGCCCGGGCGAGCTCAGCCCGGGCTACCTGAGCCAGGTGAGGCTGGCCGGCGGCCAGCTCGCCGCGTACAAGTCCGTCCTCTACAAGCCTGGGCCGGACTACCCGCAATCCCTGGACCAGGCCCTGATCGCCACGGAGTCGGCCGCCTGGCGCGGCGGCGCGGCGGCGCAGGGCCAGGCGCTGGTGGACAACCTGAAGGAGTACCTGAAGGACACCGGCGACAAGGTCAAGATCATCACGACGGCGCAGGTGCCGATGGGCGGCTCCGCCGGGCTGGTCCCCGTCTACATCCAGAACGGCCTGCACCAGGCCATCCAGGTCCGGGTGGTCGCCAGCGCGGTCAACGCGCCCGACCGGACCTCCCAGCTGACCATCGGCCGCTTCCAGAGCCTGATCGTCGTGCCGCCCGGCCAGCCGGTGACGGTGCGGCTGCCCGTTTCCTCGGCCCCGCAGGGATCCACCGAGATCCTTCTCAGCCTGACCAGCGCGGACGGGACGCCGCTACCGGCCACCGCGAAGCTCATCGTGGTGTCGACCCGATACGGCCGGGCGATCTTGTTCCTCATTGCCGCGGCGATCGGCGTCCTCGTGCTCACCTCGGCGTACCGCGGCGTCCGGCGGTGGCTGCACGACGGCACGGATCCCCCCCACGAGGAGGCGGACCCACCGGGTAGCGTCGTGACTGGCACCAGCGACGCGCTACACCCGACGGAGGCACCGGATGACCTGGCCGATGCACGACGCCGGGCCGACGACACCTGAACCCGGGCCCGGCGAGTACCGGGCCGGCGATCCCGAACCGGACGAGGACGGCACGCCGCGCCGCGGCCGGCACGCCGTCCCGGACCCGCTGCCGCCTGTCGAGGGTCCGATGCCGGGCGGCGGCCCGAGCCCGGCCGAGACCACGCTGCCGCTGGCGCTCACGTGGCCGGCCCCGCCGACCCGCCCGGCCCGGCCGCACCACGCGCCCGCCCCCGGGCCGTCCAGCCCGCCCGGCCCGTCTCCGGCGCCGCCCGGCTGGCGCCGGGTGCCCAGGACGACCGGCTACCCGGCCGGCCCCGCCCAGCCGCAGCGGCCCCAGCCCACCTTCACCCCGGCCCAGCCCACCTTCACCCCGGCCCAGCCGACCTTCACCCCGGCCCAGCCCACCTTCACCCCGGCCCAGCCCGCTTTTACCCCGGCCCGGCCGGGCGGACCCGCGGCGCCCCCGGCCGGGGGTCCGGCGGGGACGAAAGGACCAGCCGGCCCGGGCGCCCGTCAAGCCGGGGGGCCGGCCCAGGCCGCGACGCAGCGCTCCAGCCTGGCGCGATCGGGCGTCGGCATGGCGGTCGGCACCCTGGTGTCGCGGGCCACCGGCTTCCTGCGCACCCTGGTCCTGACCTACGCGATCGGCACCGCCGCGCTCGGCAGCGCGTACAACAACCCCAACACGCTGCCGAACGCCGTCTACTACCTGATGCTGGGCGGCATCTTCACCAGCGTGGTGGTGCCGCTGCTGGTCCGGGCGGCCAGGCGTGACCCGGACCACGGCGAAGCCTACACGCAGCGGATGTTCACCCTGGGTGCGCTAGCCCTGCTGGTCGTCACCGTGGCGGCCACGGCGCTGGCGGCGCCGCTGGTCACCCTGTACGCGCCCACCATCCACGGCCCGGCCGGCAGCCACCTGGCCGCCGAGCACAACCTAATGGTGCTGTGGGCGTACTTGTTCATCCCGCAGATCTTTTTCTACGGCATGAGCTCGCTGATCGGGGCGATCCTCAACACCCGCGGCCGGTTTGCGGCACCAATGTGGGCGCCGGTCGTCAACAACCTCGTCGTGATCGTGGTCAGCGGGCTCTACGTGGTGGTTTTCCATCTGGGCAGGGAGCCGTGGAACATCCCGGCCGGCGCCGTGCAGCTGCTTGGGATCGGCACCACCCTCGGCGTGATCGCGCAGACGGTCGCGCTATTCCCGTCCCTGCGGGCAGCCGGGTTCCGGTGGCGGCCCACGCTGGGGTTCCGGGCCGGCGAGGTGACCGAGATGGGCCGGATGGCCGGCTGGATGTCGGTCTACGTGGTCACCCAGTGGGCCGCCACCCTGGTCGCCCAGATCCTGGCGAACGCGGCCTCGGCCGGGGTGAACGGGTACTCGGCGTACACCATCGCATGGCAGTTCTTCCAGCTGCCGTACGCCATCGTCGGCATCTCAGTCATCACGGCGCTGCTGCCCCGGATGAGCGAGCACGCGAGCACACGCCGGTATTCGCTGGTCCGTGACGATTTCTCGATCGGCGTCCGGCTGGCTTCCGTGCTGGTAGTGCCGGCGTCAGTCTACCTTTTCGTGCTCGGCGGCCCGATGGCCGAATTCCTGATCTCCTACGGCAGCAATACGTCGGCCGACGCCAGGTACATCGGCGAGGTCTTCGGCCTGTTCGCCCTGGGCCTGGTGCCCTACATGCTCACCCAGCTACAGCTGCGGGTCTTCTACTCGTTCCAGGACAGCCGGACCGCCGCCCTCGTCGGCCTGCTCACGATGTGCGCCAGCATCGCGACCGCCCTCATCGCGAAGTCGATGCTGCCAGGCGCCGAGGTGGTCGCCGGGCTGGCCGTCGCGTACGGTATCGCCAACCTGATCGGGGCGACCGCCGGCTGGGCCCTGCTGCTGCGGCGGGTCGGCAGCCTCGACGGGTGGGCGATCGCCCGGAGCCTGACCCGGATGCACCTGGCCACCGTGCCCGGGCTGGTCTTCGCGCTGGCCGTGATGGTCGGCGCGGGACACGTCGCGCACAATCCCGGCGCGGCCTACGGCCTGATCGTTACCGTCGTCGGCGGCGGCGGCGCCGTCGGGCTGTACGCGCTCTGTGCCAGGTCACTGCGGGTAGCCGAGTTCGGGTACCTGACCAAGACGATCACCGCGAGGTTCGGCGGGCAGAGTGGCCGGCATTAGCATGGGGGCAACCTATGAGCACATACACGTCGGAACCAGGAACCCGGCTGGCGGGGCGCTATCGCCTCGTCGACCAGGTCAGCGTCGGCGCCGGCTGGACGTACTGGAAGGCCACGGACGAGACGCTCGCCCGCTCCGTCACCGTGCTCATCTTCGCGGCCGGATTCCCCCGGGTGGCCGAGACCGTCACTGCGGCCCGGGCCGCGAGCAGGCTCGGCGATCCCCGTTTTTCCCAGGTCTTCGACGTTGAGAACGCCGGCGATCTGGCCTACGTGGTGCTCGAGTGGGTGGTCGGCGAGTCGCTGCTCGACATGGTCTCGGAAGGCCCGCTGGATCCGCCGCGCGCGGCCGCGCTGATCGCCGAGGCCGCCCGGGCGATCGCCGCCGCGCACGAGGTCGGCCTGGCGCACCTGCGGCTCGATCCGGCCTGCCTGCACTGGACGCCGGGCGGCGGCGTGAAGATCGCCGGGCTCGGCATCGACGCCGCCCTGGCCGGTCCCGCCCTGGCCGGTCCCGCCCTGGCCGGGCCCGCCCTGGCCGCGGCCGGCGGGACAGCCGACGACGGGGCCGCCGACCCCGAGCTCGCCGACACCCGCGACCTCGCCCGGCTGCTCTACGCCGCGCTGACCGGCTACTGGCCTGGCCACCAGGCGTCCGCCGGGTCCGCGCCCGGGCTGCTCGCGCCCGCGCCGGAGCACGACGGGATCCCGTGCACGCCGCGGCAGGTGTCCGCGGGCGTGCCGGCCGACATCGACGACGTGACCTGCCGCGCGCTGTTCCAGCGGCCGAACCGGCACGGTCCGGCGCTCAGCACCGCGGCGGCGTTCGCCGACGCCCTGGTCGCCGCCGCCCCGCCGGTCCCGCTGCCGTTCTCCCCGCCGGCCACGGCGCCCGGGCCGACGGCAACCCGCGGATACGGCTACCAGCCGACCGGGACGGCCGGCCCGTACCCCCCGCCGGGCACGGCGGCCCTGCCCGGTCAAGCCTTCCGGCCCCCGGCCGGCGGCCGGAAGCCGCCCGGCCAGCGCTCCGCGGCGGCCCGCGCCGCCGTCAGCGTCGTGGTCGTGCTGGTCCTGGCGGCCATCGGCGCGGTCGCCTGGTCGGTCAGCCACAGCCTGTCCCGCTCGGCCCCCACGCCGCCCCGCTCCTCGCACCCGTCGTCGCCGGGCGCCGTCGCGGCCGCCGCCGTGCTCAGGCCGGTCAGCGCGAGCGTCTACAACCCGCTCGGCAGCCCCGGCGACGACGACCCGGGCCAGGCGCAGAACGCGATCGACGGCAGCGCCAGCACGCCCTGGCACACCAGCTACTACTTCAGTCCCGTCTTCGGGAACCTGAAGAAGGGCACCGGGCTGATCCTCGACATGGGCAGGCAGGTGCGGCTGAGCCAGGTGATGGTCCAGTTCGGCGCCACCTGTTGCACCCACGTCGACATCGAGATCGGCAACACCAGCGCGTCCAGCCAGGCGGCGCTGAGCGGCTTCACCGTGGTGCAGAGTTCCGCCAGCGCCGCGAACGGCACCACCTTCGACGTGACCAGGCAGGCCACCGGCCGCTACGTGCTGATCTGGTTCACCGACCTGCCGCTGATGGCCGGCAATCCGGGCAGGTACGAGGCGCTGATCTACAACGTCGTCGTGCACGGGTACGCCGCGGGCCAGTCGGGCTGATGACCGATGCCGGAGCCCGGTCGGCCATGGCCGTCTGACCAGGAGCTGCTCGGCCGGCACGTGGCCGGGGACGCGGACGCGTTCGGCGAGCTGTTCCGCAGGCACCGGGACCGGTTGTGGGCGGTGGCGCTGCGCACGGTCTGCGACCCCGAGGAGGCCGCCGACGCGCTCCAGGACGCGATGGTGTCCGCGTTCCGCCGGGCCGCCGACTTCCGCGGCGAGTCGGCCGTCACCACCTGGCTGCACCGGATCGTGGTCAACGCGTCACTTGACCGGCTGCGCCGCCGCTCCGCCAGGCCGGTCCTGCCAACCGGGGACGAGCAGGCCTTCGAGGCCCTGGTGGCGCAGGACGGCGATCCGGCCCGGGCCGCGGATACCAGGCTGGACGTGGACGCCGCGCTGCGGCTCCTGCCGCCGCACCAGCGCGCCGCGCTCGTGGTCGTCGACATGCTCGGCTTCTCCGTCGCCGACGCCGCCGCGATCCTGGACATCTCACCCGGCACGGTGAAGAGCCGCTGCGCCCGGGCCCGCACCCGGTTGCTCCCCCACGTGCGGCACCTGCAGGGGAACCGATCGGCGACCGAGAGCGTCCAACCTGCGCAGGGAGGAGATACATGAGTGCGCCGGTGACCCATGTGGACGCCGAGGCCCTGGCCGAGTTCCGCGCGGGACTGGCCACCGGGCGGCGCGGCGCCAGGATCGCCGCGCACCTGGCGGGATGCGATCGCTGCACCGCGCTCGACGATCAGCTCGCCGGGGTCTCCGTGCTGCTCGCGTCGGTCCCGGCGCCGGCCCTGCCGGACCGCGTGGCGCAGCGGCTGGACGCCGTGCTCGCGGCCGAGGTGGCGGGACGGGATGATCCCGAACGGGCCGGGCGCGAGCCCTCGCCGGAACCCGGCACGCCCTCCCGGCGGGCCGGGCACCGGGGTTTCCGTCTTCCCTCCTGGCGCGTGCTCGTCCCGGCCGCCGCCGCGGCGGCCGTGCTGCTGGCAGGCGGCGGTTACGGGCTGAGCTTGATCGCCGGCGGCTCAGGGAGCCACGGCATCGCCTCATCGGCGGGCAGTGCCCCGTCGGTGGGCGGCGGCGCGAACCGGGCCGCCGCGCCTGTCGGCTCCGCGCATGCCGGCGCCTCAGCGCGGTCGGCGTTGATGTCTCCGGCCAACTTCACCGTCGTGACCAGCGGCGCCGACTTTACCGAGGCCGACCTCGGGCAGGCCCTGGCCGCCGAGCTTCGCGTGCCACCCGCGGCGGGAACGGAACAGATCCCGTCCACGCGGATGCGGGCGTGCGTCCAGCACCTGGCCGGCGGCGCCGACCTGGTCCGGGTGCTCAGCGCTCGTTACGAGGGCCAGCCGGCCACCATCGTCGTCACGCGCACGGGCCAGGGCGAGGAGGCCTGGGTGGCGGGCCCGGACTGCTCGGGCGCCAATCGTGACGTGCTCGCCCGCACATCGCTGCCATCGGGAATCTAGGAGCCCCAGTATCTGTTCACTGGGTGCCAGTCAGATGAGGGGTTGATTACGGTTGGCAGAGGTGACCGAAGTCCGGAACGTCATCGTCATAGGTTCCGGCCCGGCCGGCTACACGGCGGCGCTTTACGCGGCCCGCGCCGAGCTCAAGCCGCTGGTCTTCGAGGGTTCGGTGACGGCGGGCGGCGCGCTCATGCAGACCACCGAGGTGGAGAACTTCCCCGGGTTCCCGGACGCCATCATGGGTCCCGAGCTGATGGACTCGATGCGCAAGCAGGCGGAGCGGTTCGGCGCCGAACTGGTGGCGGACGACGTGACGGCGGTCGACCTGGTAGCCGCGGATCCCAAGGTGGTCAAGACCGACGGCGAGACGTACCTGGCCAAGGCGGTCATCATCGCCACCGGCTCCAGGTACAAGGAACTCGGCGTGCCGGGCGAGAAGGAACTCGGCGGGCACGGCGTCTCCTGGTGCGCCACCTGCGACGGGTTCTTCTTCCGCGGCCACGACATCGCGGTCATCGGCGGCGGCGACTCGGCCATGGAAGAGGCGATGTTCCTCACCAGGTTCGGCAGGTCGGTGACGGTGATCCACCGGCGCGACACGCTCCGCGCCTCGAAGATCATGCAGGAACGGGCATTCGCCAACCCCAAGATCACGTTCCGGTGGGACAGCGAGGTCGTCGAGGTCCTCGGCGCGGACAAGGTCACCGGCCTGCGGATCAAGAGCACCAAGGACGGCGCCGAGCAGGTGCTCCCGGTGACCGGGGTGTTCGTGGCCATCGGCCACGACCCGCGCTCGGACCTGTTCGCCGGCCAGCTCGCCGCCGATGCCGATGGCTACCTGCTGGTCAGCCAGCCGTCCACGCGGACGGCCATCGAGGGCGTCTTCGCCTGCGGCGACGTGGTCGACCGTACTTACCGGCAGGCGGTCACCGCGGCCGGCACGGGCTGCGCGGCGGCGCTCGACGCTGAGCGCTGGCTGGCCAGCAGGGAACACTGAGCATCAGCAAGGTCATCGCAAAGCAAAGGGATGTGATCGCAGTGGGCGCGACTAAGGTCGTGACGGACGAGACCTTCGAGGCGGAGGTCCTGAAGAGCGGCAAGCCGGTCATCGTGGATTACTGGGCCGAATGGTGCGGCCCGTGCCGCATGGTCGCCCCGGTGCTCGAGGAGATCGCCACCGAGTACGCGGAGAAGATCGATGTCGTCAAGCTCAACATCGACGAGAATCCCGCTGTGTCGCAGCGTTACGGCATCATGGCCATTCCGACCATGAACGTTTTCTCCGGCGGGCAGGTCGTCAAGCAGATCGTGGGGGCGAAGCCGAAGTCGGCGCTGCTGCGTGAGCTGGCCGGCTACATCTGATCCGGCCGGTACCTGAAAAAGACCCCTCGGGGCGCTCTTCCGGCTATACCGGGCGCAGGGCACCCTGGGGGGTCGACGGCGTCATGGACCCGAGCAGCCGCTCCAGCGCCACCTCGACGTCCTCGCGCCAGGTGAGCACGGTCCGCAGCTCCATCCGCAGCCGCGGGTAGTGGTGGTGCGGGCGGATCGTCTTGAACCCCACCGCGAGCAGGTAATCGACCGGCAGCAGGCACGACGGGGACTCCCAGCGCCGGTCACCGAAAGCCTCGATGGCGCGCACGCCGCGGCGGGTGAGGTCCTTGGCCATAGCCTGGACAAGCATCCGGCCGAGGCCGCCGCCGGCGAACTCGCCGAGCAGGTGAGCGGTCATGAACAGCACCGCGTCGGCGCCCACCGGGCTGGTCGGGAACGCGATCGAGCGGGGCACGTACTGCGGCGGCGCGAACAGCATGTAACCGGCGGGCACGCCGTCGACGTAGGCGATCTTCCCGCAGCTTCCCCACTCCAGCAGCACGGACGATACCCAGGACTCTTTCTCGAGCTCCGGATCGCCGCTTTCCTCGGCGCGCGCCCGGCTGACCGGGCCGAGTTCCCAGAAAATGCATTTGCGGCACTTCGGCGGAAGGTCACCGAGATTATCCAGCGTGATGTTGACGATACGACGTGACATCCTGTTCCCCGGCGGAATCCACAAGCGCTCCCGGGAGATACCCCGTATCCTGGCATAATACTCAAGGAGGACGGGAGGGTCGTCTTCCCCGGGCAAACAGAGCCGACGACTTCAGGAGACAGGCCGTGACACCCGAACAGCAACCGATATCGCAGCCGCAACGAATTGACCGGTATGTCGGTCAGTACGCCGAACGAGCGGTTGGCATGGTGGCCTCGGAAATCAGGGCCCTGTTCGCCGTCGCGGCCCGGCCTGAGATCGTCTCACTGGCCGGCGGCTCGCCCTACGTGGCGGCGCTCCCCCTCGACGTCGTCGGCGACATGGTCGGCGAGCTCATCGCCCGCCAGGGCGCGACCGCGCTGCAGTACTGCACCGCGCAGGGGGACGCGGGCCTGCGGGAGCGGATCTGCGACGTCATGGCGCTGGAGCAGATCCGCGCCCACCCCGACGAGGTGGTGGTCACCACCGGCTCGCAGCAGGCGCTCGACCTGATGGCCCGGATCTTCATCGACCCAGGCGACGTGATCCTGGTCGAGGCGCCCTCCTACGTGGGCGCCCTCGGCGCCTTCGCGTCCTACCAGGCCGACGTGGTGCACGTGCCGATGGACGACGACGGGCTCGTCCCGGAGGCGCTCGAGGAGGCCATCAGGCGGACCGCTGCCGCCGGACGCCGGGCCAAGTTCCTCTACACCGTGCCGAACTTCCACAACCCCGCCGGGGTCACCCTGGCCGCCGGGCGGCGGCACCGCATCCTGGACATCTGTCACCGCGCGGGCCTGCTGGTCGTCGAGGACAACCCGTACGGCCTGCTCGGCTTCGACGGCGAGCCGCTGCGCGCGCTGCGGGCCGATGACGCGGAGGGCGTCGTCTACCTCGGCACGTTCTCCAAGACCTTCGCCGCGGGCGTGCGGGTGGGCTGGGCGGTCGCCCCCGCGGCCATCAGGGAGAAGCTGATCCTGGCCGCCGAATCGGCGGTGCTCTGCCAGTCCAGCTTCTCCCAGCTGACCGTGCGTGAGTACCTGAACACCCAACCGTGGCGCGAGCAGGTCAAGGACTTCCGTGAGCTGTACCGGGGACGGCGGGACGCGACGCTGAGCGCGCTGTCGGCGATGATGCCGCCCGGATGCCACTGGACCCGGCCGGCCGGCGGTTTCTACGTCTGGCTCCGTCTCCCGGACGGCATCAACGCCAAGACGATGCTGCCGCGGGCGATCTCGTCGCGGGTCGCTTACGTGCCGGGCACCGGCTTCTACGCCGACGGCTCCGGCCTGCAGCACGCCAGGCTCTGCTACTCGCTCCCCGAGCCGGACCGGATCGGCGAGGGGATCCGCAGGCTCGCCTCGGTCATCGAGACCGAGGTCCAGCTGCGTGACGACTTCGGACCCGGCTACTAGCTAAGGCTGTATCTCGCGACCATGAGCGATCTCGAGCGTATCGTCGTACTGGCCGGCGGCCTGTCCCCCGAGCGGGAGGTGTCGCTGCGCTCCGGCGGCCGGGTCCGCGACGCCCTCGCCGAGGCGGGCATCGACGCGATCGTCGCGGACGCCGACGCGGCCCTGCTCTCGCTGCTACGCAGCGACCCGCCCAGCGCGGTGTTCCCGGCCATCCACGGCGTATGCGGGGAGGACGGCGCGATCAGGGAGGTGCTCGGCCTGCTCGGCGTGCCCTACGTCGGCTCGGTGGCCGGCGCCTGCCAGATGGCCTTCGACAAGCCGACGGCCAAGGCGCTGACCGCGGCCGCGGGTCTGGTCACGCCGCCGTCGGTGACGTTGCCACGGGAAACCTTCCACGATCTCGGCGCCGGCTCGGTCATCGACCTCATCGTGGCCAAGCTCGGCCTGCCGCTATACGTCAAGCCCTCCCGCGGCGGTTCGGCCCTGGGCGCCGGGCCGGTCCGCACGGCGGCGGAACTTCCGGCCGCGGTGCTCAGCTGTTTCGGCTACGGCGACACGGCGCTGATCGAGCGGTTCATCTCCGGCACCGAAGTGGCCGTCGGCGTGATCGACCTGGGCCAGGGCCCGCAGGCCCTGCCCGCGGTCGAGATCGTTCCCGGCGAGGGTGGGTACGACTACGCGGCCCGTTACACAGCGGGCAAGACGGAGTTCTACGTCCCAGCCCGGCTGCCCGCGGACGTCAGCGGCGAGCTGGCCAGGATCGCGATCGCCGCGCACACGGTACTCGGCCTGCGGGACCTGTCCCGGACGGACCTCATCGTCGACGAGGCGGGTACCGCCTGGTTCCTCGAGGTCAACGTCTCGCCGGGGATGACAGAGACGAGCACCCTGCCGCTCGCGCTGGAGGCGTCGGGCCACTCGTTCGGCAGCACCTGCGTGCGCCTGCTCGAGCAGGCAGCCGCCCGCGGGTGCTGACCGCCTTCGGGCGGGAAATCGGCTTCCCCGAGGAAGTTTTCCTGGCGTCCGGGCGGCGTCCTAGGCTCGGGGGCATGACACATCGCAAGAGCTTCGGCAGTGACAACCACGCGGGCGTTCACCCGGCCGTCCTCCGCGCGATCGCGGACGCGAACCCGGGCGACGCGGTGGCCTATGGCGCTGACCCGCGGACCGACCTGGCGACCGCGGGACTGCGCGCGGCCTTCGGCGCCCACGATGCCTTCCTGGTGCTGAACGGCAGCGGCGCCAACGTGCTCGGCCTGAGCCTGCTGCTGCGCCGGCACGAGGCCGTCATCTGCGCCGAGTCCGCGCACATCCACACCGACGAGTGCGGCTCAGCGGAACGGCTCGTCGGTACCAAGCTGCTGACGGTGCCGAGCGCGGACGGGAAGATCACCCCGGAACTCATCGCGGAAAAGCTGTCCGGCCGTGGCCACGACCACCGGTCTCAGCCGGGCGTCGTCGCCATCACCCAGTCGACCGAGCTCGGCACCTGCTACACGCTTGCCGAACTGCGGAAGATAGCCGACTTCTGCCAGGCCAGCGACCTGCGGCTGTACCTGGACGGGGCGCGCCTGGCCAACGCGGCCGCCACGCTGGACTGCTCCCTGGCCGAACTGGCCGAGTGCGCGGACGCGCTGAGCTTCGGCGCTACGAAGAACGGCGCGATGGGCGCGGAGGCCCTGATCGTCATGCGTCCCGGCCTCGGCGCTGACGTGCCGTACCTGCGTAAGCAGCAGACCCAGCTCACCTCGAAGATGCGTTTCGTGGCCGCCCAGTTCGGCGCGCTGCTGCAGGACGACCTCTGGCGGGCCAACGCGGCCCGGGCCAACGCCATGGCCCGGCGCCTGGCCGAAGGGGCGGGTGCGGTGGACGGCGTGGAGGTCGTCCATCCTGTCCAGGCGAACGCGGTCTTCGCCCGGCTCCGGCCGCGGCACATCACCGTCCTGCGACGCGACTGGACGTTCCACGTCTGGGATGAAGGCGAGAACGTGGTCCGCTGGATGACCGCCTTCGACACCACCGAGGCCGACGTCGACGCCTTCCTGTCCGCGATCCGGTCAGCCGCCGGCTAGTCGCCGCGACGCCGATGTTTCCCGTGAAACATAACTCTGCCGGCTCTTCCCCGGCGGCGGCCGGGCTCATGGCCTTCACGATCCGGTCCAGGTCATCGATGGTCGCGAACTCGACCACGATCTTCCCCTTGCGCCGCCCCAGTTCTACCTTGACCCGGGTCTCGAACAGGTCCGAGAGGCGATCGGCCAGGTGACGCAGACCGGGTGCGGTCTGCGGCTTGACGCCGGTGTGAGCCGAACGGCGTGACGGCGGCTCATCCAAGCCGACCGCGACGATCTCCTCAACGGCACGGACCGACAGGCCTTCGGCCACGATCCGGCTGGCCAGGCGCTCCTGCGCCGCGGGATCCGGCAGGCCGAGCAGGGCCCGGGCGTGGCCCGCGCTGAGCACGCCCGCCGCCACTCGCTTCTGGACGGCCGGCGGCAGGTTCAGCAACCGCAGCGTGTTGGTGATATGCGGGCGGGAGCGGCCTATCTTGCGCGCCAGCTCTTCGTGGGTGGCACCGAAATCGTCAAGGAGCTGCTGGTAGGCCGCGGCCTCTTCGAGCGGGTCGAGTTGCTGGCGGTGCAGGTTCTCGATCAGGGCGTCCCGGAGCAGCTCGTTGTCCTGGGTGTGCTTGACGATGGCGCCGATCTCGGTCAGCCCCGCCCGCTGGGAGGCACGCCATCTGCGCTCGCCCATGATGAGCTCGTACCGGCCGGGCCCGGCCGCACGGACCACCACCGGCTGCAGCAGGCCGACCTGCCGGATGGATTCGGCGAGTTCGTCGAGCGCCTCTTCATCGAAGGCCTGCCTGGGCTGCCGGGGATTCGGCGTGATCGCGGAGACCTCGATCTCCCGGTAGTGGGCGCCGAAGATCTCGGCCGGCGGCACGGCCATGGGATCCGCGGATCCGGCCGGCACCGGCTCCGCGGGTGGCTGCACGGCGGGATCCGCCGCCACGGTGGCGTCGCTGTCAGCCGGTCGTGGGGATTCCGGGATGAGCGCACCAAGTCCCCGGCCTAGTCCACGCCTCTGCTGCGCCAACTGCCTCTCCCGATCTCATTGCGCGCCCTGAATTGCGCCGCTGTTAAACTGCGCCCGTACTCGCCGGGCCGTGCTCGCCCTGCTATCGTGCGGCCGACTGCATCGCCAGCTCGCGTGCGGCCTCGGTGTACGCGATAGCACCACTCGACGCCGGGTCGTAGGTGATCACCGACTGCCCCCGGCTCGGCGCCTCGGACAGCCGGACGCTCCTCGGGATGATGGTGCCCAGTACCGAGGTGCCGAAGTGCGTGCGCACGTCGTCGGCCACATCCGCGGCGAGACGGGTCCGGCCGTCGTACATCGTCAGCAGCACGGTCGAGACGTGCAGGCCCGGGTTGAAGTTCACCCGCACGAGGTCGGCCGTGTTGAGCAACTGCTGGACGCCCTCGAGCGCGTAGTACTCGCACTGGATGGGCAGCAGCACCTCCTCGGCGGCCACCAGTGCGTTCAGGGTCAGCAACCCGAGCGACGGGGGGCAGTCGACCAGCACATAGTCCAGGTTCGACGTGTCGTAGGCCTTCAGCGCCCGGGTCAGCCGCAGTTCCCTGGCCACCACCGGGACCAGTTCGATTTCCGCTCCGGCCAGGTCGATGGTGGCCGGTGCACAGAACAGCCCGGGCATGTCCCCGGCCGGACGCACCACCTCGGCCAGCGGACGGTCATCGACCAGCACGTCGTAGACGGAGGGACCGCCGACGTGATGCGGCACGTCCAGGGCGGTCGACGCGTTGCCCTGCGGATCGAGGTCCACCACCAGGACCCGCGCGCCGTGCTTGGCCAGACTGGCGGCCAGGTTCACCGCCGTTGTCGTCTTTCCGACCCCGCCCTTCTGGTTCGCGATGGTCATGATGCGGCAGCGGGCCGGCCGCGGCCAGGGCTGACGTTCACCCCGTCCCGCCACGGCCGCCTCTGCGGCCCGTGCGATCGGGGTGTCCGTGGGATCCGGCGGGACCTCCGGGACGACCACCGGCGTGGTTTTACGTGAAACATCGGTCACTGCCGGCTCCGGAACTCCAGGACCAATCCCGGAGACCTCAAGAGCCTCGCCGTCGCTGACCTCAGTCCTTCCCTGGTCCACCTGAACGCCTCTCGATTCTCGGCCCGCATAACGCCCTGAACTCACAGCTCCTGAACTCAGCGGCGCTGAGCTCAATGGCGCCGAACTCGCGGCAGCCGGCGACCCCGGGCTCCCGGGCCCGCGAGAGCTGGCCCGCCAGCCGGGGCTTCCCGGCCAGCCGAGCCCTCCCACCCCGGATCCGTGATGCACCGCCGGACCAGCGGCGGTAGCACCGATCGGTTCACCGCCACGCGCCCTGTCCGCCGAGGGCGCTTCCGGCCAGCCCAGGCCCGGCACGATCAGGCCCGCCGTTCCCGGGCTCGCCGCGCCTTGCCGGTAATAGCTGAGCCGCACCTATTCCCTGCCTCATGTAGCGAAGAACCGTACGACGGTAGCCGCAGGATCGACCTTACCCTGCCCCGCGCGCACAACCCGGGCGCTCCGGACACCAAGTCGCCTCAGGATCGGACGGGCTTTTCTCAGTTCCTCCGCGGCGGTTCGCCCTTTGATCGCGAGCACCATCCCGCCCGGGCGCACCACGCCCATCGCCAGTTCCGCCAGCCGGTCCAGCGGCGCCACCGCCCGGGCCGTGGCCACGTCGGCCCGCAGCGTCGTCTCCTCGGCCCGGCCGCGCCGTACGCTCGCGTTGGCCAGCCCGAGCTCGGTCACGCACTCGGACAGGAAACGGCAGCGGCGCTCCATCGGCTCGAGCAGGATGACGTCCAGATCCGGCCGCACCATGGCCAGCGCCAAGCCGGGGAGTCCAGCGCCCGAGCCGATATCGACCAGGGTCCCGCCCTGGCCGCCGATGAGCTCGGCCACCACCGCGCAGTTCAGCAGGTGCCGGTCCCACAGCCGCGGCACCTCGCGCGGCCCGATCAGGCCCTGCTCGACCCCGTGGGTGGCGAGTATCCGGGCGAAGGCCTCGGCACTGTCCAGCGCGCGGCCGAACACCGCCGCCGCACCCGGCGGCGGCAGGAGACGATCATCCTTGTCCGGAGCGGTCGCCGCCGGCACAGCGACCTGCGCGGCGGGGGCTCCGGGGGGGCTCGGGGGGGGCGTCCCCCCCGGAACCAGCAGTGCCCCGGCGGCCGGGAAGCCGGGCCCGGTCACGGGAGGCGTCACTGCGCGGGGAAGACCACCACTCGCCGGTTGGGCTCCTCACCCTCCGACTCGCTCCGCTGGCCCGCCGCGGCCACCGCGTCGTGCACGATCTTGCGCTCGAAGGGCGACATGGCGGCCAGGGTCTTCGGTTCGCCGGTGCGCGCGACCTCCTCGGCCACGGTCCGCCCGTAGTCAGCCAGCTCGGCCCGCCGCCGCGCCCGGTAACCGCCGATGTCCAGCATCAGCCGGGCCCGGTTACCGGTCTGCCGGTGCACGGCGAGCCGGGTCAGCTCCTGGAGCGCCTCCAGGACCGTGCCGTCGTCGCCGACCAGTTCATCCAGCGTCGCGCCGACGACCGACACGATCGCCCGGTCGCCCTCGACGTCCATGTCGATGTCGCCGTCCAGGTCCGCGATGTCCAGCAGGCCCTCGACATAGTCCGCGGCGATGTCCCCCTCGAGTTCAAGATCACTCAGCTGGGCGCCATCCGCAGAACCCTCGGGAGCCCCGGATTCCCCGGCGTCCTCGGTGACTTCGAGGACGTCCTCTGGGTCGGTGACCTCCACGTCCTGCTGGCTCACGACCGGACCTCCCACTGTGCTCCGTGCCCTTCCAAGTCCCAAGCTGGCGTCAGCGCTTGCCGGACCGCTTGCTTCTCGCCTGCCGCACCGGTTGCTGCCGCACCACCTTAGTGGTCGGCACGTCGTCCTGGGGCTCGGGTTCTGGCTTCGGCCGGCCCAGCCGGAGCAGCCCGCGCTTTTCCTCGCCGTTCTGGCCGGTGCCCGCCGGGTTGGATGCGGCGGTAGCGGGGCGGGAGGCGGTTCCGGTCTGCGCTCCGCCCGACCCGTTGCCCGTCCCGCCGGAGCCGGCGGCCGTGCCCGGTTTGGCCTGGGCCGAGCCCGCCGAGGCCGACCGGGAGCCAGTGGTACCGGTGCGCCTGCTCCCGGCCGCTGATCCGGTACGCGCACTGCCGCTGGCCGTCCCGGTGCGGGTGCTGGCGCCGGCCGCCTTGGCGCCACCGGAGGATCCCTGACGCTGCGTCCGCGCCGGGTTCTGCGTGGGCTTCACCGGGGCGATGTTGGCGCCGGCCAGCGCCCCCTCGGCGCCGACGGGCTCGGTGCTCCAGTTCCTGAACATGAAGAACTGCTGGCCCAACGTCCACAGGTTGGTCGTCACCCAGTAGAGCACCAGCCCGTACTGCCAGTACAACCCGGTCAGCGAGAAGAACGGGATGATGTACTGCATGTACTTCTGCGACTGGGCCATCGGGTTGTCCGGGTCCACGTTGGTCTGCATGAGACCGCGCTTCGCGCTCTGCCGGACGGTCATGAACGTCGTCGTGGCGCTGATCGCCACGGTGATCAGGATCACGAGATCCTGCTGCCAGGACAGGTGCATGCCGGCCGGCTGGAACAGCAGCTTGTCACCCAGGTGCACGCCGAAGATCGTCGCCTTCTGCGCGCTCACCACCACCGGCACGGTAAACCCGTACTGGAGCTTGGCACCCGGTTTCCAGTCGGCGATGAACCGCAGCACGCTGAACAGCGAGAAGAACACGATCATCTGCGGGATCATCGGCAGGCAGCCGGCCAGCGGGTTGACCCCGTTTTCCTTGTAGTATTTCATCGTCTCTTCGTTGAGACGCTGCTTGTCGTTCTTGTACTTCTTGCGCAGTTCCTGCAGCTGAGGCGCGTGCTGGGCCATCTTCCGCTGAGCGTGCACCTGCTTGACGAACAGCGGGACCAGGCACAGCCGGATAATCATGACCAGGATCACGATCGACAGGCCCCAGGCCGGCCCACTGGCCGGGCCGAAGATCGAGCCGAGCACGGAGTGTAGCCGCATGATGACCCACGCCACCAGGTCGTTCAGTGGGTTTAGCACACTCAGCACTGCGAGCTCCTCGCGACCTTGGCGGATTTCCTGGCCGGCACCGGATCGTAGCCGCCGGGATTAAACGGATGGCACCGGGCGACGCGCGCCACCGCGAGCCAGAGCCCCCGGGCGGCGCCGTACTCGGCCAGCGCGGCCAGCGCGTACGCACTGCACGAGGGCGCGAACCGGCAGCGCGGCGCGAACAGCGGGCTGATGAACCGCTGGTAGCCCGCGATCGGGAGCATCAGCAGCCGGGCCGGCACCGTACCTTTGGCGGGCGCGGTGCAGGCCGGACCGTTAGCTGTACCTCTATCTGGCATTACCGACGCGCGCCCCAACCTGCCGCCGCAGCAACCTGCTGATCACCGAATCCAGATCCGCGGCGAGATCCGAATGGCTTGCGTGCGCGGCCGCGGCATTTGCGCGCACCACAAGAAGGCTACCGCCAGGAAGCGACTGAAGGTACCCGCGCGTCAGCTCACGCAGGCGGCGCTTGACGCGATTCCTGGTGACCGCGGAGCCAACCGCCCGGCTCACGACGAAGCCTACCCGGGCCGGTTCCTGCCGGCACCGGGCGCCATCCCGGACCAGCAGGTGACCTACCACGCGGGGCCTGCCCGCACGGATCCCGGTACGCACGGCCAGCGTGAACTCCGCGCTGCGGCGCATCCGCGACTGGGGCGGCAGGATCAGGCGCTCAGCCGGTCGCGGCCCTTGCGCCTGCGCGCAGCCAGGATGGCACGCCCGGCGCGGGTGCGCATGCGCAGCCGGAAACCATGTGTCCTCGCGCGGCGCCGATTGTTCGGCTGGAACGTGCGCTTACTCACTGGAGCTCCAGGTAGGGATCTGTGTACGGGCACGCCCGGCGACGGCGCGCTGCTCTCGGACTCTCCACAGGCTACCATCTCGAACACCGCTGTTTGCCGGGCGTGCCCCGCCGACGCGGCTTAGGCTGTGGAAAGCTACTCTTCCCCAGGCCGCCCCGGTCACGGGTACGCAGCGGGGATACCACGTGCACAACGTGTGGATAGTCCTGTGGATCGTGAGCGCTCGGCTCGCGACGGGGATGCGAGGGAGCGCACAGGTGGCAAATTCAGACCTGGCAGAAGTCTGGGCCCGGTCCCTCGACGGACTGGCCGACTTGCAGATCCAGCCGCATCAGCGGGCCTGGCTGAAACTCACCCGGCCGCTCGGGCTGGTGGAAAACACCGCCCTGATCGCCACGCCCAACGAGTTCGTCAAGGAACAGCTGGAGACCAGGCTCCGCGCGCTGGTCACCCAGGCGCTGTCACAGCAACTCGGCCGCGACATCCAGCTGGCCGTCACCGTCGACCCGGCGCCGCAGCCACCCGGCCCGGCCGCCGATCTCCCGCCGGAGCCCCCGGCGCCGCGGCTGGCGGTACTGGCGGGCCCGCCGGTCACGGAGGCCGACCATGGCTCGCGGCTGGGCCCCCCGGCGACCGCGCCGCACGTCCACCCGTCGCACGAGGGACCGGCCGGCGAGCCCGGCCACGACCCGGGCCGCCCGGTCGGCCTCGGGGCGCCGGGAGGGCCCGGCGGGATCCCGGTGCCGCCGCGGCCCGGCGGCACCCGGCTGAATTCCAAGTACACCTTCGAGACGTTCGTCATCGGGTCGAGCAACAGGTTCGCGCACGCGGCCGCCGTGGCGGTGGCCGAGGCGCCGGCCAAGGCGTACAACCCCCTGTTCGTCTACGGTGACTCGGGCCTGGGCAAGACCCACCTGCTGCACGCGATCGGGCACTACGCGCAGACGCTCTACACCGGCCTGAAGGTCAGGTACGTCAGCTCGGAAGAATTCACCAACGACTTCATCAACATGATCAGGGACGGCAAGCAGGACGGCTTCCGGCGCCGCTACCGCGACGTCGACGTGCTGCTGGTGGACGACATCCAGTTCCTGGAGAACAAGGAAGGCACGCAGGAGGAGTTCTTCCACACCTTCAACACCCTGCACAACGCCAGCAAGCAGATCGTCATCTCCAGCGACCGCGCCCCGAAGCGCCTGGTCACCCTGGAAGACCGGCTCCGCAGCCGGTTCGAGTGGGGGCTGCTCACCGACGTCCAGCCGCCCGAGCTCGAGACCCGCATCGCCATCCTGCGCCGCAAGGCCATCCAGGAGGGCCTGAACGCGCCGCCCGAGGTGCTGGAGTACATCGCCAGCCGGATCTCCACCAACATCAGGGAACTCGAGCAGCAGCTGGCCGAGATCGTGCTCAAGGACCTCATCCCCGAGGCCCAGGGCCCGCAGATCACCACCGCGACCATCATGGGCCAGACGGCCTCCTACTTCGGCCTGTCCATCGAGGACCTGTGCGGGACCTCCCGCTCCCGGGTGCTCGTCACCGCCCGGCACATCGCCATGTACCTGTGCCGCGAGCTCACCGACCTGTCGCTGCCCAAGATCGGCCAGCAGTTCGGCGGCCGCGACCACACCACCGTCATCAACGCCGACCGGAAGATCCGCTCCCTGATGGCCGAACGCCGGTCGATCTACACCCAGGTCACCGAGCTGACCAACCGCATCAAGCAGCAGGCCAGGACCAGTTGAACCGGCAGACGCAGGGTAATGCGCACAGTTTGTGGACAACATTGTGGATGAGATTCGGATAACCCGGGGACAACCGGTGGCAAGCCCGGGCCGGGCGGCTCACCGGCCACAGAGCAGCCCTGCCGTCCCCTTCCCAGGCACATCCCCTGTGGGCCGGAAAATGACCGCTGGCCTGCGACAACAGGGGTTCTCCCCAGAGTCCACCGCAGCTATGACTATGACGGTTCTCTAAATAAGAAAAGAACAAGCACCAAGTAGGCCCTGTGTGCGGGAACCAGCGGCGCCGCAAGCCGTACCGGGTGACCCGCACGCCGGCACCCCGTTCCCCCCGGACCCACCGTTTCCCCCCGGACCCACTGTTTCTCTCCCCCGGACCCACCCAAAGGAGGCAGTTCCCGTGAAGCTCCAGGTTGAGCGTGATCATCTGGCGGAGGCCGTGGGCTGGACCGCGCGCGCCCTGCCGGCCCGGCCGACCGCTCCCGTACTGGCCGGGATGCGCCTGCATGCGGGGACGGATCTCACCCTCTCGACGTTCGACTACGAGGTATCCGCGCAGGCCACCGTGCCGGTGGTCACCGACGAGGAAGGCACGGTCCTGGTCTCGGGGCGCCTGCTGGCCGAGATCGTGCGGTCGCTGCCCGCCAAGCCGGTCGACCTGGTCACCGACGGGACCCGGGCCACGCTCAAGTGCGGTAGTGCCACCTTCACCCTGGTCCTGCTGCCGGAAGAGGAATACCCGACGCTGCCCGAGATGCCGCCGCTCACCGGGTCCGTGGGCAGCGACGCGCTGGCCTCGGCCATCGGCCAGGTGGCGATCGCGGCCGGCCGCGACGACACGCTGCCCGCGCTGACCGGCATCAGGATCGAGATCGCCGACGAGACGCTCACCCTGGTCGCCACCGACAGGTACCGGCTGGCGGTCCGCGAGCTGCGCTGGAACCCGGCCCAGCCGGGTCTCGGCACGGCCGTGCTCGTGCCGGCCCGCGTGCTCGGCGACACGGCGCGCGCGCTGACCTCCGGGGCCGAGGTGTCGATATCGCTCGGCGGTGACAGCCTGATCGGCTTCGCCGGCGCCGGGCGGCAGACCACCACGCGCCTGCTGTCCGGCGAGTACCCCAAGTACCAGTCGCTGCTGCCCAGTGAGTTCAGCGCGGTGGCCGAACTTGCGGCCGGCTCGTTCGCCGAGGCGGTCAAGCGGGTGGCGCTCGTGGCCGAGCGCAACACCCCGGTGCGGCTGGCCTTCAGCGCCGGTCAGCTGGTACTCGAGGCCGGCGCGTCGGAGGAAGCGCAGGCGGTGGAGGTCCTCGAGGCGGCGTTCGACGGCGAGGACCTGCAGATCGCCTTCAACCCGCAGTACCTGCTCGACGGCATCGGCGCGCTGGACTGCGACACGGCCAGGATCTCGTTCACCGCGCCCGCCAAGCCCGCGGTCATCACGGGCAAGAGCGAGGGCGAGCCGGACTACCGGTACGTGCTCATGCCTATCCGCTCCGCGGGCTAGTTACGCTCAGTCTGTGCATCTCACCCGGCTCGCGCTGACCGACTTCAGGTCCTATGCCGAGCTCAGCCTCGAGCTCGGCCCGGGCGTGACCACGTTCAGCGGCCCCAACGGGGCGGGTAAGACCAACCTGGTCGAGGCGATCGGCTACCTGGCCACGCTGGGCAGTCACCGGGTGGCCACCGACGCGCCGCTGGTCCGGCGCGGCGCCGACCGGGCCGTGCTGCGAGCCGCGGCGACGGGGGCTCAGGGCAGCGCACTCGTCGAGGTCGAGCTCAACCCGGGCCGTGCCAACCGGGTCAGGCTGAACCGGGCGCCGCTGCCGCGGCCGCGGGACATCCTCGGCGCGCTGGGCACGGTGCTGTTCGCGCCGGAGGACCTGGCCCTGGTCAAGGGCGATCCCGGTGAGCGGCGCCGGTTCCTCGACGAGCTGCTGACCGCCACCGCGCCGCGCTACGCGGCCGTCCGCGCCGACTACGACCGGGTGCTGAAGCAGCGCACCGCCCTGCTGAAGTCCGCGGGGTCCAAGGGCCACCTGCGCGGCGCGGCCCGCGAGTCGATGACGGCGACGCTGGACGCGTGGGACGCGCAGCTGGCCCGGGCGGGCGCGCCGCTGCTGGCCGGCCGGATGCGCCTGGTCGAGGCCCTGCGGCCGCACGTGACCGCGGCTTACCAGGCGGTGTCCTGCGGCCGCCCCGGTGAGGCGTCCGGAATGTATTACCGCAGTTCAGCGTTGAATACTGATGGATTCGACGACGTGCCTGCGCTGGAGACGGCTCAGCTTGAGACGGGACTGCTTAAGGTGCTGGCCGGGGTCCGGGCCAGCGAACTCGACCGCGGCGTCTGCCTGATCGGCCCGCACCGGGACGAGCTCGAGCTGTCCATCGGCGGCCTGCCTGCCCGCGGTTACGCCAGCCACGGTGAATCCTGGTCGCTCGCGCTCGCGCTGCGACTGGCCAGCTTCGCGCTGCTCCGCGAGGGACGGGAGGATCCGGTGCTGATCCTGGACGACGTGTTCGCCGAGCTCGACACGGGCCGCCGGGACCGGCTGGCTGCCCTGGTTTCCGGGGCCGAGCAGGTCCTGGTCACTGCCGCGGTGCCCGCCGACGTCCCCGGTGTGCTCGCGGGCGCGCGGTTCACCGTCCGCGCGGGCGCGGTGGCCCGTGCCGCCTAGGAAGCGGGCAGCGGCCGATCAGGACCGGGGCCGGCTGGCGGTCGAGGCGCTCGCCGTGGCCAGGGCGGACGCGCGGGCCCGGGGTGATCTGCCGCGGCGGCCGGGGCCGGGTAAGACCGGTGATCCCGAACGGGCCCGGGGGTCCGCGGCTCCCCAGGCTGACTCGCCCGGGTCGGCGGAAGGCGCCCACGGGCGCCCGCGCCGGGCCGACCCGCAGTCGCTGGCCAGCGCCATCGGCGGCCTGCTCGACGCGCGGGGCTGGCAGCAGCGAGCGGCGATGGGCTCGGCGTTCGGCCGCTGGGCCGAGATCGTCGGCCCGGACCTGGCCGCGCACACCAAGCCGAACAGCTTCGCCGACGGCGAGCTCACGGTGACCGCGGATTCCACCGCCTGGGCCACCCAGGTCCGGCTGCTCGCCCCGGTCCTGGTCAGGCGGCTCAACGCCGAACTCGGCGACGGTTCGGTCCGCCGGGTCAAGGTCCGCGGCCCGGTGCCGCCCCGCCAGCGCGGCGGCTGGCGCGTTCCCGGCAGCAAGGGCCCCGGCGACACCTACGGCTAGCACCGTGACACGCGAGCAAGACGACCCTGGCTGTCGGTACCTGAAGGTAAAATGTATAAGCGCGGAGATGGCCACATCGTGGGGGGCTGGGCTTGCGCGCTTCTTATGCAGGATGGAGTTCGGTTTGTCCTACGATGCACGCTCGATCACGGTACTCGAGGGCCTTGAGGCCGTTCGCAAGCGTCCGGGCATGTACATCGGCTCGACCGGCGAGCGCGGATTGCATCACCTGGTCTACGAGGTCGTGGACAATGCCGTGGACGAGGCGCTCGCCGGGTACTGCGACACCATCGAGGTGACGCTGCTGTCCGACGGCGGAGTCCGGGTGCGGGACAACGGCCGCGGCATTCCCGTGGACGAGCACCCCGTGGAACACCGCCCGGCGGTCGAGGTCGTGATGACCACGCTGCACGCGGGCGGCAAGTTCGACGGGAAGTCCTACGCGGTGTCCGGCGGCCTGCACGGCGTCGGCGTGTCCGTGGTGAACGCCCTGTCGCTGATGCTCGAGGTCGAGGTGCGCCGGGACGGGTACGTCTGGACGCAGGCCTACGAGCGCGGTGACCCGATGGGCCCGGTCGAGCGCGGGGCCGCGACCGAGGACCGGGGCACCACGATCACGTTCTGGCCGGACGGCGACATCTTCGAGACCACGGACTGGACCTTCGAGACGCTGTCCCGGCGGCTGCAGGAGATGGCCTTCCTGAACAAGAACCTGGCCATTTCCATCACGGACCTCCGCCAGGACGAACCGCGGGAAGCGCATTACCAGTACGCCGGGGGAATCGCCGACTTCGTTAGGTACATCAATGCCTCGAAGGAGCCGATCCACGGCTCGGTGATCGATTTCGAGGAAGAGGCGGACGGGATCTCGGTCGAGATCGCGATGCAGTGGAGCGGGGCGTACACCGAGTCGGTGCACACGTTCGCGAACACCATCAACACCACCGAGGGCGGCACCCACGAAGAGGGCTTCCGGGCCGCGCTCACCTCGATCGTCAACAAGTACGCGCGCGACCAGAAGCTGCTGCGCGAGAAGGACGAGAACCTCACCGGCGACGACGTGCGCGAGGGCCTGACCGCGATCGTCTCGGTCAAGCTCGCCGAGCCGCAGTTCGAGGGGCAGACCAAGACCAAGCTCGGCAACACCGAGGCCAAGTCGTTCGTGCAGAAGGCCTGCAACGACCACCTGCGGGACTGGTTCGACCGCAACCCGGGCGAGGCCAAGGAGATCATCAACAAGGCCAGCCAGGCGGCCCGGGCCCGGATCGCCGCGCGCCAGGCACGCGACCTGACCCGGCGCAAGTCGCTGCTCGACTCCACCTCGCTGCCCGGCAAGCTGGCCGACTGCCAGTCCACCGACCCGGAGATCTCCGAGATCTACGTGGTCGAGGGCGACTCGGCCGGCGGCTCGGCCAAAGGCGGCCGGGACCCGAAATTCCAGGCCATCCTGCCCATCCGCGGCAAGATCATCAACGTGGAGAAGTCGCGGATCGACCGCGTGCTGAAGAACACCGAGGTCCAGTCGATGATCACGGCGCTCGGCGCCGGCATCTACGACGAGTTCGACATCACCAGGCTCCGCTACCACAAGATCATCCTGATGGCGGACGCCGACGTGGACGGGCAGCACATCCGGACGCTGCTCCTGACCCTGCTGTTCCGGTTCATGAAGCCGCTGGTCGAGGCCGGGCACGTGTACCTGGCCAACCCGCCGCTTTACAAGATCAAGTGGGAGGGACGCGGCGCCGAGCCGGGCTACGCCTACAGCGACCCCGAGCGGGACCGGCTGATCGAGGAGGGCATCGCCCAGGGCCGCAAGGACCCGCGGCCGCGGGACGCCGTGCAGCGGTTCAAGGGCCTCGGCGAGATGAATGCCGAGGAGCTATGGGACACCACGATGAACCCGGCCAAGCGAGTCTTGCTCCAGGTCACGCTGGACGACGCGGCGCAGGCCGACGAGCTGTTCAGCGTGCTGATGGGCGAGGACGTGGAGGCGCGCCGCTCGTTCATCACCCGCAACGCCAGGGATGTCCGGTTCCTGGACATCTGATCCGCCGGCCTGCCCGGGCTGGCTGGTTCGTTATTGAAGTAGGGATTGCCAAGTGACGGAAGTTACCGAGACGCCGGGCGGGCATGACCGTACCGAGCCGGTCGACATCCAGTACGAGATGCAGCGCAGCTACATCGACTACGCGATGTCGGTCATCATCGGCCGGGCGCTGCCCGACGTGCGGGACGGGCTCAAGCCGGTGCATGCCCGGATCCTGTACGCGATGTACGACCAGGGATTCCGTCCGGAGCGGGGCTACGTCAAGTGCGCTCGGCCCGTCGCCGAGGTCATGGGCAACTACCATCCGCATGGCGACAGCGCGATCTACGACGCGCTGGTGCGGATGGCGCAGCCGTGGTCGATGCGGATGCCGCTGATCGACAGCCAGGGCAACTTCGGCTCGCCGGGCAACGACCCGCCCGCGGCCATGCGGTACACCGAGTGCCGTCTCAGCCCGCTGGCGATGGAGATGCTGCGGGATATCAACGAGGACACCGTCGACTTCCGGGAGAACTACGACGGCCGCTCGTCCGAGCCCGTGGTGCTGCCTGCCCGGTTCCCGAACCTGCTCATCAACGGGTCCGAGGGCATCGCGGTCGGCATGGCCACCAAGATCCCGCCGCACAACCTGCGCGAGGTCGCGGCCGGGGTGCAGTGGTACCTGGACAACTTCGAGGCCAGCGACGAGGAGCTCCTCGACGCGCTGGTAGAGCGGGTCAAGGGCCCGGACTTCCCCACCCGCGGCCTGATCGTGGGCCGGCGCGGCATCAGGGACGCCTACCGCACCGGGCGTGGGTCCATCACCATGCGCGCCGTGGTCGAGGTCGAGGAGGACGCCCGCGGCCGCACCTGCCTGGTGGCCAGGGAACTGCCGTTCCAGGTCAACCCGGACAACCTGGCCACGAAGATCGCCGAACTCGCCAAGGACGGCAAGATCAGCGGCATCTCCGACATGCACGACGAGAGCAGCGGCCGCACCGGCCAGCGGCTGGTCATCGAGCTCAAGCGGGACGCCGTGGCCAAGGTCGTGCTCAACAACCTGTACAAGCACACCCAGCTGCAGGACACGTTCGGCGCCAACATGCTGGCCCTGGTCGACGGCGTGCCGCGAACCCTGCGCCTGGACCAGATGATCAGGTACTGGGTCACGCACCAGATCGAGGTCATCGTCCGGCGCACCAGGTTCCGGCTGCGCAAGGCGGCCGAGCGGCTGCACATCGTGGCCGCGCTGCTCAAGGCCATCGACCGCATCGACGAGGTCATCGCACTGATCCGGGCGAGCGCGTCGGCGGCCGAGGCGCAGCAGGGACTGATGGGGCTGCTGGAGATCGACGAGATCCAGGCCCGCGCGATCCTGGACATGCAGCTGCGCAAGCTGGCCGCGCTGGAGCGGCAGGAGCTCGTCAACGAGCGCGAGGAGCTGGAATCGAAGATCGCCGACTACGAGGACATCCTGGCCTCGCCGCAGCGGCAGCGGCAGATCGTCGGCTCCGAGCTGGACGAGATCGTGACCAAGTTCGGCGACGAGCGGCGCACCGCGATCATCGCCTACGACGGCGAGGTGGCCGACGAGGACCTGATCGCCGAAGAGGACGTGGCGGTCACCATCACCCACGGCGGCTACGCCAAGCGCACCAGGACCGACCTGTACCGGGCCCAGCGCCGCGGCGGCAAGGGGGTCCGCGGCGCTCAGCTGCGCACCGACGACATCGTGGACCACTTCTTCATCACCACGACCCACCACTGGATCCTGTTCTTCACCAACAAGGGCCGGGTCTACCGGGCCAAGGCCTACGAGCTGCCGGACGCCGGCCGGGACGCCCGCGGCCAGCACGTCGCCAACCTGCTCGCCTTCCAGCCGGACGAGCGGATCGCCGAGGTGCTCGCGCTGCGCGACTACCAGGTGGCGCCCTACCTGGTGCTCGCCACCAAGTCCGGGCTGGTGAAGAAGTCCGGGCTGACCGACTTCGACTCGCCGCGATCCGGCGGCATCATCGCGATCAACCTGCGCGAGGACGACGAGGTCATCGCGGCCCGGCTGGCCTCCCCCGAGGAGGACCTGCTGCTGGTCAGCAAGGGTGCGCAGGCCATCAGGTTCCACGCCGCCGACGACTCCCTGCGGCCGATGGGCCGGGCCACCTCAGGCGTCATCGGGATGCGCTTCAACAACGGCGACGAACTGCTCGGCATGTACGTGATCAGGGACGGCGGCGACGTGCTTGTCGCCACCGGCGGCGGGTACGCCAAGCGCACCCCCATCGACGCCTACCCGGTGCAGGGCCGCGGCGGCCGCGGCGTGGTCACCGCGAAGATCGTCGAGGCCCGCGGCGAACTGGTCGGCGCGCTGATGGTGCACCCGACCGATGAGATCTTCGCCATAACATCTGCGGGCGGGGTGATCAGGACCAGCGTCGGCGAGGTCAAGCAGTCGGGCCGGCAGACCATGGGAGTCCGGCTGATGAACCTGGCCGCCGGGGACAGCGTGGTGGGCCTGGCCCGTAACGCCGAATCGCTGGCCGAATCCGATCCGGAATCAGCCGAGGACGAAGCTTCTGACCAGGGTCTTTCCGAAGATCTCAGCGATCTGGCCGACGAGACGGACTTGTCCGATTCTGAGGACGATGGGGAGGGCGAAGCGTAGAACTCCGAGCGATTGTGTAAGGTCGGCAGATACGCTCGACTTTCAGGCTGACGGCAACTAATGCGGGGGCAGGAGCGTCCCATGAGTATGGCGGAGTCACGCAGAATGGCGCCTTCTTCGCATAGAGCGGTCATATGGGCGTCTCGTCCCGGGGGATAACCTCATGAGGGTCTGGATCAGAGGGAGGACGGCTTGGACAGGCGCATGGACAGGCCAGACGGCGCAGGCGGCGGCACGCCCACCGTGGTGACCTCGAGGGCTGCCGACGACGATCTGACCGGTAACGACCAGGGTACGCGGCCGAACGGGGTCATGGCACCGCCCAGGCGGCCGTCGCCCGTGCCGACCGCCGCCACGTCCGCTTCCGGTGACACGGCGCCGCCGGACGATGCCGTATCAGCCGGTACGGCAGGCAGCGGCATTTCGCCGAACGGCACGTCGGCGACCGCGAAGGATGCCCCCTCCACCGGCGGTCCCGCGAAGGACGCGGCCCGCCCGGACGATACCGCCGTCGACGCCGTGCCCGCGCTGCCCGCCGACACCATCGGCTCACCGGTGGCCGATCCCGCCCCGCCCGCCGCGCACCAGACCGCGGCGGACGCCGCCATGCCCTCGGAGCGCGAGCCGTCGCCATCCTCGCCGCCGAGCCCGGGACCTTCGGGTTCCGCCCCGTCCGGGGCGGTGCCTTCGGGTCGCCCGTCGTCGGCCGGCCAGCCGGCGGTCTCGCCGGCCGCGTTCGCATGGGAGATGCCCGGCCCGCCACCGGACTCGTCGTCGTCTCCGGCCGGGGGTTTCCTGCGGTCGGGCCTGGGCCTCAAGGCTTCGGTGGCCAAGGCCGGCTTGTCCGGCGGCGCCGGCCAGGACCCGGCCACCGAGGATCCGGCCGCGGGACCCGGACCGGGGCGGAAGAACTCCTCCCCCGAGGCGCCGTCGCCGACATCACCGTCGGCCAAGGCACAGGCCAGGCGCACGGCGCGGCAGGCGCACCTGACCGTCGCCCGGGTCGAGCCCTGGTCGGTGATGAAGTTCAGCTTCGTGGTCTCCCTGGTCGCCTTCGTCATCTTGTTCGTCGCGGTGAGCGTGCTCTATGCGGTGCTGTCCGCGGTGGGCGTGTTCGACTCGCTCCAGCACGTGGTGACCAGCCTCACCTCGAGCCAGGGTTCGCCGGGCGTGGACGCGAAGACCTGGTTCTCCGCGTCCAGGGTGCTCGGCTACACGGCCCTGCTGGGCTCGCTCAACATCGTGCTGATCACCGCGATGTGCACGATTGGCGCGGTAGTCTACAACCTGACGTCCCGGCTGGTGGGCGGCGTGGAAGTGACCCTGCGCGAAACCGATTGACGGGCCGGGCCGGCGGTATCGCGGGACGGCCCCGCGGGCGGGGCGCGGTGCCGGGCGAGGCCTCGGAACACGGCGCGACCCGCCGTGCCGGTACGGTAGGATGGGGTCGTCTGTTCCCGCAGGTCAGCCATTCATGGCATGGGGTTATAGCTCAGTCGGTTAGAGCGCTTCCCTGATAAGGAAGAGGTCCGTGGTTCAAGTCCACGTAACCCCACCAGGTCAGAGCAGTCCGCCCCTAGCCGGACCTTCCGAGATTCCATAACTGAAGTTGATGTTCTCGCTGGTCAACCTGCAGATTGAGGTGTATGACCTAAGTGACCTGCGCGAAGACGAAAGCCCGGGTCCTGCTGGTTAG
>Ga0335076_10000358_pt1 | contig 41541 bp, 27 predicted proteins | sample Lox_Sample_25_FD_206717 | JGI IMG/M metagenome (GOLD analysis project Ga0335076, IMG submission 206717) | Soil microbial communities from Loxahatchee National Wildlife Refuge, Florida, United States - Lox_Sample_2.5 | ecosystem: Environmental > Terrestrial > Soil > Wetlands | place: USA... | reverse complement strand
GCGAGCGTGGAATCCCGGCCTCGCAGGCGTTCCAGAATAAGTGTTGTGTACCAGTGTGGAAGAATGCCCTGCGGCCCGATCAAACCCATGAAATTCACTCTGAGCTTTGGGGTTGCGCTTCCCTCTTCGACCCATTCTAGGCTCTGGATCTGGCTCGCGGGGAACGCCAGCGACGCGTGCGCGCCCAGCCGCACCACTTCATCGCGCGGATTCGTGAACCGGCCAACCGGTTTGCGTTCCGGCAGAATCCGCTCCACGAGCCTCATCGCCTGGAAAAACTCAAAATGAAACGGTTCTTCCCGAAGCTGCGCCTCGACCTCCGCCATCCGGTCAGCTGCTCCAGCTCCGTTTTCTACAAGAGGATCGCCTGGCCCGCCCGTGGTGGCCATTCCCGCAATACCTCCTCTCTCTGTTGCGTGCGCGCGACCAGTTGGCTGAAGCTGTTGATGGACGCATACAGCCCCAGAAAATTCTCGATCACGCTTGCGAACAAGAAAATTCCTCCGCCGACATACTGCTCTTCATCGAATTCGATTTCCACTCGCTGCCCGCGTACGAAGCCGATGCCGCTCTCCGAGATAACCCGCGCAAAGTGCCGCCGTGAGCTGACCCGTTGAATTCCCGCGATTTGCTTTTCGTGAAACGCTGACTCGCCAAAATTGTACAGCCGCAAAATTTCCTGTAGCGCTTCTTTGCCTTCCTCGACCACGGAAAGATAATTCAGCGATAGATGCGAGATCAGCCGCCACAGTACGTCCTTCCCAATGGGCGGTCGCACCGTCGCGGTAGGTTTTCGCAAAGCCGAAATGCGCTTCACCGATGACATTCCCTCCAGCTCGAAATCGCTTTCCCCCCTCTCGCTGCCGATCGGCAAGCGGTGAGGAAGATCCCGGTTCGAACACGTGCAGTGCACCGTCAGAGTGTCGGAGTCCGGATGGACGGTTCTTCCGGTCATGTCCGTGAGAGAAATGAAAACATCCGTCCCGTCGTCGTTCCTGCGCGCTGAAGGCCTCCTTCTCGCGTACCAAAACGCCTGCTGTCGTTTTCCCTGCCGCGACGTGGCGTGCCGGAATCTATAAAATGGCTCGTAGCTGATGGCTTCGTGAGTCTCTGGATCGGGAGATATCACCTCGTCAATCGAAAAAACTTCCAGCATATGTCGCCGCCGCACATCCGGAATGACGGGATACTCCGTCCGCGTTTGATCCAGCAGAATCGGTTCGGCGGTGTGCGGGAATAAATTGATTGCCGGCGTTGCGGAAAGTCGCAGCGTCTTGGCTGATACGTTCAGCTCCATCAATTGCTGCCGCTCGGCCCGTTCGAACTTGGAAATGAGAAAAACCACCTCCACACGAGGCCCGAATCCCGCCGTCCGCAACGCTTCCAGTCCCGAAAGCTCGAAGAAGAAGAATTTCTCAGGGAAATTGAAATACTCCTGCAACAACCGGTAGCCTGAGAACGAACGCCGCGGATACGGCAAAAGCGCTTCGCTCTCGCTGAAGCCCTTTGGCTTCAGGCTGCTTACCGGGAGCGTCAACGGCGGACGTCTGGTATTAACGGTCAAGTCGCGGATCAGAATCTCGACGCAATTGTTGCTCAGGAATTCGTACAGGTTGTGTACCAGGCTGCTCTCGCCATGCAGATAAAACGGCAGCGCCTTCAATTCCAGCTTGTCGAAACCTACATCGGGATAGCACGCCAGTTCCGCGCAGAGCGCCGCAGCCGCGGGCGTCCGCACCGCGGGGCGCAGCTTGTCCGGCGTCACCCATTTCGCGCTTGCGATCGCTAGCGGCCACAACGTAACGTCGTGGCAAGTTTGAAATTTGCACGGCCATCCTTCGACCGGCCGCGAATACAGCATGGAGCCCTTTGGGATCGGCAGCCCCGAGGTCAGCTTCCCCTGCTCCGGGTCGAGCTGAAATTCCACGATTGTGCAGGAGGGAATCGGCCGGATATAGTGCGGATAAAGTACCGTAAGCAGCGCTTCCGTGATTTCGGGAAACTCGTCGTCTATCTTGAGGTGGACCCGCGCCGCCAGAAACGCGAACGATTCGAGCAACCGCTCCACGTGCGGATCGTCGCAACGGTTCGCCTCCAGCATCAGCCGCGAAGCTACCTTGGGATATTTTTCCGCGAATTCCGCGCCCATTTGGCGCAGAAACGTCAGCTCCCTTTCATAATAAGTGAGCAGTTCATCCCGCACTGGAATCTCCGGAGACCTGGTAGCTCCCGCTGGTCAGCTCCAGCGCCGCATCGTAAACAACGCGTTCCGGCGTGGGATCAATCATCAGCATGCCTTCAATCACAAAACGCACCACGCGCGACGTGTCCGTTGCGGGAACCAGCGTCACTTTGATTCCCTCCAGCCGCGGCTCGAATGTGCTCAAGGTTTCCTGCAGAAGAGAAACCAGCCGGTTCTGGTCGTACAAAAAATTTGCCGGTAGCGAAGACACATCCGGAAAACCGTACATATGCACGGACTTGGCCGTCTCCCCGCACGATTCGGGCACTCCCTCCGGATTCTGCCGCGAGTTCAGCAGATTCTCCAGGTCGCGCCGCAATCCCACTTTCAGTTTTGCCAGCGACTTGCTGTACGTGAGGGGCGCCTCCACTCGCGACTTTGGCTCCTCGTCAATCAGGCGGTCCAGCACGGTCAGAGTGACGGGGCCGGTTGTTTCACGCTGCGCCATGGGCTACCTCGTGCAGGCAAGTGCCTGTGCCGGATCGAGCCGGCACAGCTTCTGATAAATCTTTTGCTTTTCCGCTTCGTTATCTCCCATCTTATCCAGGCAACGATAGAGGAGCGCGAGCGGATGAGCCACTGTCGTCGCCTCCTCCCATTCCTCGAGCCTTCGCCGCTCAATTTCTTCCGCAAGCTCTGCGAGGATTGGGTAAGCAATCGCCTCGTGCTTCGTCGAAAGACAAAGCGTGGCGAGCTGAATCTTTCTTTGGAATCTTGCTCGCCCCGATTTTTCCTGGGCGATTTCCCTCATCAGCATTTCGATCGCTTCCTGCACCTTCCCCGATTTCGCCGCTTTCATCGCCAGTTCATGCACATCGGGTCCCGTCCCAATGGATGACGGCGGGCTTTGCATCACGGGTTCGGGTATCGCCTCCGGTTCCGGAGGCGCCGCGGGCGGCTCCGGGGGCGGAGTCACGATCGCCTCGTGAATCCAAGCCTGAGTCTCCGCGTTGGCCGCGGGCGTATCATCCATCAGCGTCGCGCTGATCAGGTCAGGATAATCGGACAGCAGCGCGCGTAGCGTCCCCCGAATCGCCGCCGCCACCGGCTCGTAGTCGCTACCCAGATTCTCGCAGGCTCGGACTACTTGCCGCTGCAAATCCAGCCAACCTCTTCCGCAAACCATCCCCATGCACGTCTCTGCCGCCTCGATCAGCTCATTCCACTGCCCTTCCATCGAGCATTTCTTTACTTGCTGACGAAGCTCCGTCGGCGGCGCTTCCAGCATGGCAGCATTCAAGGACGACCCAGCCTCGCGAATCTCTCCCCACCGGACGCTCCGCAAAATCAAATACGGAACAGGATTCCGGCCGTTTTCCTTCCGCAAGAACTCCGCAAGCCGCACCAGTCGCTGCACCGCATCTTCGCGGTCGGTCGGTTCTTCGCTGACCGCCATCTTCTTTTTGCCCTTGGCCGGCGCGCCGCCCGTTGCAGCCGTCTCCGTCTCCTCGGTGGCTTCCGCGCCTTGCTCTTCTTGCGCCGCAGCTTCTTCTTCGGCAACTTCCGCATCGGGGTTGTAATACTGCTTCACGCCTGCCTGCAAATCTTCGATCGCCAGCCGCAAATTCTTGAAGCTCGGCGCCTCCCGCCCGAATTTTTCGTCGCTCAGCGTTTCCAGCGCATCAATCGAAGTCACCGCCGCCGCCAAATCCTGCGTCAGTTGCTGGTAGTAAGGTGTCCCCGTCAGCCGCGCGGCTTCGTCAAACTCCTCCGCAGTGCATTTCTTTTCCGCGATGGCCTCTTGCCGCGCCGCCATCTTGGCTTCATTGCCCTGCGCTTCCGCCTCGTATCCGATCTTTCGCGATTCTTGAAACTTGAACCAGTCCAGCTTGTTCTTCGTCAGCGGCACTTTCCGAACCGCGATATCCAGTCGCGTCGCCACCCATTCGATCGGCCCGATCCGCAGTTCCAGGTCTCCGTCTTCCATCTCCGGATAAAGCGTGTCCCAGAAGTTCGCCATCAAACCGCGGACCAGGTCCAGACCCTCACGCAATCCCGCGATGCGGTCGCGGGAAATAATCGCCTCCGTCAGCCACGCGGCGATTTGCAGGTCTTTCGTCTTTGTGGAGAGCGCATCCGTGGCGAGCTTGATCACCTGCGGATAATCCGCCTTCTTCACTTCGTGCGCCCAGGCTCCTTGCGGAAGAACTTCTTCCTCCCGGCGCGCTTCTTTGATTTTGTCGAGGATGGGATCGTACCGGAGATTCTTCCCGCTTGGATTCTCTCCGGCGATTGGATTCAGCAAGCCATCGGGCAGGGCCATAGGACTCTAGGAAGCCGCTTTCGCGGCGGCAAATTCGATCGAGCGAACCTCGAGCAGCGGAATCTCCTCATCATCCGCCATAAGCATCTTCTGCCCGAGCGGAATCGCGTCGCCCTCCGCGTTTTCTTCCCACACCGTGGATCGCCCCAGACGCACTTTCCCATCCGGATGCTTCCACGAAAACGGCGTGAGCACGGGCAAAAGTACCTCGCCCAATTCCCGCCCCTGAAACGCGGCCGAAGGCTTCACCAGTGCAGGCGCCCACAAGAGATCTCTCAGTCGCTTCGGCGGCGCAATTTGGATCGACGCGATGAGCGCGAAGGGCAGCCAGAGGTAACTCCCCGCCGCGAACAGTTCCAGATGTGCTCCCACTCGCGGATCGGCATCGGACAAAACCTGGAACTGTTTCCCATTCAATGTGCCCTTAGCCGCCGATGCAGAGTCTCCATTCCCTCTCTCGGGGGGTGGATTTTCCCCTTTTTCAAACATCTCGTGCCGAACTTTCTCTGCATGTAGCGCGCTGCGGTAGATCAGTCCGCCCATTTCCGCCTCGCGGCTGTCCGAAGCCAGTATGTCCAGCTGCTTTTCCGCCCGGGCGTAATCTCCGGCGAAGCACAGCAACTCAAAAAGCGAAGTCCTCCGCTTCGCATCTCCAGGGTTATCTCGCAACTCCGCGCTCAATGTCTGGATTGCTTCGTCGAGTTGTCCTGCTTGCAATAGTTGTTGTACGGACATGACCTGTCCCTGAAGTAAATCCTTGCCTGCGGGAAATGCTGCTCTGCGAAGGACGCCGGGCCGGACCATTTCAGCTAGGACCCGGCCCGCGCCGCGTCCAATCTTAGACTTTCTTGTTCGCGGAAATGTCCCAGCCGGCCTTCGTCACGCCGGTCTTGCTGCCCTTCTCGTCCTGACCCCAGTAGCTGAATTCGATCTTCGCGTAGTTGATGGTCAGCGATTCGATCGGCATGGATTCCCCTCCGCCGCCCGATACGTGGTAGTTGCTCAAAATCACGGTGCTCAGTTTGAGTTCCAGGTAGTCCTGTTGCGAACCTCCCGCTCTCCGGCACGTCAGCACCACGGTTGGCTTGTGCTCGCCCGCTGCGCACGTTTGCATGAGTTTCGGAGAAGCCTTGTCCAGATACTTGCTGATCGTCAGGTCCTGAAATTGGGCTCGGCCCACTCCTGCTCCGGCTCCCGCATAGCCCGCCGACCCCGGCTGCGTCACTCCCCACGACCACGACAGCACATCAATTTCGTTCTTGTGCCCGTCTGACGTTGCTTCTCCCTCGATCCCGTCCACCTTCAGAAAATAATCCGCATGGGTCCCCATTGCAGTTCCTGCACCTGGCATAGCTCCTCCTAGTAAATGACTTCCGAAACTCTTCCCGGGAAGAAACCCCGGCGAACCGCGCGCGCTTTCCAGGACTCGCTCGTCCGGAAGCCACCCGCTTCAACTGCAGTTTTCGCCGCGCTCAGCGTTTTGCCGATTGCGGAAGCTCTGCCACGAGTCGCAGCGAAACCGTTAGCTCGTCCAGCTGGAAGTGCGGCCTGAGAAACGCAATGGCTCGATAAACTCCGGGTTTGCCGGGCACTTCGGATACTTCCACCTTCGCTTCCCGTAGCGGATACTTCGACTTCGTCGCCGCGCTGGCGTTATCGTCCTCGGTCACATACTGCATGATCCATTTTGTCAGGAACGTCTCGCATTCGCTCCGGCTCATGAATCCGCCGATCTTGTCCCTCATGATGGACTTCATGTAGTGCGCGAATCGCGATACCGCAAGAATATAGGGCAGTTGCGCCGAGAGCCGCGCATTCGCATTCGCCGCCGCCTGATCGTATTTCTTGGGTTTGTTGGCGGACTGCACGCTGAAGAACGCCGCGTAATCCGTGCCTTTGCAGTGCACCAGCGGAATCAATCCCTGGTCGGCAAGTTCCTTCTCGCGCCGGTCCGTAATCGCGATTTCCGTCGGGCATTTCAGCGCCACATCGCCTTCATCCGTTCGGAAGTTATGCGCCGGAAGCCCCTCTACAAGTCCTCCGCCTTCCACGCCGCGAATCGCCGCGCACCATCCGTACGCCGCAAACGCCTGTGTCAGCCTCGCTCCCAGCGCGTACGCCGCATTTCCCCACAGATACTTCGAATGGTCCGTTCCATCCACGTTCTCTTCGTAATTGAACTCGTCAATCGGCTTCGTTTCCTTCCCGTACGGCAGCCTCATCAGCACGTGTGGCATGCACAATCCCACGTACCGTGAATCTTCGCTCGCACGGAACGATCGCCACTTCGCATATTCCGTGCTGTCGAATATCTTCCCAATGTCCCTCGGTTCGCCCAACTGCGCGAAGCTCTCCAGGTTCAGCAGGTCTGATCCGGCCGCCGTCAAAAACGGCGCATGGGCTCCCGCTGCAACCTGCGAAATTCTTTCCAGAAATTCCATATCTTCCGGCCCTTTGCCGAACTCATAATCCCCGATCAGCGCCCCAAACGGCTCGCCGCCAAAGATCCCGAACTCTTCCTCATACACCTTCTTGAACAGCACGCTTTGGTCGAACTCCGGCGCGCGTTGCAGGTCACGCAGCACTTCCTTCTTGCTCGCGTTCAGCACGCGAATCTTCAAGAGCGAACTCGTCTCGCTCTGGCTCATCAGGTACTTCAACCCTCGCCAGCTCGCCTCCAACTTCTGAAAATCCGGGTGGTGCAGAATCTCGTTCAATTGCAGCGAAATCAGCCGGTCAATCTGCGCGATCCGCGCGTTGATCGTCGCGTCCGCGTCCCGCGAAGGCGCCATCTCGCCTTCCAGGAACTGCGACACGAACTCCTTGATCATGTCGCGGCCCTTTTCCCGCGCCGTCCCGAATCGTCCCTGCTCCACGATCTGGTCGAGCAAACTTCCTTCCGTTGTCTTGCTCGCCGCTTGCGCTGGTGCGCTCTTCTCCGCCTTACTCATTCTTCCCCTCCGATCCCTTCTCCTTCTCCATTTCTTTCTTCAGGCGGTCCACACTCTCCGTATTCCCGATCGCTTGCATCAGCAAATCGTCCAGCTTGTCATTCCCTTGCAGCGCGCCCCGCAAATCGCCCAGCTTTGTCCTCAGGTCGAGCAGCTCTTTCAACGGCTTCACCTGCTTGGCCACGTTCCCCGGCTCGAAATCGTCCATGCTCTTGAAGTCCAGGTCCACCTTCAACTGCCCCGGATTCGCCTCGTCGCTCAGTTTGTTCTCCACCGCCAGCGAGAGGTGCGGCTTGAAGCTCTCCAGCACCCCGTCGAAATTGTCCGGCGTAATCTCCACGAATCTCCGGTCCTTCAGGCGGGGCATATCCGCCGTCGGATGCCCGCTCAGGTCCGCCAGCACCCCCATCACAAAGGGCAGCTCTTTCACCTCGATGGCGTCGCCAACCTCCACGTCGTACGTCACATGCACGCGAGGCGGCCTTACGCGCTCCAGCTTCTTATGAACGCTTTCTCTCGCCATAATCCCTCCCGAATCCTCGGTAACTCCGTATAGTGCACCAGGGTAGGAAATCGTTACTTGGTGGTGGGGACGTAATATCACGATTGCAAAACACCGTCAATCCGAATCCCCTAGTCTTCTAGTCCTAGAACCCCTCCCGCGCTCGGACTCCGTCGCCTCTCAATTTGTCTCAAAATGATGCGATTTCGCTTACTCTGGCACTGCAATAGCGCCGCTTGGCAGCAGCGTTGAATCCACAATGCCGATCTCCACGCGCCGGTTCGCCGCTCGCGCCTCTTCGCTGTCGCCTTGAACGCGCGGATCGGCCTTCCCAAATCCTTTCGTCTTGATGATCGTCTTCGGAATTCCAGCGCCCACCAGAAAATCCCTCACGGCACTCGCGCGCCGCTCAGAAAGCTTCAAGTTATATCCCTGCGTCCCGATGTCGTCCGTATATCCATACACCGAAATTGTGAATCCTTTGAACGCCAGCAAAATTCCCGCGACGCGATTCAATATCTCCCGGTACTGCGGCTTGATCTCCGCCTTATTGAAGTCGAACCGGATGGACTTGCTGTCCAGCGTCATCACCAGCCCGATTGCCGTCCGCTTCGTATCCGCGATCTGCCCAAGCGCCGCTTGCAGCTGCGTGAGCTCTGCTTCCCGCTGTTTGCGATACTCCTCGGCCTCTTCGGTGGCCTGCTGCGCCTTCTGCTGAGCCGCGGCGGCTTGCTCCATCGCCGATTGCGCCTGCGCGTCCGATTCCGCCTGAGCCTCCTTCGCCAGATCGCGTTGTTGCGCTGCCGTTTGCGCACTGGCCGCCGCTTGCGAAGCCTGCTGCGCCAGCGTTTGCGATTGCTGCTGCGCCTGCGCCGCCTGCTGGCTCACTCGCGCCATCTCGCGCTCCACACGCCGTTCCGAGCGCAGCACGGCAATTCCAATCCCCAAGCTCACCCCGAGCGCAAGTACTCCCAGCGCCACTCCGATCTTCGCCAGAGAGTTTCCTTCAATCTCCCCGTGTCGCCCTTCTTCCGCTTCTCGCCGTTCCTCTTCAAGTCCCATAACCCCAAAATTCTAGCCCCATCCCGCTCCGTCCTCCACAATTTCGTTTTCTCCCCCCTTGGCTCTTCCCTCTCCTCCCTCTCCTCCCTCAACGTCGCTCAACGGAACTCACCTCGCCCCCATCGTCTGTCATCCCGAACCCGTTTTCGTTTTCTGAAAACAGCGTGAGGGATCTGCTTCTCGCTTTTTTGCTCGCGGCTCCTCAGTCCATTCGCGCCTCGTGCGAGAGGCCAGGCAACTCCTCACTCTCTTCTCTTGTCTCTTCTCCCTCTTCGTAGCGGCACGATCCATCGTGCCCTTCCGCCCGCTTCGCAATCTTTGTAGCGCCCGGGCTTCAGCCCGGCTCCTACTCCATGCCTTTGTAGCGCCCGCCGACCGTGGCGGGCCTCTTTCTCCTTCTTTTCCCTTGCTCTTGCCTTGCTTTTTCCTTTCCGGTTCTCATCCTGAGGGCGCTCTTTGCCCGAAGCATCTCTCTTCTCAGCCTCGTCCCCGCTCCCCCTCCGTCATTCTCAGGAGCGCAGCGACGAAGAATCCTTCTTCGCCGCGTTCCCCGCCCTCGATTTTCGAGGGCGGGTCCTGCTTCTCGCTCCTTTTCCGGTCATCCCGACCGAAACGGGCGACTTCCCTTTCCGTTCGCTCCTGCGAACGTCGGCCGCGTAGCGGAGGGAGCGTGGCAACCTTGCTCCTCGACCTCGCTCGATGGGATTCTCCTTGCATGCATGCCGGGTGCCGTCGCCTTCTGGGTGCACATTTTGACTTGCGGCTCTTTCTTTTTGATGGCGTGGCATTTGCACGTGGGCCCCTTAGCTGCCGTTCGTGCCAAGGAGTTCGTTCTGTGCTCTAACTACCGCCCTACCTACTGCTTGTTCCTAGTGCACGCCAGTCCGGCGCAAATGCGCTTGCTGCTAACTTGTTGGAGAGCTTAGAATCCGCCCATGAACATGGCCGCTTTTGTTCGTGCACGACTGCTTTGGCGCAGGAGCCGGCGGCTGTCGCGCGAAGCTTTCGAGCAGGAGCGCCTGGTGAGATTCAGGGAATTTGCCAAGTATGTTCAGCGTAAATCACCTTGGTACCGCCGGATTATGAACGAGCGCGGAATTGATCCAAGGACCTGCCATCCCGGGCAATTCCCGGTTCTCACAAAGAAAGAAGTGATAGACCACTTCGATGAGATTGTCACGGAAGGCGACGTGAACCGCCGGGATCTAGAGACTTTTCTTCATCGTTCGCAGGATCCCTACGAATTGTTCCGCAGGCGGTACACCGTGATCCACACGTCGGGATCATCGGGAGAAGTCGGCTATTTCATTTACGATCCGGCGGCATGGGCTCGGTTATTGTCACAGATCAAAACCTCAAAGGGGCTCCGCTTGTCGCCCTCAGGCCGCCAAAAGGTCGCCTTTGTAGGAGCAACGCAGGGTCATTTTGCGGGCGTTTCTATAAGCACGGCGTGTAATGCATTTCCTTTCAACCTTATCCTGAAGACCAGGACTTTTGAAGTGAACCGGCCCCTGGCAGACACGGTGCGAGGCCTGAACGAGTTCCAGCCCTTCAGACTGGTTGGCTATGGCACGGTGCTACGGGCACTGGCCGATCTGCAGCTTCAGGGAGAACTGCAGATCTCTCCGGAGCTCGTCGCGAATAGCGGCGAGCCCCTGCTCGATTCAGACCGGGCAGTCATCGAAGAGGCGTTCGGCAAATGCATCAGGAACAGCTATTCCTGCAGTGAATTTGGTCTTATCGCGCATCGGGAACCTTCATGGCGCCACATGCAACTCCTGGAAACTTATCTGATCGTGGAAATTGGCTCCGATCATATTCTCGTCACCAGTATTTCGAACCGTGTGCTTCCTTTGATTCGTTACCGGATGAACGACGTGCTGACTCTCGTTCCCTCGGATGAGCATGCCCCTTACAGAGCCATCGGCGATGTGCTAGGCCGTGTTGAACAGCTCGCAACCTTTCGCAATCGCCTCGGCAAAGTCGACGGCATCAGCCCGCACACGATCAACGAGATTCTCATCCCTCACGTTCGCCGTTTTCAGATGCGTCTCCGGGGGCCGGAATCATTCGAGTTTGCGGTGATCCTCGATCCTTCCACGAACAGCGAGGAGAGAACTGAGGCGCTGAGATTTGCCAAGGAGAAACTCAAGGCGATTCTGCGCGAAAAGGGAATGGATAACGTGGCTTTCGAGGTACTTCCAGTCGATGACATTCCGGTGGATCTTAAAACCGGCAAGTTCCGGCTGATTGTACCGGTGCCGGCCGTTCCGGCCTGAGACTCGCCATTACCAACCCGGTGCGGGGCGAAGTCGCATTCTCCGGACCTTGTCGAACACGAGGACGGTATTCATTGAGAGCAGCGCGCCGATGAATCTCGTGAGAACCGTTGTTATCCTCCATAACCGCCTCGCTGGCGATGGCAAATCCATTGCCCTTCTCGCCGATGCTCAAAGTGAATCGTCATACCGGTGGGTAACCGTAGATTGCACGCAGACAGAGACGCTCTTCGCTTCACTTGCTGCCCTGGACCCTTTGCTTACAGCCGCCATCGTCGTCTTCGGAGGCGACGGCACCTTAAATCGATGCCTTCCAGCTCTCCGGGAATGCCCGATTCCCGTCTACATTTTTCCCGCCGGGACGGTAAACGATCTTGCCTTTCAGCTTGGATTAAAAGCCGACTGGAAACAGGTCGCCTCCATGATTGAGCAAGCGCAGTACATGCCTTTCCATGCCCTTGAGGTCAACGGTTGCCCGTTTGCCATTTACGGCGCTCTTGGCTTCGGCGCGGATATGTCCCGATACATGCGCCGCACCCGAGCTCTTTTGGGACCTCTGCGTCGTACCTTGCCACTACTTATCGGCCCCATTCTGACCTTAGCCGCAATTCTTCTGTCTCGCGGCCCGAGATTGCTTCGTATCGGCACCGACACTGGAACCTTCGAGCTACCGACCCCTGGACTTTATATTGCCAACTGTTCCCGTTTCAACCGCACTATAGATCTCGGGTGGGATCCACAATGCCATCCCCGAAAATTCCGCGCGATCGTTTTCAAAGCGATGCCGCGGCGGAAACTTTGTCGTACCATGATACGCCTCGGGTACTTCCGTAAACTTGAAGCGATCCGGGACTCGGTGATGGTAATCGACACGAGTGAGATGTTGATAGAGTCGATGGACGACGGCCCGCTTCGGATGTTCGCGGAAGGGGAACCCGTAGCGGAAAGCCCGCGGTTGAGTATAAATGTCTCAAGCCGTCCTCTGCTCTTGTTCAGGCGCAGCAAAGGCTAAATGAGAATCGTTTTCGTCGAGCTCCTTCTGATCCGCGTTCCATTCCGCAGGACGTTCGAACATGCCAGTGCCCAGCGCAGTCACTCCGAAAATGTCCTGATTCATTGTGTGGCGGCAAGCGGTGCGGAAGGATGGGGGGAGACCATCGCGCGGAAATATGTGACTGGCGAAAACACCACCGGCGTGGTGGAGAAAATCCGTGGGATGAAACTCGGGCTATGGACGAGAGAATTCGTGACCGCGAGCGATGTTACTGATTTCTGCTCGGACGCCGCGCTCGACGGCAGCGTCGCCCGCTGCGCTGTCGAGATTGCCCTGCTCGACTGCCTGGCCCGGGAAAAAGGGCTGCCACTTGCCAGGCTCCTCTCGGCCTCTTGGCCAGAACTTGCTTCAATCCAGGACAAACCTCCCATTAAATACAGCGGCCCGCTGGATCTGGGTTCTGGGGCAAAGACTTTGACCAACGCCATCAAAATTCGCCTATTCGGTTTCTCCGCGGTCAAGCTCAAATTGTCCGGCCGTCTTAGGGACGACGTTAGAAATCTTCGGCTCGCACGATTTGCCTTGGGAAGCAACATTGATCTGCGGGTGGATGCGAATGAGTCGTGGTCGCAGGACTATACATCGGGTATCGCGGCCGCTTTGCGTCGCGCGCGCGTTAGTGCCGTCGAGCAGCCTTTCCCCAGGGATCGCCTCGACTGGGCAGCTGAGTTCTCCGTTCGCACCGGAATTCCACTGATTTTCGATGAGTCTCTTTGTTCAGAGCAAGACGCATTCAAGATAGCCGCTCTAGGACTCCCATCCTTGTTCGCTGTGAAGCTGGCTAAAATCGGCGGCTTCTGGCCGACACTACGGGTTGCCGCGGTCGCAAGGGGACGTGGCATTCCAGTGCAGATCGGCTGTCAGGTGGGAGAGTCCGCCGTCCTTTCAGCCGCTGGAAGACATCTCGCTTCAGTATGCCCGGAGTTGCGGTACCTCGAAGGCTCATATGATGCGTTCCTGCTTTCCTCCAACGTGATTGATGGGAATGTTTCCTTTGGATGGGGCGGACGAGCTCCGGCTCTTGACGGGCCGGGACTTGGAATAGATGTCGATAACGAGCGCGTTTCGAAGATGGTGATGAGTCGCTTCGACCTTTTCGGCCGGGCTTGAGCTTCCAAAAGAACACAGATTTTAAGTGGACCAATCTAGGAGAACCACGCTCCCTGCCACGTTCTGCCGCGTCGTTATCCCCCGTACCAAACCTGCCATCGCGGCTTCCAGCAGTGGCAGCGCTCGGGGCTGCTCACCGAACTTTTCCAGAAACTGGCGGAAGACTTACGCGACCGGGGGAAACTGGATCTAAGCGAATCATTCATCGATGTCCGCTTCCGTTCGGCGAAAAAAGGGGCTCCGCTGCCGGCCCTACTCGCCGCGGTAAAAGCAGCAAAATCATGGCGATCAGCGACGGCGGGTGGCGCAGCCTTAGCCTCCGAAGATCTCGGGTGGCCTTCGCGCTTTTCGAGAAAGGGTGGGGCTGCCTTCCACTAGCGGCATTTGCACTTTGCCGCTTACTGACTCAGCTCTCCCCACGTTTCCCATCCCTCCCGTTCGAACGGTACCACAATCTCTATTGACATCCATGTTATAATAGTCTATGTTGCCTTCGAGTAATCATCGCCGCTCCGCCCACTCCCCCATTCCCCGCCCCAGACCCCCTAACCCCTTTATTTGCCACACATCCAAAAAACGCGCCCGTAACTCCTTTCTCTGCCACACATACAAGAACAAAGGACTTATAACCCTAGTGTTTGCCACACATCCGCAAAATAGGGGGTGTGCCCCGCATTTTGTTATCCGGCTCAGGCCCGCTCAACCCATCCCTCGAATCCGCTTTGACTTCATTCCTTCACTCCTGCTAGCGTATCGCCAAGCCATGCGCCAACTTCAGCCGGTCATCTGGTCCAAGGGCACTTTCCTCACTCCGCAGCATCTCCAGACCCGCGACCGCTACGTCGAGAATGGACTCCAGTTCCGCCTCGAAGGCCTCCATTTCTGCCCCTGGGGTTTTCAGGAGCTCAAGATTGACCAGGAAGCCCTCACCGGCGGCAACTTCGCCATCACCCGGGCTGCCGGCCTTCTTTCCGACGGTCTCCCGTTCGAGATTCCCGAATCCGACGCCGCTCCTGAGCCCAAGCCGCTCGCTCCGTTCTTCGAGCCTGATCAGCTCACCCTCGACGTTTACCTGGCCATTCCCCACGCTCAGGAGCGCGGCCTCAATATCTCCATGTCCCGCGGCAACGCCAACGCCCGCTACCTCGCCGAAGCCCTCGTTCTTCCCGATGAAAATACCGGCCTCGCCGAAAAGCCCATTCAGGTCGCGCGCAAGAATCTGCGCTTCCTTGCGGGAAACGAATCGCGCGAAGGATTCACTTCCATGGCCGTTGCGCGCATCAAGCGCTCCGCCGCGGGAACTTTCCAGCTCGATCCCGAATTTATTCCGCCGCTCTTGAATATCGCCGCCAGCGATTACCTCATGGGCATCACCCGCCGCATCGTCGAAATTCTCTCCGCGAAAAGCAGCATCCTCGCGGGAGGCCGCCGCCAGCGCAGCGCGGGCCTCGCGGACTTCACTGCCTCGGATATCGCCAGCTTCTGGCTGCTCTACACCGTCAACAATCACTTTCCTTTGGTTCGCCACATCCTGGAAACCCGCCGCGGCCATCCCGAAGAGATTTTTCAGGTTTTTTCGTCGCTTGCCGGCGCTCTCACCACCTTTTCCATGAAGATTCAGCCGCGCGATCTCCCGCAGTACGATCACGACAATCTGGGAGAGTGCTTCTCCGATCTCGACGAAAAATTGCGCCAGCTCCTCGAAACCGTCGTTCCCAGCAATTTCGTCGCGCTTCCTCTGAAGCTCGTCAAGCCTTCCGTCTATGCCACTCCCATCGAAGACGATAAATATTTGAAGGGCACGAAATTCTATCTGGCCATCACCGCGGACATGCCCGAAGCCGATCTGATCAAGCGCGCTCCGCAGCTCGTGAAAGTCTGCTCGTCCACCCAGATCGAGCAACTCGTCCGCCAGGCGCTTTCCGGAATGCAATTGACGCACGCGGTCAAGCCTCCGGCATCAATCCCGGTGAAGCTCAATTATCAGTATTTCAGTCTGAATCAGGCCGGTGTCGCGTGGGACACCGTGCAGAAAGGACGCAATCTCGCCGCCTACGTTCCCAGCGATATTCCGAACCCTCAGTTGGAATTGATCATTCTTTTGCCGCAGGCAGTTTAGCTTCGTCCACTTCCAGGAATCCGCCGCTGATGAACACCGCAAAAAGTTTCGCAAATTCCGTCAGCGGCGTTTCCGGCCGGATCCATCCGCTTTCCTTGCAGATTTCATGCAGCTCCGCAATGGTGTGCTTCCCGTCGCAGCGGCAGATCATCGAGCACATCCACGGCTGCAGCTTCGTATCCAGCGGAAACGGAAACGCCGTTAAGAGCGTGAAGTCGCGGGGAATCAATTCTCCGCTTTCCACCTGGTGGCGAATGTTCAGGTTCATATGCGGCGAAACATTCGGCTTCATGGCGGGCAGATCCTCCAAAACGCCGGGTTGCATCATGCGTTTTTCCCATTGGAGAATCCAATCCAGCACGTTGCGTCCATGCTGCTCTCCGAGCGTGCGCCGGACCGTAAAAGCAGGCCGTGGCTGGTTCACGCGTTGGATCACGATTAATCCCACAAGCAAATCCTGGATGTGGTGCCTCCCAAATAAGGATCTCCAGTCGTTCACTTCCTGCTTTCCCCGGCCGGATTTGGCCGCCGATTCCACGGCAAATCGAAACGGTTCAATGTTTTTTCCGACGAAGACCGCCACGTCGAATTCGGATTGTTTTACCCCGAGCCACTCGCGAATGCGTTTCTCAAACGGCGCGCCTTCGCGATCTGATCCGAGCGTCCGGCAATACAAACGTCCTCCGGGCCGCAAATAGTCCGGAAGTTCCTCGATGATGCGCCGCGTGATCTCTTCGCCGTCCTCGCCGCCGCCGAAGTAAATGTCTTTTGGCTGAAGGACGGGAACATAGGGAGGATGAGCGCAAATCCGGTCAAATGTTTGTCCTTTGACGGCAGCGTAGAGATCGCCTTCGAGCGATTCGAAATTCGTCGCGCCGTTCAGCGCGCCGTTGAATTTCGCGAAATGCGCTGAGCGCCCGGTGATGTCCGCTGCACAGGTTTTTTTCGCCAGCTTCGCGGCCTGCAAAGCCGCGGCGCCTGTGCCGCCGCAAAGCTCCAAAAACGCTTCGCACGGCTCTTCCGGAAGCCATTTCAACAATTCAAGGGAGTTGTGCGAGAGCGCGGGGTACACGATGTCCGAAAAAGAAGGCTTGGGCGATCCATCGGGATTCGTCCAACGATCCGAAATAATGAAGAGATCTCCGACGGGATAGAGAGCGATCGTCGCAAAATATTTTTCCGGATCGTTTGCTTCGCTTTCGACCAGCCCTAGATCCCTGGAAGCTTCCCAGGCAGGGGGAGGAAAAGCCCTTTCCGCATCCCCGCGATCGATTGATGCGCCGATCAGGAAAAGACGGATGACCAGGTCGAGGGGGTCATCATTCGAGAGTTTCTCCGCCAGCGAGAACGGAAGGCCAATGAGATCCATCTCTTCGGAAGGAGGTAGATCGAGCCGCCGCTGGATTTCCGATTCGCCGTAATTCGAGTTCCGGAGGAAATCGTGGAGTGTCGTGAACTGCCGGGGCGCGCCGATTTTGGGTAAGAACAAGGTTCGCCTCTTCACCGGCGAGATGATAGCAGACCGCAATGGGCTGGTCGAAGCCGCTTGACAACAATGCGGTTAGACGCGATAGTCTAGCGCCGAAGCGGAAAATCGCTCATTTGCCTGCCTGGACATGGCTGAGATCCTAAAGCTTTTTGCACGTTCGATTTACGGCGTATCCAAGCCCGTGTCCACCAGGCGGCCGGCAAATCCATGAAGCATCTTTCCAAAGTGGTCTGGTATGAAGGGATGTATCTGGGTCCGCACCATTTTCAGGTGCAAACCCAGTCGTTCGAGGACCTCGTCAATTTTGCCACTTCCAGCCTGAGTTTCGCGCCGTACGGATTTTTGAGCTGCAAACTGGATGCGGAGGCGCTGCAGAACGGCAATCTTTCTCTGGTTCATGCGCGCGGAGTTTTTCCGGACGGTCTGCTTTACCAGATGCCGGATGCGGACCCACTTCCTCCCGTGCGACCGATCGCGGAAATTTTTCCTCCCACGCGAGAGTCGCTGCTTGCTTATATTGCCGTTCCGCCGCGGCGTTCGGATGGTCCCAATTGCGCGCTGGAACCCGAACAAGATTCCGCGAAGGTGCGATATATTGCGGAAGAAAAAACTCTTCCCGACGAAAACAGCGGAAAAGATGAAAAGTCGGTTTCTTTGGGAAGGAAAAATATTCGATTTGTACTCGACGTGGAAGAAAAAGAAGGGTTGGTACTACTTCCCGTGGCGCGCATCCTTCGAGATTCGAACGGGAACCTGGTGCTGGACGCGTCGTTCATTCCGCCCTGCCTGGTGATCAGCGCGAACGAGCGGCTGCTCCTGATGGCGCGGACGCTGGTGGACATTCTGGAGGAGAAGAGCGCTTCGCTGGCAATGTCGCGGCGAGGATCGGGGCAAGCGCGCGCGGGATATTCCACGGAAGACGTGGCGGCATTCTGGTTCGTGCATACGATCAATGCGAGCCTGTCCGTGCTTCGCCATCTTTATATCTCGCAGCGCGGCCACCCGGAGCATCTCTTTGTCGAATTGTCGCGGCTTGCAGGCGCGCTGTGCTCTTTTGGGCTGGATTCACACCCACAATCGCTACCGGTGTACGACCACGACAATCTGGAGGGCTGTTTTTCCGCGCTGGACACGCATATTCGAAAGCATCTGGAACTCGTCGTTCCTTCAAACTGCATCGTCATTCCTCTGGTGCAGAGCGGACGCAATTTCCGTTACGGGGAGGTCACCGACCAGAGGTGCCTGGACCGAGCGCGATGGATTCTGGCGCTGCGCGCGGAGATGGGCGAAGCCGATCTGATCGGCAAGGGGCCGCGATTGATCAAGGTTTGTTCGAAAGACCTGCTTCCAAACCTGGTGAAAACGGCACTTTCCGGACTCCCGCTGGCACATCTGCCGGTGCCTCCTTCCGCTATTGCTCCTAAGGTGGAATTCCAGTATTTCGGGTTGAGCCGTGTAGGCTCCTGCTGGGAACATATAGTCACATCCCGCGGAGTTGGGATATACACGCCCGATGAACTTCCGAATGTAGAGATCGAGCTACTCGTCGCGCTGGATTCCTAGGAGGTCCGTGTGGGAGCAACAATGTTCGGGGCCACGAGCCTCCAGCCGCAAGAACAATCTTCCCGGAAGCGCCGGCCATACAATCTCGGGTTGATCTATCAGGAGATTCTTACGGCGGTGGTCCGCGTGCGGACGAACCGGCAGGCGGTGAGCGACGCGGGAATGTTCCGCTCGCACATGCAAAACGCGCTGAAAGTGGCGGAAAAGGAAGCGATTAAGGGAGGGTATTCGCCGGAAGATATTCGGACGGCCACGACGGCCGTGGTGGCGTTCCTTGACGAATCGGTGCTGAATTCCTCGAACCCGGCGTTTTCCGGCTGGTCCAGCATGCCGCTGCAGGAAGAGCTTTTTGGCCATCATATCGCCGGCGAAACGTTTTTCGAAAATCTCGACAAGCTTTTCAGCAGCGCGGAATCCCAGGACGTTGCCGATCTTCTGGAAGTGCATTTACTTTGCCTGCTGCTCGGTTACAAAGGGCGGTACGGACTTGCGGGACCTGAAGGGACGCGCTCCTACATTGAAACGTGCATGGACAAAATTCGGAGGATTCGCGGGCCTCTGACAGGGCTTTCGCCGTCTTGGGCTGTGCCGCAGGGAGGGTCCGTGGCGCGCCAAGCGGATCCGTGGGTGCGGCGGCTAATGTGGGCGGCGATCATCAGCGTATCCCTCTCTCTCGTCTTGTTGATCGGTTTCAAATTGCAACTCGTCTCCGGCTCCAATTCGATCCACGCCATGACGATGCAGAGCCATCCGTAAAGGAGACGGCATGCGATTCTACTGGGAACATCTCGCGGCAGGAGCGGTTGGCGTTATCACGCTCGTACTGGCGTGGTTTGTCGGGCCAATCTTCCATATGAATGGCGCGAACGCGTGGGTTCTGCGCGCGGCGATACTTGTGCTCGGGACGATTGTGATCATCGGGCTGATCCTTTATGCCCGCTCTCAACATCCTTCGGTGCCCGCAGTCCCGACGAGCGTGCCATCCGCGCCCTCGGTGAGCATGCCGACCGCGGCGAGCGCCGTTTCGTCCGCGGCCACGGGAGCGGCGGCAATGGCCGTGCATGGCTCGGGAGATGCCTTTGCGGAAATTGACTATCTGGTGCGCGAAGCGGCGAATAAGGTGGCCGCAGCGAGGCTCGGCGGCGCGAGACTGACGAGTTTGCCGGCAATCTTCGTTTTGGGAGAAACGGGCAGCGGGAAAACTTCCGTGATGACGCAGTCCGGGCTGGATGCAGAACTCCTTGCGGGCCAGGTTTATCAGGAGAATGCAGTCGCCCCCACGCGTGCCGCGAATCTGTGGTTTGCGCGGAAGACGGTGTTCGTGGAGGCGGGAGGACCGCTGGCGGAAAATCCAGCAGGCTGGCTGCGGCTGGTGAAACACCTGATTCCGGGAAGTTTTGGCGCCATTTTCGGAAGAGGCACGCAAGTTCCGCGCGCGGCAGTGGTTTGCTGCGATTGCGAAATGCTGGTCAAGGAAGTTTCGCCGGAAACCATTGCGGGACGCGCCCGAAAACTTCATGCGCGCCTGCAGGAACTTGCCCATCAGATGGGCATCAATCTTCCCGTGTACGTCTTCTTTACGCGCGCGGACACGCTTCCCTACTTTGACGACTTCACAGCGACGTTCGCGAACGAAGAACTCACGCAAGTTCTTGGCGCAACCTTGCCCATGCTTCCGAATCTAGCGACGGGAGTGTATGCGGAGCAGGAAAGCCGGCGGCTCACGACCGTATTCAATGGATTGTTCAGCTCGCTGGCCGATTGCCGGCCGGGCCTATTGAGCCGCGAACGCAATGCCGAGCGGCAGGCGGGATCGTACGAATTCCCGCGGCAATTCCGCAAATTGAGCAAGCCGGTGACGCAATTCCTGGTGGATTTGTGCAGGCCAGGCCATCTGCGCACCGGTCCTTTTCTGCGAGGATTTTATTTTGTAGGACGAAGGACTGTGCTCGCGCCCGCGGCGGGTTCTTCGACTTCGCTCGGATCCAAGACTTCGATGATGCCCGCGCCCGTGAGCGGATTCAACGCGGCGGCCACCAGCATCCTGACTTCGCAGGATTCCGGCGCGCACCAGGCGGCATGGGCGGGGAAAACATCGCTGGAGAATCCCGCGGAGCCGCGCAAGTCGTTCCAATCCATTTTTGTAAGCCATATCTTCAGCCACGTGATCCTGCAGGACCGGGCGGCCCTGGGAGCGAGCGGAGCGAGCAGCCGCACGGAGCTCGTCAAACGAATTCTTTATGCTTCGGCGTGTTTCGTCGGACTGGTGTTGATTCTGGGATTCCTGACATCGTATTTGAGCAATGCCAGCTTAGTATCGCGCGTGCGGCAAGCGGCATTGGATTTGTCCATCGTTCCCGCACCGACAGGGCAAATCCCCACGCCGGAGTCGCTGCAGCGGCTGGATGCGCTGAGGCAGGCGGTTGCGGAACTCAGCGATTACGAGCAGAACGGAGCTCCCCTGCATCTTCGCTGGGGTTTATTCACGGGAGACGACGTCTATCCAGACGCGCGAGCGATCTATTTCCAATATTTCGACAAGCTGCTACTGGACCACACGCGGCGCAATCTTTTGAGCGACTTGCGCACCTACCGGGGCGAACCGCAGTCCAGCGCGGATTCCGGAGCGGCTTATGACGCCCTCAAGTCTTATCTGCTGATGACTACGGAATACAAAAGAAATACGGGCAGTTTCCTTTCGGATTTCCTGATGAAGGAGTGGAACAAAGGGCTGGATGATCCCGGCGCGCTGAGGAATCTGATCGGCCAGCAATTCGATTTCTACAGCAGCGAACTGACGATTGATAATCCGTATTCGAAGGTCAGCGATCCGGGCTACGTGGAACCGACGCGCGCTTATCTGAACAAAATGGCGGGAATCCAGCGCATTTACCTGACGATCCTGGCTGCGGCCCGGCAGAAAACGAAGAGCTACCGCTTCTCCGCGGCGCATCCGGAAGCGGGGGACGTTGTGCGGGTCACGAAAGACGTGGACGGGCCGTTTACCGCCGATGGATGGAAGATCATGGACGATAACCTGAAGAATTCCGGGAAATTTCTTCAGGGCGAAGAATGGGTGCTTGGAAGCGGAGGGCAGCAGAACGTATCGTCGGCGAACCTCGAACAAGACCTGCGAGCAATGTACGACAAGGATTACATCGCGCAATGGAGGGGAGTGCTGGACAGCGCGAGCGTGGCAGGCTACGCGTCGTTTGGAGATGCAGCCAGAAAGCTGGATAAATTGTCGGGGAACGATTCGCCGCTTCTGGCGCTACTGTGCGACGTTTCCGATAACACAAACGTGAACTCCGCGACCATTCGCGCGGCATTCCAGGCGCCGCAATCGGTGGTTGCGCCGGGATGCGGGGAGCAGAAGAAGTACAAGCAATCCTCGAACGACCCGTATATGGCGGGACTTTTGAACCTGCGGACCTGCACGCAGCAGATTGACCAGGCGCAGCCCGCGGAACGAGACGCGTACAAATCGCAATGCGCGCCGGTGGCCACGCAGGCGCTGGTCACGGCGGACCAGATCGCGCAGAGCTTCACGATCGATCCCGACGGGCACCTGGATTCGACGGTGCGGAATCTGCTCGAATCTCCGATCAAGACGTTACAGCGATCTTTACAAGCGACGGGCGGCTCGACCTCCGAGATGTGCCGCGCGTTCAACACGCTGCGGTCGTCGTATCCCTTCAATGCGCGCGCCTCACGAGAAGCGAGCCTCGCGGAATTCAACGCATTTTTCGCGCCGAACGCGGGATTGTTCTCGCAATTCATCGCTTCACAGAAGAACGCGATTTCGCTGCAAGGCTCGACCTGGATCCGGACGCCGGGAGGCACGGTGCCCGTGGGAGCGGGATTCCTGCGATTCGTGAACCAGATGTATTCGATTCAACAGGCGGTGTACCCGAATGGCGCGACGGAGCCGCACTATGAATACAGCGTGACGGCGCACCTGCCGGACGTGGGCGGCTACACGAAGGAGAAATTGATTTTTGATGGGCAGGAGCTGAATGTTTCCGGAAGCGGAGGCACGAAAAAGTTCTACTGGCCCGGCAACCCGCAAGGCGCGGTGCTAAATCTTTCAGCAGGGAGCGTGAACCTCGATGCCGAGAGCGAGCAAGGGCAATGGGCTGTGGCGAGGTTCTTCGCCGTTTACAAGTGGGTGCCCATGGGCGGCACGTACCGCATCGAGGGAGCGCTGCTGGGACCGAGCCGGCAGCCGATGACAAGTAACGGAAAGCCGGTCACGGTACGGTTTGAAGTGGACTTTCGCGGAGTGCCGCTGTTTGAGGTGGGCTACCTTTCCGGATTCAGCTGTCCCGGGAAAATGACGCAGTAGCTTCGCGGTTTAAGCCGAGGGGCTTCCGGGAGATTGAGCAACACCGGAATGCAGTTTGTCGAGTTCGCTAACGCTTCTCGAAGGTGATGCTCAGAGGAAAGGTGACGCTGACGGCTTTCCCAGCCGAACGAGGAACCGTGGTTTTCCAATGTTTCGCCGAGTCTTTCGCTTTCTTGAAGAAATCGTTGTCGACGTTGCCTGATTTTTCTATTTTCACGTCGCCACGATTGTCCACCATCACGGTGATGTTCAGCACGTAAGGGAGCTTCCCGGGCTTTTTCGCGGAATCAGGGAAGTCCACCATGGGCGTTCCCACCCACTGTAAGGGCGCATTCGCATCGAGTTGCGCACACTCGATGGAGCCGCCGGAATGGGTTCCGCCGGCAGGTCCATTGCCGCGGCACTGGATGGAGGGCACCAGCGCCTTTCCACCGAGAGTTTTGGTGAGTTCGAGGATGGCATTGGGAATGGATTTGGTGACGTACTCCTGGGCCGGATCGCGATAGAGGCTTTTGCTGTTGGCGATTTTCTGGAATTCGCGCGTGACATCATGGCTCAGCGCGTTGACGTCGCCCGCTTCCTTCGCTCTATTGAAGCTGAGGACCGCGGCATCGAAAGCGGAGCGATCACCCTTGTTCTCGCGAAGCCTGAGCGCGGTAGCGGAAAGCGACTTATCGAGATCGTTGGCGGAATTCTTCAAGGAAGGATCGTTGATTCCCAGCATGAATCCGTGGAGTTGATCCTGGAGATGCTCGATGGCGCCGACGTCGCCCTTGGCCTCGATGGCCTGGGCGTCGTTGCGGATGGTGCTGAGTTCCGCAAGCTCGGCAGTATGAAGCTCTTGATTCAAATTCTTCTGTGTCTTCGGCCAGGCGTGGGCGGCATTTACTTCCGCTCTGGCCGCGGGGAAAGAGCCTGATTTCAGAGCTGCCGAGAAATTGTCCACGACTTTTAGGGCCGAGGAGACGGTGGCGAGCTGTTTTCTGGCATCGGACGCGAGAGGCCCTTTGCGCTTGATGATGTCTTGCAGCTGCTGCTGCGCCGCGGTCCAATTCTCCGCGGAGACGTCGCTCATTGCGCTGTCGTAGAGTTTCTTTTCCGTGGAGGACTGGCGAATTTTGCGAAGGAAATCCTCGGCCTGGGGCTTGATCGCCGAATCGGGGACGTTGAGGTTGACCACGGTATCGAATTCACCGGCGGCTTCCTTGTATTTTCCGTCCTGGAAGAATTGCTGGCCTTTGGTGAAATGGTCCTGCTCTTGTTGCTTGATATCCGCACCGCTGGCGAGAGCGGAGGCGGAATCGAGCTCGCGCTTGGCGTCGTCCACGAGCCAAAGATTCATCTGCACGACATCCTGGAAAGCCTTTTGGGCGCCGGCATAATCCTTCTGATCCCTCATCAGAGATTCGCCCTGGTCGAAGCGATTTTTCTCCTCGGTGCGTTTTTCCTCGATCAGGCGGACCTGCCCGGCGGCTTCCGATTGCAGCTTGCCATGCATTTCGGCGAGTTGCCGCCAGGTTTGCTCGGAGGAATCAAGCTGATGCTGGTTCCAGAGCTGCGAAGCCTGGTCTTTCAGCTTTAGCTCGGCGGCGGAAACGGCGCTGCGGGACTTCCAAACCCAGATCCCAATGGCGAGAACGAGCACGGCAGACAATCCCGCACCGGCAAGGACGAGCACGTTTTTCTGGCCGGCACGCTGTCCAGTTGTGACGCGCGCCGGGGCGCTATCCCCTGTGGCCTGGGGCGTTTTCACTGCACCGGAATCGGCGATGGCAACGGAGGAGGCGGTTCCGGGAGCGGGCTTGACGGGTTGCGGCCCACTCGCTCCTGAAACTTTCGCGGAAGTGTCGCCAGTGCGCAGGACTTGCGTGGCAGAGAACATCGGAGTAGAGGGGCCGGAGGCGTCCAGATTTTGTCCGGCGCCGGTCGCGGCGAATTTCGTGGTGGCATCGGCCCGCTTGGCGGCGGGCTTTTTGGGCTGGGCAACCGGCGGGATCACGTGCTTCTTGCTCGCCTCGCGTTCAACCTCGCCAATCTTTGTGAAAAGCTGTTGAGCACGCGGGTCGTTGGGCTGGAAAATCTGGGTAGCGATCGCCTGGTTCAGAAGCTGGGTGGCGCCGGAGAAATTTCCGGCCTCCAGCATCGTCTGGGCGGCCTGAATCTGCTGATCCTGATCAGTCTGTTTTTTCTTGCGCTCGGCGATCTCGACTTCGGCAGAGTGAAGCAACTGGGCTACGTCGGCGTTGGGGCCCATGGTCGCAAGCGTCTGGCGGCAGAGATCCGCCGCGTCGGTCAAGTGGCCCTGGTTGATCTTCCCGCGAATTTGCTGGATGCGGCGCTGGAATTCAGCGCGTTCTTCCTGATCCTTCCGGCCCTTTTGAGCCTCTTCGAAGAGTTGCTGAAACAGGGCCAACTTTGGAAATTCCTGGACGGCGCGCTTGGCAGTGTCCTCCGCTTCGCGGTACTTACCGGCTTCTATCAGGCCGCGAATTTGCTGTTGCCGCTCGTCCTCGCGCTGTTTCTGCTCCTGCTGGGCGAGTTCGCCCTTGGCGTAAGCGGCGATTTCCATGAGCGTGAATTCCTGCGGGAATTCCTTCAAGAGCGGCTCGACGCGAGCGGTGGCATCTCCGTATTTGCCCGCGCTGACGAGAGCCCGAAGCGCGGCCAACTCCTGTTGCAGAAACTCGCTGCGCCGCTGGTCCTGCAAACCGCGCTGTGCCATGGCGCGCAGACTTTCGACGGTGGGGTCGCGGGGGTACCGCTTGGACAGATCGTCGGCGAGTTTCAGCGCTTCCGCGAACTTTTGCTCTCCCAGCAACTTGCGGGTTTCCGCGAAGCGAACGCGCTTCTGTTCTTCCGCCTGATCGTGGCGCGCGGTTTCCAGAAGTTTCATCAGTTCGGGATCGTTGGGAAACTCCTTAAGCGCAGCGGCGATGGCTTCAATGCACTCGGCGTAATTGAGCTCCGCCCAAAGAGAGCGGGCGCGATGCAAAATCTCCGCGAGCTTCTGGCGTTTTTCGCGTTTGCGCTGCTCTTCTTCGATCTGGCGTTTCAGTTCCTGCGCTTGGGGATTTTGGGAGTCGAGGATCAACGCTTGATCGAGCGCGCCCACGGCTTCGGTAACGGCACCTTCGGCCAGCCGCTGCTTGGAAAGGCGAAGCTGCTGTTCCAACTGCTGGGCTCTGGCCAGTGCTCCTTCCACTTCTGCGCGGAACTTGAGCGCGGTATCCTGCCGCGAATCGAGTCCCAGCGCGGCCTCCGCCTCGGCGCGGGCCTCGCGAAGATGCCCGGCTTCGAGCAAGGTCCGCCCGCGGTTGACGTGTTCCTGAATTTTCGGCAAAACCTGGCTTTTGCGCAGCTCGGCGGTGACTTTCTCGAGCATGCTCTTCGCGGTGGAATTTCCGACGTCAATTTGCAGCACCTTGCGCAACATACCTTGGGCGCGCGGCAGGTCGTTCGCTTCCATCAACTGCCGGCTGTCTGTCATCAGGCCCGCGACAGTGGCCCGCTGGGCGGCTTGGCAGAGGGGTTCCAGTTCATGGAGAACGTCCTCCATTGTCTGGTATCGGTCCTCGGCCTTTTTCTCGAGCATTTTCATCACGATGCGCTCGAGATCCTCGTTGCAATCGGGAGCCAGCGGGCGGAGAGCTGGAGGCGGGTTCGTGATGATGTTGAACATCAACTCCGCCTCACTCTCGCCGAGAAAAGGCCTGCGGTAAGCGAGGAGCTCGTAAAGCGTGACTCCCAATGCCCAGATGTCCGAGCGCGCTTCCGCGCGTTCGCCCTTGTAAAGCTGCGGAGACATATAGGCGCGCGAACCGATCATCATGTTCGCCTGGGTCATGGAAGTGTCGGTGAGCCGGGCAATGCCAAAGTCCACAACCTTTACGGCGCCATCTTTCGTCACCATGACGTTGCCGGGTTTCACGTCGCGGTGAATGACTCCATGCCGGTGCGCGTGATCCAAGGCCTCGCAGACTTTGACCACGTACTCCAGCTTCTGGAAGAGCGGAAGAGTGGGACGGCCCTCGACAATTTTGTCCAGGCTATCGCCCTCCAGAAACTCCATGGCAATGAAAGGTGTGTCCTTTTCCTGGCCGAGCTCGAAAATCGTGACGATGTTTGGGTGTTGCAGGGTGCCAGCGGAACGCGCTTCCTGATAAAAGCGCTCGAGGAGTTGAGGTTTTCCGGCCAAGCCGCTGGTGATGGTCTTGAGCGCAACCAGACGCCCAATAAAAGGGTCGCGAGCCTTGTACACAACGCCCATCGCGCCGCGCCCCAGCTCAGCCAGGATCTCGTATTTGCCGAGCTTGTTCATGTCACCTCTCGAAGCCTAACTCAAGCTGGCGAAGTTTATCCAAGGGGTCTCGCAAAACGTATCGATAAGTGCAATAGAGATGCCACATGGTGCCGAGGCACATTCAGGCAAACGACCACTTTCCCTTTGTGTTTCAACAACTTGCATCAACACTGACTCGAGTAAACCCTTGGAACGGTGGAGCTTCGGCTCCAGTCCGCTGATCTTGGGTTCCGAACTTCTGCATCCTCGCAAAGAGATAGCGAAGTGTCAATCTTTTCATAATGATAGCAAAGATCAGGCTCCTTGCCGAATCCTCCCAACTGGCCCAAAGCTTTCTCTCAGTTGGCCCTACATCACTTCTCCTGGCCGGTTTGGAGACAATTTCCTAGGTTTTGTGCCGATTCCCTATTGGGAGCCGTCAGAGGAATTCCAAAACAGTGCCCGTTTTGACCCAACAGGGTCCACTCGAATCGCCGGTGCAATCTTGCTCTCTTCCAGCCTCTTCGCCAGGCCAAAATCCGACCGGATTCTCAGATTGGAAGATGCAGCCGGGCGACACTGCCCTGTCGATCGCCACGATTGTCGAGGGTCAACGAGCCACCATGGGCCTCGGCAATCTGCCGGCTTAGGACCAGCCCGATTCCCGATCCTCCGGGTTTGGTGGTGAAAAAAGGGACAAACAAATTCGCGGGATTGGAGATTCCGGGCCCTTCGTCAAGAATGGAAAGCTCCAATTGCGATCCCTCACGAGACCATTGGATGCGGACCCCACCGCCGCCTTCCAGCGCAGCATCGGCTGCGTTGCGAACCAAATTGATCAGGAGCTGCTCCAATTGGTCCCTGTCTGCGGAGAGACGCAAGTTTGGCCCCTCGATCAGATCAATCGGCACGCGCGCTTCCAGCTTGGCGACGCGGCGCACGAGGGCGGAAAGATCCACCGGCGCGAGGACGGGCTGCGGAAGGCGGGCCAGCCGAGAGTACGCGCCCATGAATCTTCCCAGCGCTTCCGTACGCGAGCGGATGATGGCCACGCCCTGGCGCATGTCCTCAATTGAGGAAATTCCATTGCCCCCGGTGGGAGAACGCTGGAGGGACGTCTCCAGGCTTTCTGCAACCGACTGAATGGGCGCCAGGGAATTGTTGAGTTCATGTCCGAGGACGCGGAGAAGGCGCTGCCAGGCCTGGCGCTCCTCCTCGCGCAGGGTGCGGCTCAAATCGGCGAGAACTATCAATTGATGCGGAATGCCTCCTTGACGAAACGAGCTGCGTCGCATTCCCCAGCGTCCAGATCCACCCGGGAAACAGAGCTCGATGGTTCGTGCGGGCTCCGCTTCGAGGCAGGTTTCCAGCCCCAGCTCTGATCCCTCAAGGCCAAGGACCTGCTCCGCCCTGCGCCGAAGAAGCCGTTCGCCGCAGCGGTTGATCAGCCGGAGTTTTTCATGATCGTCAAAAGCGAAGATGGCAATGTCAATCTCCTCCATGACCGTGCGGAGAAGCGCAGTTGCCTCCAGCGCACCGAGTCGCTGCTGGCGCAAAGTCTCGCTGAGAGCGTTCAATTCGATCATCACTTCGCCCATGGCATCATCGCGGCGCGCGCCGCGCGCGCGGATAGAGAAATCCTCTTCCCTCATGGCCGCGATCAGATTGGAAAGTGTTTGCAGGGAAAAAACGATGCGGTTCCGAACGGAGAACGCGAATCCGAGCCAAAAGGCAACGATGAAAGCAGTCAGAGTCCACGCCGTTTGCGAGGAATAATCGCCGAACCAGAGAATGAGGAGCGCAACGAGAGAGCCGGGCAGCCCCGCAGCCAGCGCGAGGAGCTGAACCCGGCGCTCGTAAGAGAGAGATTTCATTCCAGCCCGAATTTTTGCAAGCGGCGGTAGAGAGCGCTGCGGCTCAGCCCTAGGGCGCTCGCCGCATGGCTGACGTTGCCGCCGTGGCGGACCAGCACGCGCTGGATGAGGTGCTTTTCGACCTCCTCGAGACCCATTTCTTCGAGGCGTGGAGAGCTGGCGGGGGGCGCCAGCTTTAGCGCGAGGTCGGCTGCCCGAATCATGGTGTCCAGGCAGAGGAGGACGGCGCGCTCGATGGCATGGTCGAGTTCCCTGACGTTTCCGGGCCACGGATGCTCCTTGAGCGAGAGAAGAGCGCCGGGATCGAAGCCGGAAATCCGCTTTTGGTAGCGCCGACTGTAAATCTGCAGGAAATGATTTGCGAGCAGCTCGATATCACCGCGCCGTTCGCGCAAGGGCGGCAAATGAATCTCGACGGTGTTCAGACGAAACAAAAGATCCTGGCGGAATCGCCCTGCCACCACTTCCGCATCAATCTCGACATTGGTTGCCGCGATGACGCGGACGTCCGCGCGCCGCGTGTGAGAAGAGCCAACTCGTTCGAATTCTCCGGTCTCGAGCACGCGGAGGAGCTTGGCTTGCAGGTTGAGGGGAACATTGGCAATTTCATCCAGGAAGAGTGTCCCGGAGTCGGCGCACTCGAAACGCCCGACGCGATCGGTTCGCGCATCGGTAAAGGCGCCTTTTACATGGCCGAAGAGCTCGCCCTCAAAGAGCCCTTCGGTGAGGCCTCCGGCGTTTACCGTCACCATGGGCCGGGCCGATCTTGCCGAAAGCGCATGCAGCGTCCGGGCGATCACTTCTTTTCCGGTTCCATGTTCGCCGGTGATCAATACATTCGCATCCGAGGGGCCGATGCGTCCGAGCAATTCCAGGACCGGCTGCATCGCCGCGGACTCTGCGATGAGGGCAGGGCGCGATTCCACGTTCAAGAGACGGTTTTCCACTTCCAGGCGATTCGCGCGGCGAAGCGCCTGGCGCAAATCAATTTGAGTTCGCAAGATCGCGAGCAAACGCGCATTTTCCCACGGCTTTTGCAGAAAGTCCCTCGCCCCGCGGCGCATGGCTTCGACGGCGAGCTCGACGCTACCCCAGGCGGTCATGACAACAACCGGAAGGGTGCTGTCCACTATGCTGATACGCCTCAGCAAATCCAGACCTTCCTGGCCTGAGGTCGTATCGCGCGTGTAATTCAAATCCATCAGAACGGCGTCGAACTCACGACCCTCGATTGCCGCGAGCGCCTCGGCAGGCGAAGACGCGGGAAAAGTTTCATAGCCTTCGTTCTTAAGCAGAAGACGCAGGGATTCCCGGATGTCGGCCTGGTCGTCAGCCAGCAGGACGCGGTGACGTTGATCTGGTGTCGTCTTCATGGTTCGGAGAGAACTGCGGTTATTCTACTTTGATTCGCGGCAGCTCCGCAGGACAAGGCCCGGCATTTGCGAGACCGAAATGTCCTATTCGTAGCGTAAGACCATCGCTGGATTGGGGCGCCGCGCATGGAATGCGGAGGGGACAAGCGAGGCCACTTCCCGGTTCGACCGCATGACAACCGTGAAGTATTGCGTGCTCTGCGGCCGCTGAGCGTAATTCACGTAAACTGTGGGGCCCGCCGGAGTGTCGAGATTGACTGCGTGGGCATCTCCGACGATGCCGACTATGGTCAGCAGGCGCGCATCGCCATCCAAGTTCCCAAACTCAAGCTGCTTCCCAATGGGGTCTTGTCCGGGCCACTTCAACCGCGCCAGCGATTGGCTGATCAGTGCCACGTGCGGAGCGTTCAGGGTGTCGCGAGCGTCGAAAAGCCGGCCGCGCAAAAGGGGGATGCCCAACGCCTTGAAATAGCCCGCCGTGGCTGCGCAGTACTCCTCAGGCTCTGTGCGGGCTCGATCGTTGAAGAGCTTGCCGAATTCTATCTCCGTTATGGGAAAGGCCTCGCCCGCATTGCTCTGCGCAAGCGAAACTCCCCGGTTGCGGTCCGGGAGCGGCAGGCAGGCGGTGCCTCCCACCTCGACGATCCCCGGAAGCGCGCGCAAGCGCGTGAAAAGTTCGTTCAGAAAAACGACACGGCGGATCTTGTCGGCTTCTTCATGAGCGGGGGGCAGGGCAAGATCGAGCGTCGCAATGCGTTCCGCCTGGAATCCCGGATCCAACGAATACGGGGACTGCAAACTTCTTTGACGCGGCGTTATTCGCAGATCTCTAAGCATCGAAATGGAGCCGCCAATGCCAAGCAAGAGTGTCAAAACGGCTGCCGTGACAAAACCCGGAGAACCCGTGAGCCTGCGTAGCGCGTAACGAATGTCCCGCCACTTGCCATTCATTGCCGCCTCCTGCCGAGATCTAAAAAATCCGTGGCCCAAACTTTCTCGTCAACTCGCCCTGGCCGCGCTGGAATCCTGATTCACCAGCCAGCCATCTCTCAGTTGAATGATCCGGTTGCCGTATCCCGCGTTTTTTTCCGAGTGCGTTACCTGGATGATCGTGGTGCCGGCATCGTTCAGCCGCTTGAAGAGCTGCATGATCTCTTCCCCCTGCGCGGAATGGAGGTTGCCAGTCGGTTCATCGGCGAGGATCAGCTTGGGGTTTTGAATCACGGCGCGGGCCACGCCCACTAGCTGCTGCTGTCCACCGGAGAGCTGGCTGGGAAACAAATCCTTTTTCGCAACGATATTGAAGCGATCGAGAATGTCGCAAACCAGGCTCTCGCGTTCCTTGCGCGGAATGTTTTTGTACGACAAGGGAATTTCAAGATTCTCGAACACGGTCAAATCATCAATCAGGTGATAGCTCTGGAACACAAAGCCGATGTTGTATTTGTGCAGCTCGTTGCGCTTCTTGAGACTCAATTTATGAACCGGTTCTTCGAGGAAAAAGTATTCGCCTGTCCAGGCGCCATCCAGCATGCCGATGATGCTCAGCAAAGTGGACTTGCCCGCCCCGGAGGGCCCCATGAAGGTGACAAATTCGCCCGGCTGGATTTCAAGAGTAATCCGGCGGAGGACGAAGAACTTCTGAGCGCCCGCTTCATACACCTTTTCGATGTTTCTCAACCGGATCAAAGGATCCATGCAAGCTCCTTCTTCGTTGCGTTTTTTTCTTCGGCCGCGGCTTAAACAGCAGCCGTGGCTTCCCGTGTTTCTTCGACGATGCGTCCGTCAAAGAGGTGAATGGTGCGCTCGGCAAAACTCGCGTAGCGGGTATCGTGCGTGACCATGCAGATCGTCGCGCCATTGCGGTGCAGATCGCGGAGGAGTTCCATGACGGCTTCGCCGTTCTTGGAGTCCAGGTTTCCGGTAGGCTCGTCGGCCATCAGGATCGAAGGATCTCCGACCAGCGCACGGGCTACGGCCACGCGCTGCTGCTGACCTCCGGAGAGTTGCGAAGGATAATGGCGCATGCGGTGGGCCATGCCCACTCGCTGGAGGGCCTTTTCGACTTTTTCCTTGCGCTCCGCGCCGCTGGTGCCGCGGTAGGTGAGCGGCAGCTCGACGTTTTCATAAACGGTGAGGTCGCCAATCAAATTGAACGCCTGAAAGATGAAGCCGATCTCGCGATTGCGGATGCGGGTGCGCTCGGCGGCGGTCAAGTTCGCGACGTCTTTTCCGTTCAGTGAATAGTTCCCGCCGGTCGGCGAGTCCAGCAGGCCGAGGATAGAAAGCAGCGTGGATTTTCCGCAGCCGGAGGGACCGGCAATCGAGATGTATTGCCCGCGGTGAATTTCCAGGTGAATCTCCGACAGGGCATGCGTCTCGACTTCGTCTGTAAAAAACACTTTCTTAACGCCTTCCATTTTGATCAGCAGATTGTTAGTTTCCGCCATTTTTTCTCCTTGAACTGCGAAACTCCCTTGTTCTTCGACTCACTCGTTTGCGAGATGCAAAACTCCTTGCGCTGCGCCTTACTCGTACCTCAAGGCCACCAAGGGATCCACCTTGGTGGCGCGGCGCGCGGGGATACAGCAGGCCGCCAATGAGACAGCGAAAAGCACCACGGCACCGGCGATATAAGCGAGCGGATCCACGGTGCTCACCCCATACAGCATGGTGGACATCAGACGCGTGAGCCCGAAGGCGCCGAGAATTCCCACGGCCAAGCCAATCCCAGTCAGGATGCTGCCCTGGCGAAGAATCATGCCCATGACGTCCTTCGCAGCCGCACCGAGGGCGATGTGTACGCCGATCTCGCGAGTGCGTCTCGCAACCGTGTAGGCCATTACACCGTAAATGCCGACTGCGGCAAGGATGAGCGCCAGTCCAGCGAAGAGGCCGACAAGGAGCAGCGCAAGAAAACGCTCGGAGAGCCAGATGGATCGCAACTGCTCCATGCTGCGTACCTGGTAGACGGGCTGGTCGGGATCCACGGACAGAATCTGCTGCTCAACCGCAGAAGTCAGGCTCAAGGGATCAACCGAGGTACGGATCGCCAGGCTCATCGTGCTGTAGGGATTCTGCATCTCAGGCCAATAGAGCTGGGGGCGAAGAGGAGACCCGAGCGCAAGGTAATGCACGTGAGAAACTTCGCCGACGATAGTCATCCAGGGCCGGGTGGACTGCAGGCCGCCCAAGTGAAGCCGCTTGCCGATAGGATCCTGGTTCGGGAAAAAAGCCTGAGCGAAGGTGTCATCAACGATGACGACCGGCTGCGAATGCTCGGAATCGAATTCGTTGAACGCGCGGCCCCTGAGAACGGGAATTCCCATAGCTTTGAAGTAATCCACGGTCACGGGGCGCCAAGTGATCTCCGGAGTTCGCTTGTCAACGGGAACCGCTTGAGTATCCACGGTAGTGGTGCCGGAGCCGCCGAGGCCGCTCAAGGGGAGGGCAACGGTTGCGCCGGCAGCTTCGACGCCAGGAAGTTTGTCAATCCGCTGGAGGACGTCACGGAAGAAATTGCGGACCTGATCGGGCTGACTGTACTTCGTGCCCGGCAAGGAAACGCGCATGGTCAGGACCGTGTCGGCGTGAAAACCGGGGTCAACCGCAAGGACCTGAAGGAAGCTGCGCATGAGGAGCCCCGCGCCAACCAACAGAATGACGGACAGCGCTGTTTCGCAAACCACCAATACGCGCCGCAGCTTTCCGGCTGATCCACCCTCGGAGCCGCTACGGCCGCCATCCTTAAGGTCTTCGTAAGGCGATGCATGGAGAACCTGCAATGCCGGCGCCAGGCCAAACAGAAGACCCGTGCCAAGCGAAATGACCAGCGTAAAGAGGAGCACCCAGCCGTCCATCTTGACGCTGGCGATGCGGGGAAGAGCAACGTTGCCGAGCTGAATGATTCCTCTCATGGCGTATGGGGCGACAAGAAGTCCGGCGAGACCTCCCATACTTGAAAGTAGAAGGCTCTCCGTGAGCATCTGGCGAGCGATGCGCCAGCGTCCCGCTCCGAGAGAGACGCGAATGGCAATTTCCTTCTGGCGCGCCGAAGCGCGGGCCAGCAACAGGCTCGCGACATTCACGCAGGCAATCAGCAGCACGACCCCGACCGCGCCGCAAAGGACCCAGAGCGCCGTCTGGACATCGCCGACGGTTTGTTCCAGCAAAGGCACGAGCAAGACTGCATAGTTGAATTTCTTGTAGGGATAGCTCGCATTACGTTCGATGATGGAGTGCGTCACGCGGTCCATATCCTCGCGCGCCTGAACGAGGGTGAGATCGGGCTTGATTCTGGCAATCACCTCGTAACCATGGCTGCCACGGTTGTCCGGCGACAAATCGTCGTTGGTGAAGGCCAGCGGCTGCCACATCTCGGCGTCTTCGGGGTAGTCAAAGCCTTCCGGCATGACGCCAACGATGACCATCTCCTTGCCATTGACTTCGAGCTTGCGCCCTACAACGGAGGGATCGCGGCCGAATCTTCGTTCCCACAGCCCGTAGGCGAGCAGGAGTTCCTGATCGTGGCCCGGCTGCGCTTCCCGGTCGGCAAAGAGCCGGCCAGCAGCAGGTTTTAAACCAAGCACGGTGAAGAAGCTTGGCGAAACGACGGCTCCCTCGACCCTTTCGGGGCGTGCGCCTCCGGAAATGTTGAAACTGGCGGTAGTCATTGCGGCCAAGGAGCTGAAGCTCTGGCTCAGCTCTTGCAAATCGCGAAATTCCGGAGCAGAGACCCAATTCCGGTCGTCGGGGAGTCCAATGCCTGTAAAACGCCCCCACACATTGACGATTTTTTCCGGATGCGTGTATGGCAGCGGCTTTAGCAAAACGCCATTCACAATCGAGAAGATTGCCGTGTTGGCGCCGATGCCGAGCGCAAGCGTGAGGACGGCGATCGCCGTAAAGCCCGGATTCTTGGCGAGCATCCTGATGCCGAACCTCACGTCTTGCCAAAGCGTATTCATGCTCACTCATACCTCAGGGCAACTATGGGATCCACACGCGTGGCCTTCCTTGCCGCGAGCCAGGATGCAGAGAGGGCGACAGCGGCCAATGAGGCCGCCGTGACTACAAACGTCGCCGGGTCGCTTGCACTCACGCCAAAAAGCAAATTGGCCAAGATCCGCGTCACCGCCAATCCTGCGATCACTCCGAGGGCGACTCCCAGGGTGACCAGCATCGCTCCCTGGCGCATAACGAGCCGAAGCACATCGTATCGGCTCGCTCCGAGCGCCAGCCGGATTCCCACCTCGCGTGTCCGCTGCGACACGCTGTAGGAAATCAAACCATAAAGTCCCACCAACGCCAGAATCATCGCCAAGCCTGCGAAACTCCCGATCAAATAGGAAGGGAAACGGCGCAAGAACACCGATGGGGACTGGCCGATGATCTGGTCCATGGTCTGCGGCAAGATGAACGCGAGCTGTGAATCAGCGTCGTGGAGCGCGGTCCTTACGCTTGAGATAGCCGCTTGAGGATTTCCACGAGTGCGGACAAGGTAATTTATAAACGAGTCTGCACCCTGGTCAAAGGGGGCAAAGATGGAGGGGCTACCCTTGCTGTCCAATCCCGCGTCGGCGAAATCACCGACGACGCCCACGATCTCGCGGTAGGGCTGTGTGGGCGAGAAGGTGAACTTGATGTGCTTGCCGACCGGGTCTGCACCGTGAAAATAGGCGCTGACCCAGGCCTGATTGACGATTACGCGTTTCGGCGCCGCAGGCGTGTCCAGCGAGTTGTCAAAGAAGCGCCCGGAAATCAGCGGAATTTTCATCATGCTGAAGTAACCGGCAGAAACGTCACGGATATTGCATTCGTCCTCTTTGCCCGTAGCCACCGGGCGCCCCTCAATGAGAAAACGGATCGTGTTTCCGCCTCCGGTGAGAGGGAGGACGCTGGTGTTCGCCACGCCCACGACCCCGGGCAGGCTCTGGAGCCTCGCCCGAAAATCCGTGTCGAAGCGAATTGAGTCTGCATCCTTTGGATAGGCGGTCGAGGGCAAATTAACAGCAAAAGTCAGCAGGTTGCGCGCGTCAAAGCCCGGAGGGCGCCGCAAAAGATCCGAAAGGCTTCTCACCAGCAACCCGGCGGCCACGAGAAGAACGAGGGAGATGGCCACTTCGGCCACGACCAGAGCATTGCGAAGACGCGTTTTCGCGCCGCTCGCGGTACGAGTCTCCTGCTTCAAGACCTCTGCCGCATGTTCGCTCGACGCCTGAATTGCCGGAGCGAGTCCAAAGAGCAGGCCCGTGAGGATGGCCGCTGCGGCAAGGAATCCGAAGGCCGCTCCACTCGCATGCGCGTCCCGCAGGAAAGGCAGGGCATCAAGAAGGTTGCTCGGGATTGCGGCGATGAGCAGATCAATACCCCACTGCGCTCCCAAATAGCCCAGCGCGCCTCCTGCCAGGGCCAGCAGGATGCTCTCCGTCAAAAGCTGGAGGATTAACCTTCCGCGTCCCGCTCCCATCGCCAGGCGAACCGCGAACTCTTTCTTGCGGCCCGCGGCCCGCACGAGGAGGAGATTCGCCACGTTGGCACATGCGATCAAAAGGACAAAACCGACGGCACCGAACAGGATGAATAGCAAGGGCCGGATCTGACCGACGATTTTCTCGTGCAGCGACCCCATCAGCACAGTTACCGCGCCGTCCTCTTGCGGGTAAGCTGCGGCAAGCCGGGCAGAGATGGCGCTCATTTCGGTCCGCGCCTGATTGAGACTAGTGCCGGGGGCGAGCCGCCCGATCACGCTCATCCAGCGCAGATTGCGGCGCGTAGCCATGTCCGAGCCGAGATGCAACGGGACCCAGAGCTCGGCCCGGGAAGTGGGCGCAAATTCAAAATTGCGAGGAAGCACGCCGATGATGGTTACGGCGTTTCCGTCCAAACGTATTGTTCTACCTATGGCCTGTTTGTCGCCGCCAAATTCCGAGATCCAGAAACCATAGGTGAGAATGGCCACTTTGGGATTGTCCGGGACCTGATCATTGGCGGCGAAGTCGCGCCCCAGATAGGGCGCAACCCCCAGCGTGGAGAAGAAATTCGTGCTTGCTTGAGCTGCAATGATGAGCTGTGGTTCGCCTGTCCCGGCAAACGTGAATCCGTCGCCGCTAAAACCGGCCAACGATTGGAACGCCTTCGATTGCCTGGTCCAGTCCAGATAATCCGGGTAAGAAGAGTCCCAAAAAGCTCCGTCCGATTGGGAACGCACCTCGGTGAGGGTACTGAGCGATTCAGGATGGCTGTAGGGCAACGGACGAAGCAAAGCGGCATACACGACACTGAAGATGGCGGTGTTGGCGCCAATCCCCAGCGCCAGCGTGATCACCACAATCGCCGTGAAGCCGGGATTTTTCCCCAGCATTCGAAGCCCGTAGCGCACGTCCTGCCAAAGTGAATTCAGCATCACTCGTACCTCAGCGCGACCATCGGATCCACCCGAGTCGCTTTGCGCGCGGGCAAGTAGCAAGCCGCCAGAGCGACCATCGTTAAGAAGCCGGCGACTCCCAGAAACGTCAACGGATCGTGAGCGCTAACGCCAAAAAGCATCTTTTCCATCAGACGTGTCAGGACCAGTGCGAACACCGTGCCGATGCCAACACCGATCAGCGTCATCTTGGTGCCCTGTCCCAGGACCATTCGCCGTACATTTCCCGGCTCTGCTCCGAGGGCCATGCGGATGCCGATTTCTTGGGTTCGCTGGCCCACAACGTAGGAGATCACCCCGTAAATCCCGACGCTCGAAAGCACCACCGCAAGAGAGGCAAAAATTCCCAGGAGCAGCATCGCAAAACGGCGAGCAGCCAGAGAATCGGAGATGGTGTCCTCCATCGTTTCAATTCCGTAAACCACCAACTGGCTGTTCACGCCCTCCACCGCATGCCGCAGGAAAGCCATTTCTCCCTCCTGCGATCCGCGGGTTCTCGCCACCACACCGACGCTGCGCGCGATCAGCGGCATGAATTTGTCCGGAATCTGCGAAATGGGGAGGTAGCTCTGCGCCTGGACCTTTGCGGTTGCATCGGCATCCAGACCCCATTGCTTCACATGTCCCACCACTCCCACGACCTCGGCGGACTGGTTCAGGATATCGAAATTCACGTGTTTCCCGATGGGGTCCTGGTTCGCGAAATAGAGTTTCGCGAACTGCTCATCAATCACAACCACCGTGGGCGAATGTTCATTGTCCTGGTCCGTCAAAAAGCGGCCGCGCAGAAGTGGAATCTTCATGCTTTTCAGATAGTCCGGTTGAACGAGATAGAATAACGACCATTTCATTTCTGAGTCAGAAGATGGTTTGGGCTCACCTTCGAGCCAGAACGGCAAATCCGAATCGCCCATCATAGGCAGAGAACCAGCCATCAGGGACACAGCCTGCACTCCGGGCACACTGCTCAGCTTGTCGTGCAATTGCCGAAATACCGCGCGCACGCCGTCTGGAGTCGGAGCGAGCGGAGTGGGCGAGGTGACATTGAACGAGAGCAGCTGGCGTGGATCGAATCCGGGGTCGACGCCCCACAACTTCGTAAGGCTGCGGATCATCAGCCCCGCGCCAACCAGCAGCACCAATGCCAGGGCAATTTCTCCTGTGACAAATACGCTCTGCGTCCGGTGACGAGTTCCACTCCCGCCTCTGCCGGCTTCTTTCAGGGTTTCGTGGATGCCGCTACGCAAACCCTTGAGCGCCGGAGCAAGACCGAAGAGAATTCCAGCGAGGAGCGACGCGCCCAGCGTGAATAGAAGAACACGGAGATCCATGTGGATTTCTTCGGCCCGAGGGAGAGCTTCAGGCAGCGCCTTCAGCGCCGCTTGCGTGCCCCACACGGCAATCAACAAACCAATCGAGCCTCCGGCAAGAGCCAGCAAGAGGCTTTCCGTAAGGAGTTGTCGCACAACTTTTGCTGAACTGGCCCCCAGCGCCGTACGGATCGCAAATTCGCGATGCCTGCCAGTTGACCGAGCCAGCAGGAGGTTTGCCACGTTCGCGCAAGCAATCAGGAGCACAAATCCCACCGCGGCAAGCAGCACCAGGAGGAAAGGCCGAATGTCTCCAACGATGTCCTGCTTCAAAGGGATCAGCGAGATACCCGAGTCTTTGTTGGAGTCGGGATAGACCTTTGCCAGGTTAGCAGCCAAACTGTCCATGTCCACTTTCGCTTGCTGGAGCGTAACCCCGGGCTTAAGTTTCCCAACGGCATCCATGCCCATGCCCACTTTGCGATCGCGAAACGCCTGATCCGTCCATTGTCCTATCGGCACGTAGACTTCGCTGCTGTGAAAATTCCCACTGTGATAATGAAAACTTGCTGGAATGATTCCAACGATCGTGTAAGCCACGCCGTTAAGCGTGATGGATTTTCCTAGCGCATCCGGTGAAGAGCCGAACTTGCGCTTCCAAAAACCTCCGCTAATCAGCGCCACCGGCGCTGCGCCGGGGAGATCTTCTTCCGCGGTGAAAGTCCGCCCCAATACAGGATTCACGCCCAGAAGAGGGAAAAATCCCGCCGAAACCATCTCGGCTTTTAGTCTTTCCGGCTCGCCCATGCCCGTCAGGCTGAAGTTGTCCGGCCTAAACGCGGCTAGCGCTGAAAAAGATTGGTTGTCCCGCACCCAGTCGAGAAAATTCGGATAGGATATCGAAGAGTAGTTAAATTGCGGCGTCTTGGAATAGATCGCGACCAGCGTGTCGGGCTGCTGGTAAGGCAGAGGATTAAGCAGCACGCTATTTACAATGGAAAACAGCGCCGTATTCGCGCCAATCCCCAGCGCGAGCGTCACCACAGCGATCACCGTGAAGCCGGGATATTTCCCCAGCATCCTCAGCCCGTAGCGCACGTCCTGCCAAAGCGTGCTCAACATTATTCGTACCTCAACGCAATCATCGGATCGACTCTTGCCGCGCGGCTTGCGGGAACCAGCCATGCCACAACCGAAACGAGAATCAAGAGAACGGAAACGGCGACAAACGTCAGCGGGTCGCTGGCGGTCACGCCGTAGAGCAGGCCTGCGATCACCCGCGTGAGGCCGACAGCGATCAACGCGCCAATCGCGACTCCCACCAATGTCAGCCGGATGCCATGTTTGAGGACGAGAGCGAGCACTTCCTGACGGCGCGCTCCCAGAGCCATACGAATCCCAATTTCGTGCGTGCGTTGCGTGACCAGGTAGGCCATCACGCCGTAAATGCCCACGGCCGCGAGAATCAGCGTGAGCACCGCGAAGACGCCCAGCAAATATGTACGCAGGCTGGCGTCCTGCATGTTGTCCGCGACGACGTCGTCCATTGTGCGAGGGCTGAAGACCGCGAGGCTGCTGTCCAGATTTCGCACCTCAGTGCGGACCGCGCCAATCAGAGAGGAAGGCGCAACCGTGGTCTTCACTACTAGAGTGCCGTGGGATCCTCCCCATCCAAACAAAACGGTTGCGGGAAAGTAGGCCTGAGGAATCGTTTTGTCCGTGATGCCCCACTCCTTCACATCTCCGACGACGCCGATGACGGTGTCTTGCGGTCCAGTGTCCCCATTGCGAAAGGTCTTCCCGATCGGATCCTGCCCAGGCCAGAAGGTTTTCGCCATGGTCTGGTTGATCACCGCCACGAACGAAAGATCGGGAGGAACGCTCACTTTTTCCGGATTCTTTGCCGATTCATAAATGGAGAGCAGCTTCTGGCTCACTTCGCTTCCTCGAGCGATTTCTTCCGGGGTGAAGCTACGCCCTTGCAAGAAAGGAATGCCCATCGCGCGGAAATAGTCGGGCGAGATGTAACCCCATTCGACGAGCAGGTTGGCATCAGCGGGATTGCTGTCCCCTGGCACGGTGATATAGCCGTTGCTGCCGCCTTCAAGAGGCAGCTCGGAGGTAAATGCGGCGGCGGCTACTCCTGGCGTGCGAGCGAGCTGATCCAGAAGCCGGCCGTAAAACTCCTTCTTTTGCGAAATCTGCTTGTATTTCGTTGCCGGCAAATCAACGCCCGCAACCAGCACGTTTTTTGTCTCGACGCCGATGTTCGCTCCGCGCATGCGGGCAAAACTCCGCAA
>Ga0335076_10000357_pt1 | contig 41613 bp, 34 predicted proteins | sample Lox_Sample_25_FD_206717 | JGI IMG/M metagenome (GOLD analysis project Ga0335076, IMG submission 206717) | Soil microbial communities from Loxahatchee National Wildlife Refuge, Florida, United States - Lox_Sample_2.5 | ecosystem: Environmental > Terrestrial > Soil > Wetlands | place: USA... | reverse complement strand
AAGCGAGCCCAGGTTGGAAAGCGCAACACCTTCTACGAGAGCGAAATGGCGCTCTTCCTTGAGTGCATGCCCTGGTGTTGCTCAAAGACGGCTTGACACCGCCGACATTGTTAGAGATGGCGATTTTAGCAACAGCTATGGCTTCGTAGGCCGCTCCATCCATAAATAATTTCCCACGGTTCTGGCCTAGGCCCTCAGGGGCTAAAGCCCAGTCTTTATGGGGCTCTGGGCGGCACGGCTGAAGCCGTGCCCTTCCCAAAACCATTTATGAGACAAGCTCTAGTTCCTCCTAGGGAATGCCCGGATGCTCGTGTGCTGCCGCCGTCTCGTCGTGCAGCAGGCCGACGCGATCGATGCCGACATTGTGGGCGGTGTCGATGACATCGGCGATGGGCTGGAAATCGAGGTCAGGGTCGGCTTTGACGAAGGCGACCTTCTCGATGCGGCCGGCGTAGATCTCGATCAGGCGGTCGCGGAGGCGATCCCAGGTTACGGTTTCTTCATTGATTTTGACATCCGGACGATCGCTGCTCTTGCCGTCGCGCACCTGGATTACGATGGTGCGGTCGGGCCCCGGGATCACGTGGTCTGTTTTCTTCGCTTCTTCAGGAATCTGCGCTTCCAGGCCGGTTTTCTTTTCCTGGATTACGACCAGCATGAAGATAATGAGCAGCACCAGAAGAACGTCAATCAGGGGCGTGACGTTCATTTGAGGCGCACCACCGCCTGCCGTTGAGAATGCCATCCGAGTCTCTCCTCTTGGGCACGCGTGTCTGATGGATTGGACACCTGTAGCGCGATGCGGGTTCCCGGCGCGGAAAGTGACCTTGCGACACCCGAGGTTTCGCAGCGGAAGGGATACAATCCAAATCTAATAAGAACGTCGTTGGCCTGTTGACATCCTCTTTCACTTGCAGGGTTTGTCATCCCGAGCGAAGCGAGGGATCTGCAGTTCGCCGCCAACTGCAGATTCCTCGCTCGTCCTCGCCTCCGGCTCCGGACGGCTCGGAATGACAAATCCTAGAAGCTACGATATCAACGAAGCCAAGGCCGCCGAGAATCATGATGAAACAACTGCTTGGTGTCGTGATGCTGGTGTGCGGTGTGGGCCTGCCCTTGTGCGCGCAGGATAACTACGAAATCCAGGTCTATGGCGCGGATACGGTTCCAACGGGTATGACGATGATGGAGTTTCACACTAACTTCACCGTCGAGGGGCAGAAACAGGTCGAGAATGGAGTGGCGCCGACGCATCACTCGGTGCACGAGACTCTGGAAATCACACACGGTTTCACGCCATGGTTTGAAGTCGGATTCTATGTGTTCTCAAGCATTCAGCCGGATGACGGGTGGAACTGGGTGGGCGATCACATTCGGCCCCGGATTGCGGCTCCGGAGTCGTGGCACTTGCCGGTGGGCTTGAGCCTGTCGCAGGAGATCGGCTACCAGCGGCGGAAGTTTTCCGAAGACAGTTGGACGTACGAGTTACGGCCGATCATCGATAAGAAAGTGGGCCGCTGGTATTTTTCGTTCAACCCGACATTTGAGAAGTCGATTCACGGGCTGAATCAGGATCGGGGATTCGAATTCTCGCCGAACGTGAAAGTGAGTTTCGATTTCACCAAGAAGGTCACGGGAGGGCTCGAATATTACGGCGGGCTGGGTCCGGTGGCGGACTTTGACAGCTTGTCGAATCAGTCGCAGCAGTTGTTTCCGTCGATTGACCTGAATCTTTCGCCGAATTGGGAGGTTAATTTCGGGGCCGGGATTGGGGCGACGCGGTCTACCGATCGTTTGATTGTCAAGTGCATTATTGGGCGGAGGTTCAGTTGGGGGCGGAAAGCTGGTGGCGCGAATGGCAATCCAAACTGACCCAGAGGGCGCTAACCAATAGGCTCGGGAGTGGGTGGTAGTGGCGGCGTCTCCGGGACGGGCGGAGGCGGTACCGCAGGCGCTATGGGCGGAGCGGGGGCCGGGTTCAGCAACGCAGCCAGGTTGGGATAGCGTCCGGCGAAGAAATACAAGGCGTAGGCGGGAAAGAAAATCGTGCCGGGCACCGACACGAGCGCGATCAGGTACATGAGCACGATGAATGCGATCATCCCGAAGATGACCGCCATGCTCACGGTTGTCACCGTCCAGGTGGCGCCTGCTGCCATGACCGCAATCACGATCAGCACGCACGGGATTCCGACAATGAGCGCGGGAATGATCGCTGCGATTCCGAACACGATGGCAGCGGCGATCGCCAGGACAATCTTCATCAAGATGTAGACCGCAAAGTTGCCCGGTTCGGCGCGCATGAAGGCGAGCACGCGGCTCCAGCCATCGGCGAAGTCCACATCTTCGATCGCCATGACAGGCACGAGAAAATCTTTCGCCAGCACCTGGATGACGGCGAACAAGAGCGCGCACAGGAGGCCAACTCCCAGGAGCAGGAACAGGCTCCCAGCTATGCCGGCGAGGTGAGTCGGGGGATCCTTGATCCATCCGCTGGCCCCCATCAGGAGAAGGGGGACACCGATGATCAGGCCGAAGAAGAGCCATGCGCTGATCACGAAGACAAGTTGCCACAGGAAGAAACGGCGGCCCACGCGATGCCAGCGGTCCCAGCCATCGCCGATGGAGCATTCGCGCCGCACGACCGAGTCAAACAGGATGAAGCGGAAAACGCTGCTGATGTAAAGGAACACAAAGAACAGAATAACGGCCAGGAGCACGATGGTCGCGATCAGTCCGGCAAACTGGGCGAGGCGGGCGGGATCGATGTGTGGGAACGAGGGTGCAGCGAGGAATTCGTCCCGCTGGCTCTTTGGCCGCTGAATGAACTGGCCGACGTTGCCAAAGTTGCAACCGCCGACGTGGAGTTCGGCGGCGAGGATACCCACCAGCGCCAAGCGAAGCCACTGTCCCCAGCGAAATCGGGTAAAAAGTTGCTCTTTGGTGTGTGCAATGGCGGGCTGGATGGAGTCGACGGCGGACAGGGGCACGGGGACCTCGCTCACGCGCAAGGTATAACGGCAACTGCGGCTCCGTCAATGATGATCCAATCGAGACAGTTGGTGGGAACCACGATTGGGGTGTCAAGTTACTGGCCGGACGGCAGCGCAGTACCAAGAGGAAGGGCCTGCACGGTAGTGCCACCGGCGGCGAAGGCGCGCAGCTCTACCTCCGCCTGGGAGGGAGTCAGAAAGCGGACATCCAGCAGTCCTGTGCTCGGCAGACCATAGAGTTGAAAACTCACTTCCGCCAAGCACAGGCTCCAGCCTTCCAACCAGAGGCGAAGTTCCTTTTCCTGGCGATCGTTACCGTTGGCAACGACGATGAGATCGATATCGCTGCCCACGCGAGCGTTGCCGAGTTCCGTGCTGCCGTAGAGGTAGACATTTTGCACGCCAAAGCGCGGCGGGTCGATCGAAGCGGCAATGCGCTCGGCGAAACGCTGCCGCCACCGCCAATGCTCAGGATCGGCGCCGAGGCGCTCGCCGCTGAGTTCGCGATGCTTCCACTCCAGGTACTCGCCGATGCGGTGGGCAACGTTGTCCAGGAGCTGCTGCTCTTCCCGGAGAAATGGCCCCTCCCATGCGACCGGCTTCTCCGTCTTGTAGTGGACTTCGATGGCACCGACCTGCGTTCGCCAAATGGAAATAGGCGAATGCAAGCGCCAGGGAGTATCCAGGAAATCGGGAAGGGCGTGAGTGCGGCCAAAATATTCGATGCGGGCGGTGGTGTCTTCAGGGTACTGCCAACCGGCTGGAATGGCTTCGAGCACCCGGCGAAACACCGCTGGCGGCGGTTCCTCGCGGCGTGAAAGGGCTGCCGCTACGGAATAGAGGCATTTGAGTTCTTTGGCGCGTTCCCTGAGAGCCCAAAGTTCCTCTGGTTGGCGGTGCACGTGAGCCGGGTCCACGGTCAATCCTCGAATCGTGATCTCAGCTTACACTGGTTGTCGCCGCTATTCGTAGCGCAGCGCTTCGACCGGGTCAAGGTTGGCGGCGCGGGCGGCAGGGATCAGAGCGCTCAGTACTCCGACGACCAGCAGCACGGTGGTGGAGATCATCAGGGTGAAGAAGGAAATCTTCAGGTGGATGTCGGCTTTGCCAGAATCGTCCTCGAATAGCGGCCCCATGAGCGGAAGGGTGCCGACGGCGGCTGCGACTACGTAGGAAACGAGAACTCCGATCAGACCGCCCAATAGCATGATGAGGAGGGTTTCCGAAAGGAACTGTGCCTTGATGTGCCATTTGCGGGCGCCCAGAGCGCGGCGGAGGCCGATTTCGCGGATGCGTTCGTCGACGGAGACCAACATGATGTTCATCACCCCGACGCCGCCGATGCCGAGCGTGAGGATGCCGATGAAGATCAGAAGCACTTGCAATCCGATGGTGATGCCGTTGATGACGGGGCGAAATTCTTCGCGGCCGAACATCTGGATTGCTTTCTTGTCGGTGGGGGAGAACTGCTGGCGCGTCGCTACGGCGGACAGCACCTGGGCCATGGCGCGCTGCTCGAATTGGGGAGCGATGGGTTCGAAGATCAACACGGCGGCATATTTGGTGTTCCACAAATCGCCCGCGGCCGAGTAGGGAATCCAGGCGGAATCGTCGTCGCTGGAAAAGTAGTTGCTGAGCTGGATCTTGCGGCCCATGGTGCCGACGACGGTGAAACGCACTCCGCCGATGAGGACGGTCTCGCCCACGGCGGGACGGCCGCCGAAGAGTTGTTCTCGCACGCGTCCGCCGAGGAATACAACGCGGCGGCGCTCGAGTTCGTCGAGCGAGTTGATCCAGCGGCCTTCGGAGGGCTCTTCGTTGCGCATTTCACCATACTCAGGACAAACACCGCGGACGGCGGCCGTTCCCACCATGCGGTTGCCGTAAGCGATGCCAGGCCGGCGGACGGTTTCCAGGCAGGCGTGCTTCACGAGGGGGGCCGTCTCTTTGACCATGTCGAGATCGGCCTGCTCGAAGACGACCTTCTTGCCGGCGCGCTGACCGCCGGGCTGCTCGCTGGTTTGTTGCGGCCAGCAGATGACGGCGCCTTTTCCGAACGCGTCGAAGCCGCTCACCAGGATCTGGCGGAAACTGCCGCCGTAGGCGATCAATAGCGTAACCGTGGCGATGCCCCAAACGATGCCGAGCATGGTGAGCGCGCTGCGGGTGCGGTTACGGCTCAGGGCGGTCCAGGCTTCGGTGAGGATCTGGTAGAGCATGCCGGCTAGCCTCCGGCCTCGTGGCGCAAGGCTTCAATCGGGTCGATGGAGGCTGCGCGACGGGCGGGATACAACGCGGAGAAAATCGCGATCGTGCCCAGGACTGCGAACGCCAGGGCCCCGGTCTGCCATGTGGGCAGGAGGCCAGCGAAGAAATCGGGCATGGGCAGCAAGTCCACCAGGGCACAAAGTCCGAAGGCAATCAGCAATCCAGTTCCGCCGCTGACCATCGCGACAATCAGCGCTTCCAGGAAGAACTGTCGCAGGATGCTGTCGGAGGGAGCTCCAATCGCTTTGCGGACGCCGATCTCGCGCGTGCGCTCACGAACGGCTACGAGCATGACATTCATGACACCGAGGCCGCCGAGGAAGAGAGTAACGACGCCGACCGCGCCGAGGAAATACTTCATGCCGTCGGTCATGGTGCGGAAGGCCTTGGCTTCTTCGACGGTGTCCCAGATGGGACAGGCTTCCTTGTCGGCTGGGTCATAGCCGTGCAGGCGCGCCAGCACGCGGCGGACTTGTCCTTTGCAGGCTTCGTGGTGCTCGACTCCACGGGGTACGACTAGCAGCTGATCGAAGGTGTAGGGCGTGCCGGGCGGCTTGTCGGGGAAGTCGCGACGCATCGCGGTAAAGGGAATGAAGACTTTGTTGACATCCCAGCCGTCGTAGCTCGAATCCTGTTTCTTTGACGACATCACGCCGATGACAGTGAAGGGAATGTCATTCAGGTAGACGAACTGATTGACTGCCTCACGACCAGCGAACAATTGTTTCTTGGCGTCGGAGCCAAGAAAGGCGACGCGGCGGCCTTCCGCGATATCGTCGTAGTTATAGAAGCGGCCTTCGCTGATACCGAGGCTGCGGATTTCGCTGAACTCGGGCATGGAGCCGGTCACGGTGAAGGCGGCGGCGTTGAAGGCAGTATGGGAGCGGACATCGTTCTGCTCGAGTTCGGGAATGGCGTACTGGCAGGCGGTGGCTTCAGACTGAAGATGCGAGATATCGGAATCGAGCCAGTGGACGACGCGGCCAGCGCGGGTTCCGCCAGCTTGCAGGCTGGTTCGGCCATGGAAGACGATCATAATGTCGCGGCCGAGCGTCGCGGCCTGTTTGGCTTGTCCCACGCGCAGGCCTTCGCCGGCGGCGACCATGAGAACGATGGAAACGACGCCCCAGGCGATTCCGAACATGGTTAACAGGGTGCGCACGCGGTGCGCCCAGAGGGTCCGGAAGACGTCCTGGATGAGGTCGCGGAATGACATGCAAGAGTTCGACGGGGTCCACGTGGAAACGGAAGCTGGTTTCCCTCCCCATTGGTAGATACGCAGGCCGGGCAGAGTTGGTTCCCGTGGAACTCACTTGAGACCGATGAAAGGAAGCTACTTAAGGCTGGTCGCGACCTGGAGCAAGTTGCGGGTCAGCCAGGTGTCGAATTCGCGGAGGGCAAGTTCACACTGCAGGCGGTGGCGTTGCTTGCGGTCCCGGACATGCTTGTCGAGGGGCGGTAGCAGGTCGAATGTGATGTTGGCCGGCTGGAAATTTTTGGGATCGGCGTGCGTGACGTAGTGAGTCAGTGAGCCGAATGCCGTTGCTCGGGGTGGCGGGACTGGGTCGCCGCCAGTCGCGAGTGCAGCGCCATTCAGACCTGCCATCAAACCGGTGGCAATCGATTCCACGTAGCCTTCGACGCCGCAGATTTGTCCCGCGAAGAGGACGCGCGGGTGGTGCTTCATCTGCAGGGTCGGAGAGAGCAGAGTGGGGGCGTTGATGTAGGTGTTGCGGTGGATTTGTCCGTAGCGGAGGAAACGAGCGTTCTCGAGACCCGGGATGAGGCGGAGCACGCGCGCCTGTTCGCCGAATTTCAGATGGTTCTGGAAGCCGACGAGATTGTAGGAGTCGGCGCGCAGGTTTTCCTGCCTGAGTTGTACGACGGCGTAGGGCATCCTGCCGGTGCGCGGGTCTTTCAGGCCGACCGGCTTCATGGGACCGAAGCGCAGCGTGTCGCGGCCGCGGCGGGCGATTTCTTCGATGGGCAAACAGGCTTCGAAGTAGTTGAGGTGCTCCCAATCTTTTTCTTCGACGGATTGCGCGGCGAGCAGGGCGTCGTAGAACGCGTCGTACTCTTCTTTCGACATCGGGCAGTTGATGTAGTCGGCGGAGCCCTTGTCGTAGCGGGCTGCGAGATACACCTTGCTCATGTCGATGGAGTCGGCTTCGACGATGGGGCTGATGGAGTCGTAGAAGTAGAGATGCGCGCTACTTGAGGAATCGCTGCAGATCCGCGAGATTTCTTTCGTTAATGCATCCGAGGTCAGAGGGCCGGAGGCGATGATGGTGATCGTTGCGTCGCCGATCTGCGAAGCTTCCTCGCTGCGAACTCGAATCAGGGGCTCGCGCGCGATCGCTTCCGTGACCTTGCGGGAAAATTCGGTGCGGTCCACCGCGAGGGCGTGACCGGCGGGGACGGCGGTCGCGCGGGCAATTTCGAGCAGCAACGATCCCGCCCGCCGCATTTCTTCTTTCAGCAGCCAGGGGGCGGTATTTTCGCTGTCGGACTTCAACGAGTTCGAGCAGACCAGTTCCGCGAAGTCGCCGGTCTGATGTGCAGGCGTGGTGCGAAGCGGACGCATCTCGAACAATTCAACGGCAACGCCGTGGCGGGCGCACTGCCACGCGGCTTCCGATCCTGCCAAGCCGGCGCCGATGATGCGCACAGGGGTGTTCACCGGCCACGCTCGGCCAGCTTGCGCAGGGAATCGCCGCGAAGGATCATCAGCTTCCAGTTCTCAAGAAATTCCGCGCCCATGGCGCGATAGACATCGATAGCGGGCTGGTTCCAGTCCAAAACCTCCCAACCCATAGCCGTGCAGTTTTCCTCTTGCGCGATGCTGGCAACGCGGGCCATCAAGCTCCGGCCAATTCCCTTGCCGCGAAACTGGGGACGAACGAATACGTCCTCGAGGTACATGCGGCGGCCGCTCCAGGTGCTGTAGAAACGGAGGAACACGGCATAACCAGCAGGCTGGGCGTCCCATTCCGCGATCAGCGCCCGGAATTGCGGATCCGGCCCAAAGCCGTCGCGGGCGAGGTCGGCGGCGGTGATTCGAACTTCGTCTGGTTGTTTTTCATACTCGGCGAGTTCCCAGATGAACTGCCGGAGCAGAGGGGCATCGTCGATGGTGGCTGCGCGAATGGTGAGCATGGGAACTGCGAAAATAGAACAGTGCTTCCGGTTATTATAGAGAACCATTTTGAATAGTGATTGCAGAGGTCAGAGGTCCGATTGCAGAGGTGCCTTGAGCCTGTGCTCGCGTGATTTCACTTCTGCAATCTGACCTCTCACCTCTGCAATTAAAGGATTACCCTTTCGGCCCCGACTCGCTTCGTCACTCTTTCGCGGTCGAGATACTCGAGCAGCGGGATGGCGTATTTGCGGCTGACTCCGGTCAGGTCTTTGAAGCGGGCTACGTCGATTTTGGGAGTGGCGGCTTTGAGGGCGGAAATTCTCTGGCGAAGATCGGTTAGAGCATTGTGATGGAACACCAGATCGTCTGAGATCTTGATGAGGACCTTATCACGCAGAAGCAGAGTTACGATTTTTTGCGCTCGGGCCCGGTCGACTCTCAAGCCTGCCAACACTTCTTTCAGCGAAGGCACTTTCAGGCCTGCCGAGGCGAAGGCCTGCTCGATGGCCGTCTTGGATTCGGCTTCGTCGTCTTTCATGACGACGCCGTGTCCTGGAAGGTGGACCAGGTCTCCGGCAACCTCGAGCTTTCGATCGCGCACGAGTGAATTGAGCAAGGCGTCGAAGATGACGGGCCTGAGCTTGAATTTCTGGGCGAGAGATTCTTTTCCAATTCCTGGAACGAGAGGATTCTGCGTGTGGAAGTCTGCGACCGCGGCGGGAAGCAGGGAGCTGAGGTGGCGCATCGCGGCAGCGTTGATGAACATATCGCCAAACCTCAGAGCCGCGCCTTTGCTAGTCGCGGGCGACAAGTGAGATTCAACCGTTTGCTGGGGCCAGCCGGTTTCAGAAATCAATTCCGCCATTGAAATGCCCTGACTCCCACGCCGCACGATCCGGGCTCCGAGGATGGCTTCCGCCTCTCCTGCAGAAAACACTTCCAAGAACGGGCAAACCGCTTCAGGTTTGAGTTTGGGTAATGGTGTGGCGTCCAGCACAACGCCACCGCCGATGGTCACGACTGGGGAAAACTGGCGCAAGATGAAGCGATCTACGGGCAGGAGCAGTGTGGGTTGAGCGAGGCGGAGTTGTGCGTAGGTTGTTTCGCCCGGCTTAACCAACTTCTGGCCGTGCAATCGCACTTCCGCGATCGTTTCCATCGTGTAGGAGTGGAAGTGGACGCGGGCGCGGTCTTTCAGGGGCTTGGCGGACGGGAGTAGACGCAGAGAAACATCGAGCCGCGAGGTGCTCCGGAACAGATCGGGAGGAGCCAATATCATTCCGCGGGCCAGGTCCTCGGTGGTGACGCCGGCGAGATTCAGGGCGGTGCGTTGTCCGGCGATGGCCTGATCGGTGGCGGCGCCGTGCACCTGAACGCCGCGCACGCGGACGCCCTTCGCGGTTGGGAAAACTCCAAGCTCCTGTTCTTTCGAGATGGTTCCGGAGACCAGCGTTCCCGTCACCACCGTCCCGAACCCTTTCATGGTGAAGACGCGGTCGATGGGGAGACGGGCCGGGGCGGTCGAATCTCTGGCCGGGACTTCGGCGGCGATTTTCGCCAGGGCAGAATTCAGCTCGTTCAGGCCAGCGCCGGTTAGGGAACTGGCGGCAACGATCGGCGAGTGTGCGGGATCGAGAAACGATCCGCGGAGGAAGTCTTCGACTTCGAGGCGAACGACTTCGAGCGTATCGGGATCGACGGCGTCGGACTTGGTCAGGACCGTGATGCCGCGGCGAACGGCGAGCAGGCGGCAGATATCGAAATGCTCGCGAGTTTGCGGCTTGATACCTTCGTCGGCTGCGATGACGAGCAGAACGAGATCAATGCCGCCCACGCCGGCCAGCATGTTGCGGACGAAGCGCTCGTGGCCGGGGACGTCGACGAATCCGAGGCGGAGAGTGCCGCCGTCGGGGGCGGAGAGTTCGAGGTGGGCGAAGCCGATGTCGATGGTGATGCCGCGGCGTTTTTCTTCGTCGAGGCGGTCGGCGTCGATGCCGGTCAGGGCCTTGACCAGCGCGGTTTTTCCGTGGTCGATGTGGCCGGCGGTGCCGACGATGACGGATTTCATCGAGGACAGTATAGCCAGATCGCTACGGGCTACGGGCCTCGAGCTACGAGTGAAACGGTTGCTCGCGGCTCGTGCCTTGTGGGGTCTCAGCGGTGATCAACGCCATCTCTTCAGCCTTGGCCACACGTCGGCCCATGTCCCATGCTTGAAGCCGTGACAGATGAAGACGGTGAGTTGTTGTTCTAAAGCGTACGGATTGGCGGGCGTTCGTCCCACGTATTCGACGTGTTCGAAATGGGTTTCGAGCGTCTCCCGCGTATCGTTGAGCACGATCATGCAATTGCCGGAATAGCCGCGCGGGCCCCAGAGCCACCAGGATTGATGCCCACTGAGGGCGGGCGGCAGGCCGTATTTCGGGCCGAGGAAGTCGATTGCGCCGGCCTGACCATAGTCCTGCGCGAAGATGCCGCAGTCTTTGCGCTCTTCGAGGGGAATTCGGTTCCACGCTTCCGCAACTCCGCTCACGATCTCGTTCCAGCCGAACTGGTCCGCGTAGTGCTGGGGGAGCGCGACCCGCTCGTGGCTGTGCTCGTTGCGCGGAATCTTGAACGGAAGCCTGTTCATGTAGGTAATGAACTGATCGACGGGGAGTATCGGAACGACCACGGGGACAAGCCATGCGCCAGCGATCAGCAGCCCGGTTGCGAGGACCGGTTTGAGCCATCCTTGCCGGATGCGGTCGATGGCATCGTCGAGGGCAACCGCTCCAGCGGCCAGATAGACCGGATACATCGGACCCAGGTAGTACCCCTTTCCCTTGAGCGCCACAAACGTCGTGAATGCGGCCAGGTAGGCCCATCCCAAGAAACGATAGGGCTTGAAACGGGCGGACAACAGGAGCGCGATGATGCCAGTAATCCACAGAAGCGCGTTCAGGGGGTGACCGATCAGGATTTGCTGCGTGAAATATTGCCAGGGCGAGAGCACGACGTCGCGGCCGCTCGCTTTGATGTTGCGCATGAGCTGCACGAAGGGCCAGTCGTTGACGACGTTCCAGATCAGGTTGGGCAGGAAGATCAGGAAGGCTGCTACACCGCCGATCCAGATCCACTTGTTCAAGAACACTCGCCGCTGGGGTGTCAAGAGCAGGCCGATGACGATCCCGAATCCCAAAATGGCGATGGAATACTTCTCCTGCATGCCGATGCCCGCTACGATGCCGAACCAGAGCCAGTTCTTCGGTGCACTGCGTTTCACTGCGAGGATCGCGAAATAGACACAGCCCATCCAGAGGAGCGGCTCCAGACAGTTACTGGTGAGGAGGCTGCCGTTGGAGAGATAGATGGGAGAGATCAGTACGGCCAGCGCGGTGAGGACCACCGCAAAACGCCTTCCGCCCAGTTCGCGAGCAATCAGGCCGCTCAAGATGATCGTTGCCGACATGGCCAGCGTGGGCATCAGGCGGACGGCACGCAGGGACTCGCCGAAAACCGCGAGAAAGATGCGGCTCAGAACCGGCACCAGCGGCGGCTGATCCACGTATCCCCAAGCCAGATGGCGTCCACAGACGATGTAGTCGAACTCGTCTCGGAAGTAGCCATAGCGGTTGTTGAAATAGAAGTGCAGGGCGAAGGTGAAGGCGGCGATCGCGAGGACGGTGAACATTCCGCCGCGCCCGAAGGAGTTTGACATACGACCGGCCGGCATCGCATCCGGGGCGCTTTCCATAATGGGCGTAGCATAGCGGAGAACCTGCCGATTGTCAGTGCACGGCCGCGCTACAGCAGTACAATTCAGTGGTTTGATGATTCCCTGCTCGAACGGAGGGATGATGAAGACATACCTCAAGCTCATCAATCCAACGGTTGCCGTGCTGGTGCTACTGCTCTGCTTCTGGGCTGCGACATTCGATGAGTGGCATTTCAAGCCCTCCGGCATTTTCGCCGGTGGGATTCCGACCTATTTTGTAGCCAAGGGTTTGTTCTGCAGTTCGGCCCTGATTTTGATTGGCAAGATTGTGTCCCTCATGTCGGAGAAGAGCGAGAAATAGAGCCCTCATCGCGCTGGCCGTGAAAAGAATTTTGAATCGCGGTCATAAGGGAAACGGCATGCGCAAAGCCGGTTGAGATGCGACAATAGAACTTCCCTGTGATGACCACCGCCGCGATTTCTGCCATCACTCCCGAGTTGATCCGCGAGCACGGCCTGACTCCGGACGAATACGAAAAAATCAAGCAGTTGTTGGGCGGGCGCGAGCCTACCCTCACCGAACTTGGCATCTTCAGCGTGATGTGGAGCGAGCATTGCTCCTACAAGTCGTCGCGCGTGCACCTGAAGCGGTTGCCGACGCGGAGCAAGCTGGTGGTGCAGGGGCCGGGGGAGAATGCCGGCATCATTGATATCGGCGACGGCTGGGCGTGTGCGTTCAAGATCGAGTCGCATAATCACCCGTCGTTTATCGAGCCGTTTCAGGGCGCGGCTACCGGCGTGGGCGGCATACTGCGGGACATTTTCACTATGGGGGCGAGGCCGGTGGCGGTGATGGATTCGCTGCGCTTCGGGCCGATTGAAGCGGGAAGGACGGCAAGCACCGCCGAACTGCATAAGAATCACTCCGTCATGGAGGGCGTGGTTTCCGGCGTTGCTTCGTACGGCAACTGCTTTGGCGTGCCGAACCTGGGCGGCGAGGTGAAGTTCGAGCCTTGCTACTCGGGCAATCCGCTGGTCAATGCGTTTGCGCTCGGTCTTGTCCGGAAGGATCAAGTCTTCTATGCGCGCGCGGCTGGCGAGGGGAACCCGGTCATCTACGTGGGCGCGAAGACCGGGCGCGACGGCATTCACGGCGCGACCATGGCCAGCGAAGAATTCAGCGAAGGCTCGGAAGCGAAGCGTCCGAATGTGCAGGTGGGCGATCCGTTCCTGGAAAAGCTGCTGCTTGAGGCCTGCCTGGAAGCGATGCAGACGGGTGCGATCGTCGGGATTCAAGACATGGGCGCTGCCGGGCTGACTTGCTCGACCTGCGAAATGGGAGCGCGCGGCGGCACCGGCGTTGAGATCGAGTTGGACCGCGTTCCGCAGCGCGAGACGGGCATGACTCCGTACGAGATCATGCTGAGCGAATCTCAGGAGCGCATGCTGCTGGTCGCACAGAAGGGCCGCGAGGATGAAGTGTTCCGCGTGTTCCAGAAGTGGGGACTTGATGCGGTGGAAGTGGGCCAGGTCACGACCGACTCAAAGATGCGGGTGCTGGAGCATGGTCGGGTCGTGGCGGAGATTCCGAATGCCGCGCTGACAGATGATGCGCCGGTGTATAAGCGGCCGTTGGCGCGGTGGGAACCGCCGGTTCCAAGGGAAAAGCCCGAGCATATCCAGTTTTCGCCCGCCGGCCCTCGGGGGCTGAAGCCCTCATCTTTGGTAGCGTCTAACGGCACGGCTGAAGCCGTACCCCTTCAAAACGGAGCAAAGGTGGGGTCAAGGTCCGGTGGCGATTTCACGGCACAGTTCAAGCAACTGCTGGCGAGTCCGAATATCTGCTCGAAGCGCTGGGTGTGGCAACAGTACGACCACATGGTGCAGACGAACACGGTAGAAGCGCCGGGTGCGGGCGATGCTGGCGTGATCCGGATCAAGGGCTCAAAACGCGGCCTCGCGATGGCACTCGACGGTAACGGGCGGTGGTGCTATCTCGACCCGCGGCTGGGGGCGATGCATGCCGTCGCCGAGGCAGCGCGCAAAGTCGCATGCGCCGGCGCAATTCCGGTTGCCGCGACGAACTGCCTGAACTTTGGCAATCCCGAAAAGCCGCACATCATGTGGCAGTTTTCGCAGGTGATTGACGGGATGACCAAGGCCTGCGAGGAACTCGAAGTCCCGATTACCGGGGGCAATGTCAGCTTTTACAACGAGACTCTGGGAGAGGGAATCTATCCGACGCCGGTGATGGGGATCGTCGGCATTCTTGAGGACGTTCACAAGACGGCGAAGATGCACTTTGCCGGGGCTGGCCGAAAGATCGTGCTGCTGCGGGCGAACGAGTCCGGCGATGCGGTTGACGCCGAGTCCGAGTTTGGTTCCTCTGAATATGCCAAGGAGATTCTCGGCGCTGTATGGGGATATCCACCGGAGCTTGACCTGGAGAAAGAGGCTACGCTGCAGCGGGCACTGGTGGCTCTGATTCAGCAGGGGGTAGTGGAATCGATTCACGATTGCGCAGACGGCGGCTTGGCGGTCACGCTCGCCGAATCGGCGCTCCCCAGGGGGATCGGGCTGAGCGTGAACCTTGCCAACCAAGGCCTACCGGCCGAATTCGTGCTGTTTGGCGAAGACGCCAGCCGGGTGGTCGTTGCCTGCGACCCCGGTAAGCTGGCGCGAATCCAAGAACTGGCGGGTGAATACGACCTCTTCGCGGACGTGTTGGGCGAGACCGGCGGAGATCGGGTGGAAATCCGGCTGGACGGCCGGGCTGCAGTTTCCGCCGCTATCAGCGAGTTGAACGAGGCGTACGAGGGAGCTCTGGAAAAGGCCCTGCGGGCGGAACCAGCGGCAGCAGACTAGTCTTGGTGCCAGGGGTGAGGAGAGAGAGTATGGAATTTCTCGATGAAGCGATTGCGAAACTTTCGGCGGCACCCCAGCAGGTTGAGGATGCCATTCGCGGGCTCTCGGAAGAGCAGCTCTCGTTCAAGCCGACGGAGTTTTTCTCTATTCGCGAAAATGTGCTTCACCTGCGGGACATTGACGTGTACGGCTACGAAAAGCGGTTGCGACTGATTTTGACCGAAGATTACGCGGTCTTCCCGGACATCGACGGCGCGAAGCTGGCGATCGAGCGGAACTACAATGCGCAGCCGATCCGGCAGGCGCTCGACGATTTGAAGCGTTCGCGGGCGACTAGTATGCAGAGGCTCAGGGGCATGCCGGCGCGGGACCTCGATCGCAGGGCCGAGATGCAAGGCGCTGGCCCGATCGATGTGCGGCGGTTGCTGGAATTGTGGATGGAACACGACCGCGGTCACATCGCCGATCTGCTCGAGTTGCGCCGTGCCGCCGAGTCGGGTGCAGGACCAAAGTTAGCTCCGCACCAGGCGGCGTGAAGGATGCTACCCTTCGATAAATTTCGTGAAGAATGCGGCGTGGTAGCGATCCACGCGCACCCCGAGGCGGAGAAGCTTGCCTACCTGGGCCTGCACGCTTTGCAGCATCGCGGGCAGGAATCGGCGGGGATAGTCACCTCCGACGGGGAGCGTCTTCACACGCATCGGTCGATGGGACTGGTGGCCGACATCTTCACGGAGGAAGTGCTGACTTCTCTGCGTGGCATACTGGCGATCGGACACACACGGTATTCCACGGCCGGCGATTCGGCGTTGCTGAATGCGCAGCCGATCATGGTGCAATCGAACAAGGGAGCGATTGCCATCGCTCACAATGGCAACCTGGTCAATGCACAATCGATTCGCAACAAGCTGGAAGGTCAGGGGTCGATCTTTCAGACCAACAGTGACACCGAAGTGTTGGTGCATCTGATTGCGCTCTCGAGGGAGCAGACTCTCCCGGACGCAATCGCTGACGCGCTACGCCGCGTGGAGGGAGCCTTTTCGCTGGTGATGATCAGCCGCGACCGGATCTTTGCAGCGCGGGATCCGCGCGGCTTCCGGCCGCTGGCGATGGGACGAATTCCAGCCGCTTCGGGGGAGAAGAAGGACACGGTTGTGTTCGCGTCAGAGACTTGTGCGTTCGACCTGCTGGGCGCGACTTATGAGCGCGACGTGAAGCCGGGAGAACTGGTGATCGTGGGGCCCGAGGGTATCAGTTCGCGCTTCTATTCGCCCTCTCCGGCGCAGTCGAGCTGCGTGTTTGAGCATGTGTATTTCTCGCGGCCTGACAGTGTTGTCTTCGGACGGTCTGTCGACTACAGCCGCGATCTCATGGGACGCCAGCTGGCGCGGGAAGCGCCGGTTGACGCGGATATCGTCGTTCCTGTGCCCGATTCGGGTAACACCGCGGCCATTGGGTATTCGGCTGAGAGCGGGATTCCCTTCCGGCTGGGGCTGATTCGCAATCACTACGTGGGACGCACGTTCATCGAACCGCGGCAGTCGGTGCGGGACTTCGGAGTCAAGCTGAAGCTCAACCCGGTGCGCAGCCTGCTGCAAGGCAACCGCGTGATCCTGATTGACGACTCGATCGTGCGAGGCACGACCAGCAAGAAGATTGTTCGCCTCATCCGCAATGCAGGCGCAACCGAAGTGCATATGCGCATTTCCTGCCCGCCTACGATCTCACCGTGCTTCTATGGTGTGGATACGCCGTCGAAGAAACAGCTGATCGCGGCCAACAAGTCGATTGAAGAGATCCGCGCCTATATCGGGGCGGACTCGCTGGCTTATCTGTCGCTGGAAGGCTTGAAAAAAGCCTGCGGCGAAGGGGAAACGATCACGTACTGCTCCGCGTGCTACACGGGCAAGTATCCGACCAGTTGGGTGGACGTCGACGAAATCCTGCCAGCGCAGGTTTCGGAATAAGTCCATTACTTGCCGGCATCAGCGGAGGTATTTTTCTCCGCGGCCTGCGCGGGTTTCTCAGCGTGCTCTGGAGTGAAGAGTTTTCAACCGCGGAGAACACGAGGGGATCGCGGAGTTCGCGGGGTCTCAGAAGTGCACGCTGAAACTGCCGTCGATCCGCCGGTTGGTCATAAGATAAAACTGCTCAGGACCTAATTCGCTCTCCGCCACCGGATCGCGACGATTGCCTAGGTTACGAGCATCGATACGAACTTCCCAATGGCGAGTGCGGTAGCCTGCACTTACATCAACGGTGGGAAAGCCCTCCGCCAAGAATGCAGGATCGTTGCCGCGATCAAGGAACCGGCTGCCAGTGTAGTTCATGGATACGCCGCCCAGGAACCCATGGGTCGGGGCATAGAAGAGGCTGACTGCGGCCAGGTGGCGGGCCGACATTTCCAGTCGCTTGCCATCGAACACTTCGATGTCGCCGCCGCCGTCTTCCGCCAGCTGCGAGAAGTGAACGAACCTTGAGTCGTGGAAGCTGTAGTTCGCGCGCGCAATCAGATCGTGCGGAAGCAGGTAGGAGACGCCGGTCTCAAAGCCTTTGAAGCTCTCCTCTCCGGCGTTGGTCAGATGCGGCGTTCCACCGATATCCACGGCAACGACAAGGTTCGAAAAATTCATGTAGAACCCGGACGCTTCCAATTCCAATCGGCGACTGAGAAAACGCCCTTTGACTCCGCCTTCCACGCTCCGCGAAGTCTCCGGCTTCAGAATGGTCGGCTCGGTAGTCACTGGCGCGTCACCTCCTGAGTCGGCCTCTCCGATGCCAAAATCGATGGCTGCCGGTTTGAACGTATCGCGATAGTTTACGTACAGACTCAAAGCATCCGCACCGTGTTGCCAGGCGGTGAAGATCGCGCCAACGTTGGCCCCGACGCGAACGTCGGTGCGATGATCTGTGTTGAGAAAATCCGCGCCGGGGTCGGCATCGTCTCTCGATTCATGGGTGACATTCAGTCGAAGGCCAGCATCGATACGGAAACGATCGAACGGATGCCACTCCACGGCCGCATAAGGCCCGAAGAAATCGCGATGATCGTGAATCGTGACATCGAGTGTTGTGGGCTCATCGACAGGGACCTCTTCTCCTCCATCGAAGGGCGCTTCATAGTCAAAGTCCGCGCCCCTGGCATTTCCGGTTCCATGCAGATAGTCCGCGCCGGCAAGGAAAGTAAATGACTTGGGGAGCTTCCAGGAAAAGTGTGAATCGATGTAGAAATCGCTTAATGTGATCTTCTCTCGTACACCGTGCGCTTCAGCGTCAGGGCCAGCATCCGGATCGAGTGGTGGCACAAGAAATCCGCGAAAGATGTCCTGCCGGCTCTGTGAGAACGATGCAAGCGTGGACCACAGCGCTCCGCCGATTTTGTGATCGACTCCTCCCATAAGCGTGTAGCGATGGTCGTCAAGGAATGCCCCAGCGGGGTTGTGATTGGCGTCCACTGGAACTTCGGCCAGCAATAGACCAAGCGGCCGCACAGCACCACCCTCGGCCCCGGGATCTTCTTCACGAGGGCGGGGGCTGGCCGGATTCTGGTCGAGCCAATTGAAATCGAAATTGAACCAGACTCGCTGATCGTTGACAGGCTTGGTACCCAGCCGCCACAAGGCATGGCCCCGGCGGAGGTCAGTCCGCTCGTCACGGAAGCCGAGCCGCTCGCCATCAATCGACAGGCGCGAAGACCAATTGCCGGCCAGTGGGATAGGAGTCGAGAACGCGCCTCCGCCACTGCCGTAGCTACCGCCGTGAACAGTAAGAGTTCGTTCCGGATCGTCAATGCCTTTGTGCACCGCCTGAACGACTCCAACGAACGATGTGGCGCCATAGGTCACCGGCGCCGGGCCGCGCAGCACCTCGATGCGGTCGAGGTCATTCAGATCCAAGGTTGTGAGGGCCGGGTTGAACGCTCCGCCCCAGGGCACGCCATCGACGACCAACAAGAAGGCGTCGAACTCTTTCAAACCCCAGAAGTCAGGCACGGAGCTGGCTGGGCCTGCATCGCCCCCTGGAGCAATCTCGACGCCGATGGCGGGCGAAAGTGCAGTTCGCAAGTCTCTGGCGCCGCGGGCCCGCAACTCGTCTCCGGTGATGACCTCGATGGGTGTAGGCACCTCTTCCGGGTCCTCTGGAAGCCGAGTGGCGGTGACCTCCACATGTTCCTTCACGGTCGGCAACTGAGTTTGCTTCGGCGTGGTCGGAGCTGGTGCGGGAGATTCCTGACTGAATCCGGCGGAGACAAAGAAAAGAAAAGAGAGCAGCGCCCCGAACATTCTCATGGGAGGGCAGCTTACCGAGGGAAGTGAAGTACTACCAGCGGTCGTACTGTCCGTCGCGAGGTGTGAACGCTACAGAAATGGCGGTCGCATGGAATCCGGCTAGCGGACCAGCCACTCGGTCATCCTGTGAATTTGAGCCAGGGCTGCGGGGTCTGCTGCCACGGCGATCAGGGCAGTCGCAAGGAATACCGGAATAGAGTATCCCCAACGGGCACGATGAGTTCGTGACTTACTGTCGCGCCAGTCGAGAAGACGCTCCACACGCTGAATGAGGGACCGGTCACCGGCCACGAGCGCCATGGTGAAAGCCGGGACTGTCTTCGGGGGGATGAGTCGCGACAGCTTGATCAGCGCAGCGGCGAGATCCAGGGCCTCGTGAATGCTGGTAACGGCTTCTTCGTCGGCGGCCAGTTCCGCCGCCTCGCCCCATGCGCTCTCCAGTTCCGCCATGCCGGGGAATGGAGCGCAATAGAAAGCGAGTTTCTTCAGATTGTCATGGAACTGCATGTGGGCGAGTTCATGACGGACGGCGACGCGAAGCTCATTCTTGTCGAGAAGCGTCACGGTTTTCTGCGACACGACCACCCTGGGATAGCACACGCCCACGAGCGTCAGCGGCGGAGCTTCGCTGGTGGTTTGAAAGGTGGGCGCCATGGTTTCGGCATCCAGCAAGTTGGCGCCATTCATCCACCCTTGGACGACGCGGGCGCTCTTCTTATGGGCTTTCACTACGCGAAATAAACCGAGGGCAAACAGCGACACGCACCCGAAAGCGAGTACGAGCGGAAGCGCGATGTCCTCTTCAATGGAACGGGGCTCCAACTGCACATATGCGGGGACGACGAGCGCGATCGTAACGGCGGCCGACGCCAGCAGCGGAGCGATACGAAGCCAGAACAGCAAGTCCGCGCGCCGGCGTGAACTGGTTCGCAGAAGGTACACACCACGCCATGCGAGCACAAGACCAGCCGACAGAAGGCAATACAGCAGGACGAAGAACGTGAGCGAAACTGCGATCCCGCGCAGCACGAACATTTATTCCTGCTCCGTCTTCTTGAGCTCGCGGCGCTTGCGTTCCACCAGCATTTGCAGCTGATCCAGCAGTTGAGCGTCGTGGTCGCTCACGGCTTCCACAAGGTAGGACAGCGGAAGGGATGAGGCCTCGCCGGAGCCCAGCAATTGCCGAATGCCCTCGATCGCAGCCACGCGCCGCAGCTCGTCCGGTGACTGGCGGGGCGTGTAGCGGAAAGCACGGCCCTCAGCCACGCGATCAAGCAGTTGTTTCTTGTAGAGGCGGTCAAGGGTGGTCATGACGGTGGTGTAGGCCTGCGTGATCGTCTCGTCATCACAGATTTCACGGACCGTAGCACTGCCGCGCGCCCACAGCGCCTGGAGTAATTGGCGCTCCAGTGGTCCCAAGGGCGTTGGGGAACTGGGCCCGAAAATGGAAAAGATTCTGGACACTACCCACGCTCAAGAGCTTGTGCATTATCGCAAATCTGGGAGGGATGGTCTATGGCGAAAGCGGGGATATCGCCATGGAGAGTGCGGACTACGCAGAGAAATTTCACAGGATCCGGGATCGGGTCGTCGGTCTACTTCCGCGCCTGGGCGACACGTGCAATTCCTTGCAGATCGTTTGTAATTTTTGCGCCGGTCCAGCTGGAGAGGAGGAGGCGAGTTTGCTCGGCGATGGTTCCGCTGATTTCGAAGACCAGCCAGCCACCCGGACGCAGCGCCTTCCGGGCCTGCGGGATAAGGCGCTCAATGATTTCGAGACCCGTGGGACCGGCAAACACTGCGGTGGGCGGTTCGAACTTGCGGACTTCGAGTTGCACCTGGTCTTCTTCCGACTTCCCCACGTAGGGGGGATTGGAAACGATGAAGTCAAACTCTCCGGGCGGCAATCCGGCGAGCAGGTCGGTTTGATGAAACTGAATGCGGGAACTCAGCTCATGCCGTGCCGCGTTGACGCGTGCTACTTCCAGTGCATCGGAGGAAATGTCGGTGGCATGAATAACCGCACCGGGCAGCTCCTTTGCCAGTGCCAGCGCGATGGCGCCGGAGCCGGTGCCGACGTCGGCAATGTGGAGGGATGGGCGCTCCCGCCCGTCCGCTTTTCCCAGTTCCAGCACCGTCTCGACCACATGCTCCGTTTCCGGACGCGGAATCAGGACCGCAGGCGAGACGATCAGATCCAGTCCCCAGAACTCCTGATGTCCGGTGATGTACTGCGCCGGCATGCCCGTGGCGCGGCGACCCAAGGCATCGTCGTAGTGCTCGATTTCGTCCGCTGTCAGTTCGCGCTCGGGGTGGGCGTAGAGATAGGCTCGGTCGCAGTCGAGCGTGAACATGATGAGGAGTTCGGCGTTCATCCGGGGAGAGGGAACGCCGTCCGCCGTGAGCCGCTCGACCGCCGCATTCAGGGCTTGGCGAAGTCGCACGTATCTATTTCACCACGGAGAGGAGCTGATTGGCGCAGATCCGCAGCGTATACAGGTTTCATTTCTGCAATCTGACTTCCAACTTCTGACTTGCCTCACCCCACGGTTGCCGTTTCGTGCTTGAGCTTCTCCGCCTGGAAGTGAGTGATCAGCGCATCGATGAGCGGCTGGAGCTTACCGTCCATCACCTGCTCGAGTTGGTGGATGGTGAAGCCGATGCGATGGTCGGTGAGCCGGTTCTGGGGGAAGTTGTAAGTGCGGATCTTCTCGGAACGATCGCCGGAGCCGACCATCTGCTTGCGCTCTTTGGCCAGGGCTTCCTGCTGTTTCTGCATTTCAATTTCATAGAGGCGGGAGCGCAACACTCGCATCCCTTTTTCGCGGTTCTTGATCTGCGACTTTTCGTCCTGGCAGCTGACCACGGTGTTGGTCGGAATGTGGGTGATGCGCACGGCCGAGTAGGTCGTGTTTACTGACTGCCCTCCGGGTCCGGAGGAGCAGAAGGTGTCGATGCGCAGGTCTTTGGCCTCAATCTTGACGTCGACATCTTCGGCTTCCGGGAGCACAGCGACGGTGATGGCTGAGGTATGGACCCGTCCCTGCTGTTCGGTCGCCGGTACACGCTGTACGCGATGGACTCCGCTTTCATACTTCAGCCGGGAATAGACTCGGTCGCCTTCGATCAGGGCGATGACTTCTTTCAAACCGCCCACGCCAGACTCGGAAGTGGACAGCACTTCCACCTTCCACTTCTGCGTTTCGGCGTAGCGGTTGTACATGCGGAAGACCTCGGCGGCGAAGAGTGTGGCTTCGTCGCCCCCGGTCCCGGCGCGGATTTCGAGGATGACGTTCTTCTCGTCGTTCGGGTCTTTGGGCAGCAGGAGAACCTTGAGTTCCTCCTCCACGACGGCAACGCGCGGCTCGAGCTTGGCTAGTTCTTCCTCGGCGTAAGCGCGCATGTCGGGGTCAGCCTCGTCCGCCAGCATCGCTTTGCTCTCGGCAATGCCGCGCGTCAGATCCTTGTACTCGCGATACTTCTCGACGATATCGCTGATCTCGCTGTGCGCCTTGGCAGTCTTCTGGTACTTCGCCGAGTCGGAGATGGTCTCCGGCGAGGCGAGGGCCTGGGTCAGGTCTTCGTAGCGGGCTTCGATTTGGTCTAAGCGTTCAAACATACTCGCTGTTCGTCGTTCGCTCTTCGCTGTTCGCAACAACCTTAAGGCGGCTTGCGGTCCCGCGAACGGTTTGGATTAATCCATTCAAGCCACGCCCAAGAGCGTCGGTATCGTCTGTGAGCTTTGTAACTTGCTCCTTTGTTAAGTACTGCAAACCACCCGCGATCACGATCTGGGTTTGCAGCTCCAAAAGAGAGCCACGCGCATGGAAAAGAAACCGGCTGAAGTCTCCGTCTGAGCTGTGGCCCTTTCCTTCCGCTATATTACTTGAAACAGAAACCGCAGCGCGCCGCATCTGCGAGGTCAATCCGTACAATTCGTGCTTCGGAAAATCGGCTGTCGTCCGATAAATCACGAGTGCCAACTCAACCGCTTCTTGCCATATTCGAAGGTCACGATACGAAGAATTCTTTGCCATTGCTCACCTCGCCGTCAGCATACGGACATGCCTTCATATTCACAGCGACACGTGAACATCCAGTTTGTGATGATTTTCGGACTGGGCCAGCTAGGTCACGGTTTGCGAACAGCGAACGACGACTAGCGAACAGCGGCTACGCAATCACCAGCTCTCCGCCCCGCTGCTTCTCTAGCGCCATGGCTTCATCGAGGGCGACAATCGCGCATTCGACTTGCGAGTCGTCCGGAGGCTGGGTGGTGATCCGCTGCAGCCACAGGCCGGGAGCCGTCATCAGCGCGAACAGCGAGCCGCGGTGCTTGGCGGCAAACCGGATGATCTCGTAGGAAACCCCGGCAATCACCGGCAGCAGCGCGATCCGGATTCCGAAGCGTGCCCAGAAGGTCTGCGCCGGGAAAGCCATGTAGACGAGCATGGAAATGATCATCACCGTCATCAGGAAGCTGGTGCCGCAGCGCGGATGGAACGTCGTGTATTTCTGAACCGAGGCCGCGTTCAGCGGATCGCCGTTCTCAAAAGCGAACACCGTCTTGTGCTCGGCGCCGTGGTATTCGTAGACGCGGCGGATGTCTTTCCACAGGGATACGGCCCAGACAAAGAGCAGGAACAAACCGATGCGGATCAGGCCGTCCACCAGGTTGAAGACAATCTGCTCGCCGAAAAGCGGGTTGATCTTCTTGAGTTCCGTCGTCGCAAGCAGCGGAACGACTTTGTACATCAGGATGAAGAACGCGACCGAGAACACGACATTCATGGCCGCCAGCCAGCCGCTGAATTCGAGTTTCTTGCCGTCCGGCTCGTCGGCCTGAACTTCGTCGAGGACAGCATTGGCCGAAAAACGCAGCGCCTTGAACCCCAGCGACATCGCATGCCCCAGCGTCATCACGCCGCGAACGACGGGCCAGCCCATCCATTTGTGCTTTTCCGATGGGCGGTCGAGCGGTTCGCTGTGAGTGACCACCTCGCCCGAGGGCTTACGGACGGCGATGCCCCAGGCGTGCGGCGAGCGCATCATGACGCCCTCCAGCACTGCCTGCCCACCGACGAGGATCTCCTCGCCGCTTTCGAGAGCCGGGAGCAGCTGAAGTGCCGCCAGAAACCGCAGATTTTGCCGCCAAAACCGCATGACGATTGGATGATCCTGAGGGAAGGAACGACTCCTACGATTCCTTGGATTAGGGTACCACAGGTTGGGGGCAGAGGTTCGAGGTCAGATCGCAGAGGTGAAACGACTGCTGCGAGCTTCGGGCAACCTGCTCGCTCGTAGCTCGAAGCCCGCAGCTTGGACGTGGTTTCCAACCTCTGCAATCGACCGCTGCAATCCCTCGCTCGGCCCGCGCTAAGATCACCTTTGCCCATGTTCCGCTTCGCCCAAACCTGCGAGGCCATTGCCGCGACCACCAAGAAGCTGGAGAAAACAGCCATCGTCGCGGATTACCTGAGCTCGCTCCCGGTCAGCGAGGCTGCGATCGCGGCCGTGTACCTGTCCGGACGACCCTTTCCGGCGTACCAGGAGACAACGCTCCAGGTGGGTGGGGCGCTTTTGTGGCGGACAATTGCGCAGCTTTCCGGGAAATCCGAGCAGGAACTCATCGCCAGCTATCGCCGCCATGGCGACGGCGGATCGGTCGCGGCGGAGGTGCTTCCGCCAAGACCTCAGGCAAGTCTCACGCTCGCCGTTGTGCAGCAGACATTCGAGCAGATCGCGGCCTCCCGTGGGCCGACGCCGAAAGCACAGTTACTGCGCGAACTTCTCGGGCAAGCCACCCCGCTCGAAGCCAAGTACATCGTCAAGATCATCAGCGGTGATTTGCGGATCGGGTTGAAGGAGAGTCTGGTGGAAGAAGCGATTGCCAAGGCTTTCGAGGTGCCGCTCGAAGACGTCAAGCGGGCCAACATGCTGCTCGGCGATATCGGTGAGACGTTGCTGCTCGCCTCAAACGGCCGCCTTGCCGAAGCGCGGTTGCGGTTGTTCCATCCCATCGATTTCATGCTCGCCAGTCCGGTCGAGTCCGCCGAGGAAGCGCTGAGTTACTTCGAGCGCGCCACTGTCGAAGATAAGTACGACGGCATTCGCGCGCATGCTCACATTCATGATGGCCAAGCCCGGTTGTACTCGCGCACACGCGACGAGATTACCGAGTCGTTTCCCGAGCTGCCGCCGGCACTGGCCGGCCTGCCTGACGGCACGATTCTTGACGGCGAGATTGTGGCGTGGTCGCGTGGTGAGGACATTCCTGTCCGTGCCACGGAGCGAAGCTCCGGAAGCGCCGTTGAGGGCCGCGCTCTCCCGTTCAGTACGCTGCAGCAGCGCCTGGGCCGCAAGCGAGTCAGCGAGAAACTGATGCGCGAGGTGCCGGTCGCCTACCTGGTTTTCGACGCTCTGTGTTCCCAGGGAAAGGTTTTTCTGGATCGTTCTCTTGGTGAACGGCGGGAGGCTCTAGACCAGCTGCTGCCAGTGCCCCTCGCCGTGACCGCCAGCCATGCCCAGGCGCAGTCAAAGTTCGTTTTCGAAGATGCCGCTGAACCGCCGGTACTCGTCGTGTTCCGTGCTCCGACGTTCGATGCAGGCTCCTCTGAAGACATCGAGACCCTCTTTACCGCCGCCCGCGCCCGAGGCAACGAGGGCCTGATGATCAAGGACCTCGACTCTCCCTACACGCCCGGCCGACGCGGCAAGTCGTGGCTGAAGATGAAGCGCGAGTTGGCTACGCTCGACGTGGTCGTTACCGCGGTCGAGTACGGACACGGCAAGCGCATCGGCGTGCTTAGCGACTACACCTTTGCTGTCTGGGACGGAGACCGCCTGGTCAACATCGGCAAAGCCTATTCCGGACTGACCGACGCCGAAATCGCCGAAATGACCGAGTGGTTTCTCGCCCACATAACGCGCGATGAAGGCATGCGCCTGCAGGTCGAGCCGAAGATCGTTCTGGAAGTGGCCTTCAACAACATGATGCGCTCAGACCGCCACGAGAGCGGATATGCGCTGCGGTTTCCGAGGATTGTGCGGATACGGACGGACAAGTTGGCGAAGGATGCGGATACGATCGAGAGGGCGAGGAAGATCTACGAGAAACAACCCAGCTGAAACACGCTCAATGAGAATGCTCCCGCTCTCCCACCGGAATCACGCATCCATGTGCCGTCTCGCAGATCACATGTTCGAACTGGATGGTCGTGTGGCGAATGCCGAACTCGTGTCCCAGCCGTTCGTTGATCTCGCGCAGAATCGCGTCGCTCTCCGACATTGGCATGTCGGTAATCTTCACGTGCGCGGAGAGCGCGTGGGTTTCCGATCCGATGCTCCACACGTGCAGGTCGTGTACATCGCTGACGCCGGCAATTCCTCGCATGCAGGTTTCGACGGCCTCGACTTTCATCCCGCGCGGCGTGCCTTCGAGGAGGATATTCAGCGTCTCGCGCACGATGCCGAAGCTTGACCACAGGATCAGCGCGCCGATGCCGATGGAGAGCGCCGGATCGATCCACTGCCGGCCGGTCCACAGGATGGCCCAGCCGCCTGCGATCACGGCGGCGGTCGAGAGTGTGTCTCCGATTTCGTGAAGGACAGCGCTGCGGATATTCACGTCGCGCCCGGACCGCCACAGCATCGCGGCAATGGCGCCGTTCATCACGACGCCCGCCGCCGCTACCCAGATCATCGTGCCCGCATGCACTTGCTCGGGGTTCTGCAGGCGCTGGAAGGCTTCGTAGAAAATGAAGAACGCCACCAGCACCAGCGTCAGCGAATTGACCAGCGCGGCCAGCACTCCGGCGCGGCGATAGCCATAGGTCTTGGTCGCGCTTGGCGGCCGTGCCTCCAGATACACGGCGGCTAACGACAGGAGCAAGGCGAGGAAGTCCGACAGGTTATGGCCCGCTTCCGAGAGCAATGCCAGCGAGTGAGCGCGGATCCCGGCCACGACCAGCAGCACGATATACAGTGCGGTCACCGCGAGCGAAATGCGCAGCACTCGTCCTGTGCTCTCGGGATGGTTATGCCTCGTGTGGGAGTGCACATTCAAAGTTTAAGGGCAGGCGGGAGGCTCATCAAGCCTCAGCCCGGCGGTGTAACTCGCGGACGCCGTCTGGAACTCGCCTTGCGGGTCAGGGCCTCGACTCATACACTTGGACTAAGCCCGCCTGCCCGCGTGTCCCGCAATTCGGAGGATGAAACCGTATGCCGAAGCTGACTTGCCTGCTCGTGATGACCGTTGTGTGTCGCCTGGCCGCCGCCCAGGCCGTGGGCATCGACACGGGTCGGTCGAACCTTACGATCAAAGTCGACAAGACCGGATTTTTTTCTGCCTTCGCGCACAATCACACCATCCAGGCACCGGTTGCGTCCGGGCAACTGGACGCCGACAAACGCGCGGTGACCCTGACCTTCAATGCAAGAGACATGAAAGTGCTCGATGAAGGCGTGAAGGCGTCGGAAATCGCCGACATCGACCAGACGATGAAGAGCGATAAGGTGCTCGACGTGCAGCGCTTCCCGGAGATTCGCTTCGTCTCGACGGCGGTCGCGCCACAGGATGGCGGCAAGTATCAGGTGCGCGGCGATCTCACGCTGCACGGAGTCACAAAACCGGTCGAGTTGGTGGTCACGCTGGCCAATGGCCGCTACAACGGGTCGGTCAAGATCAAACAGACGGACTACGGGATTGCACCGGTCAGCATTGCTGGTGGCACGGTGAAAGTGAAGGATGTGATCGAGATCGTGTTCGAGATCGTGCCGGGAAAGTAGCTGGTGGAGACTTGCCCTGGGCGGTAGTCGAAGAGGCCTCGCCCGCGATATGCTGTTGGGACTACACGGAGGATGGCATGAAGAGAATCTTGTCGATTGCGGTGTTTCTGCCGGTTGCCGCAGCTGTAGTCTTCGCCCAGGCCAAGAACCCCGTTACCACCGCGCTTAAGGAAATCTTGCCCGGCCGCCAGAAGAATATCATTGCCGCCGCTGATACCATGCCCGCCGACAAGTACAGCTACAAGCCGACGGCCGACCAGATGACATTCGGACACCTGATCACGCACATCATCGAATCGAACAACCTGTTCTGCAGCAAGGTGGCGGCCGTGCCGGAGCCGAAGGTGGACGAAGCGAAAGAGTCCGACGGAAAAGACAAGCTGATGGCCGCACTGAAAACGTCGTTCGACTTCTGCACCGAGGCGCTCGGGAAGGCCGACGATTCCAAACTGGGTGAGACGACCGAAGCCTTCGGCGGGCAGCAGGTGACCCGCGCCCGCCTTGCACTCGCGCTGTCTGGAAGCCGGGCCGACCACTATGGAATGCAGGCGATGTATCTGCGGTTGAATGGGATTGCGCCACCAAGTGCGAAGAAGTAACTTTGTGTGGGCCGATATTCCTGCCCACCGCTAGCGCCGTCGGTCGCGGCGGAGGCTCACACCTGCTCGTCGTGCTTTGTATCCCCTTGACACCTAACAACAGCTCCCTGGATTTTCAGCGACTTACCAATTGAGCGACAATTTACTTCAAATGCATTGCTAATCATGGAAGATCGACGATTATTGCCGACGTGCCGCGAATCTTGACCAGCCTTGCAGTCATTGTAGTGAGCTGCAATCTCTCTTTCTCGCAAGCTCCCACTGAGGTGCGAGTACGTGTTCTCGATTACAAAACCGGACTTCCTGCCAAGGGACGGAAGATCGGGTTAATGGCAGCTAACGATTGGGTTGTGGCGAGAACCGCGAAAGACGGGGTGGCAACATTCCGGATCACTGGACCGTTACCGCAGACCCTACGAGTTGACCCAGAGGCAGGCTCCCGGACCGACTGGTCATGCACGGAAATATGGGCGGAGGTAGCGACATCCGAAGTAATGCAGCATGGAATAGTTCGAGAGTTCACGAACCATCCTCTCTGTCGGCACCATATATCTCCTCTTGCGATACCGCACCCTGGAGAAATCGTGGTATACACGCGCCATCTGAATCCATGGTTGACATTCCGGCGCACCCTGTGGGAGACCTTCAACGGCTAATACTCCGTCCAATGGGTCCCCGACACTCGCTAGTGGTGGTTGATCTGAAGGTCTGACGCATTACAGTGGAGCCGAGTAATCGACCTTTCCATGATTCCCCTCACCCCACCAGTCTTTCCATCGCCTCTTCCCCAATCACTGCGACGCCCAGTTCCCTTGCCTTGTCCAGCTTCGACCCTGCATCACTTCCAGCCACGACGTAATCAGTCTTCTTGCTGACTGATCCCGACACTCGTCCACCCGCGTCTTCGATCAGCTTCTTCGCTTCGTCGCGTGAGTAATTCGCCAGGGTGCCAGTCAGGACAAACGTCTTACCCGCGAGCTTCGTGCCCTTTTCTTTCTTTTGGCCAGTAAGCGCAAGCCCGGCCCTGCGCAGGTCGTCGATCAGCTTGCGATTGTGCTCGTCGCTGAAAAATTCGGCGATACTCTCGGCGATCCGGGGCCCGACTTCGTTCACTTCCTGCAGGTCTTCGACACTAGCCTTCATCACCGCGTCGAGCGAGCCGAAATGCTCGGCCAGGAATTGCGCCGTGCGCTCACCGACCATGCGGATGCCCAGGCCAAAAATCACGCGTTCCAGCGGAGCCTTCTTCGAGTCCACGATCTCGTCGAGCACGTTCTGCGCGGACTTGTCGCCCATGCGTTCGAGCGAGAGCAAGTCGTCTTTTGTCAGGCGATAGAGATCGGCGACGTTCTTCACCATGCCGCGTTCGGCGAGTTGGCTGACGAGCGCTTCGCCGAGGCCGTCGATGTCCATCACGTGACGCGAGGCAAAATGCAGGATCGTCCCTTGCAGCTTGGCTGGGCAATTTGCGTTCACGCAGCGGTGATCGGCCTCGCCCTGGGTGCGCACGACATTGCCGCCACACACGGGGCAGTGCTCGGGCATGTGGAAATGCTTGTGTCCGCGCGGATGGTCTTTGTCTTCGACCACCTTCACGACTTTGGGGATGACATCGCCGCCGCGCTCGACCTCGACCCAGTCGCCGATCTTCACGCCGAGTTCTTCGATGAAGTCCATGTTGTGCAACGTGGCGCGCGAGACGGTGGTGCCGCCGATCGGCACGGGCTTCAGCCAAGCCACCGGCGTGAGTTTGCCGGTGCGGCCGACCTGGGGAACGATGTCTTCGATCAGGGTTACTGCGCCGCGAGCCGCGTATTTATATGCAATGGCCCAGCGCGGCGCTTTTCCGGTAAAGCCCAATTCCTGCTGCAAGGCTGTGCGGTCCACTTTGATGACGATGCCGTCAATCTCGTAGGGCAGGGTTTCGCGTTTCGCCTCCCAGTTCTGAATGAACTTCCAGACTTCGTCGAGATTCTTCGCGAGCTTCCGATGAGGATTGACTTTGAAGCCGGCCGCTTCGAGCGCGTCCATGGTTTTCGAGTGACGATCGAAATACGTGCGCCCGTCCTGGAGCAGCATGTAGGGAAAATAGTCGAGACGACGTTGCGCGGTGATGCTGGGTTCGAGTTGGCGGACAGTCCCAGCAGTGAAGTTGCGCGGATTTGCGAACGTCGCAAGGCCTTGCCGCTCGCGGTCTTCGTTGAGCTTGCGGAATGCGGCGATGGGCATCAGCATCTCGCCGCGGGTTTCAAAATCTTCGGGAATGCCGGTTTTCTTGAGCCTCCCTTTTGGGATCGAGAGCGGAATTGAGCGCACGGTGCGGACGTTGGCGGTCACGTCTTCACCAACGTTACCGTCACCGCGCGTAATGCCGCGTTCGAGGTGTCCGTCGTGATAGCGCAATGCCAGCGACATGCCGTCGAGCTTCAGTTCGCACATGTACTCGACATCGCTGCGCCCGCTCAGTTCGTGCACGCGACGTTCCCAGTCGCGCAGTTCCTCTTCGCTGTAGGCGTTGTCCAGTGACAGCATCGGCGAGGAGTGCTTGGCTTTGACGAATCCCTCGCGTGGCTTGCCGCCGACGCGCTGCGTCGGCGAGTCGGGCGTGATCAGCTCCGGGTGCTCTTTTTCGAGCGCCTTGAGCTCGTTCATCAGCCTGTCGAAATCGGCGTCGGAGACTTCAGGATCGTCGAGGACGTAGTAGCGGTATTCGTGGTGACGGATCTTGTCGCGGAGGGATTCGATTTTCTTCTCGATCGCGGCCGGGGGCATGACGGGAAATTATAGTTCTCAGTTTTCAGTTGTCGATTTTCAGAGCCTGGCAAACCCTGCAAACATCTCCTCGCATCAACGGGGAACTGGCTACTATCTTTTCGCCTTGCGAATTCGACCGCGTCCGGACGCGCTACGTCCCACGCTCGATGGCGGCTTCCGCGCTCCTTCCAACAGTTCCTTGAGCACAGTAGCGTTGTTGCGTTCTTCATTGCGAGACGCATACAGCAGGGTCAATTTCTTGGCGGATGCCGCCAGACCATACAGCTTGTCCACCGCCGCGCTTCCCTCCGGAGAGACTAGTTCTTTGAGATACCGCTTCCGAAACAGCCGCCACTCCTCCGGATTTGCGTGGAACCATTGACGCAATTCGGTGGATGGCGCCAGGTCGCGCAGCCAGAACTTCACGAGCGCTTCTTTCTTGGTCAGTCCGCGCGGCCACAGACGGTCCACCAGCACCCGCACACCGTCGGATGCAGCCGGCGCTTCATACACGCGTTTGACGGCCACGGCCATGCTTTCCGTATTATCCTACTTTCAAGCAGCTCCTGGAGAGTTCGTCACGACTGCCATGATTTTCTCCAATCGCCTTTCTCTGTATCTCGGTGTCTCAGTGGCCATAGGTCTTTTTGCCCTTGCCGGCTGTGAGACGGAACGTCGCAAATCCGACGCTGAACTCGGCCTCAATCCTCAGCAGGCCGCAGGACGGAAGCTCTACGACAACTACTGCGACCGCTGTCATGAGCCCTACTCCTCACGCGGCAAGAAAGGCCCGTCCATGAAGGGCGTGTTCAAGCAGCAGTATCTGCCGATCAGCGGGTTGCCGGCGAACGATGAGCGAGTGGGCGAGATCATCAAGTACGGCCGCAGCAAGATGGAAGGCTTCGGCCGCGTGATGGACGACCAGCAGATCAAAGACCTGCTCGCATATATGCACACTCTGTGACTGTAGCGCCGGCGACCCGGCGGCGGCGCCCAGCCCCCGCACCTGTGGGATAATCTGCGTCGTGGTTGCGGCGCAAAACTCGGCGCTCTTTCTGAAACTCCCCTCCACGGACGAACTCCTGCGCCGCCCGGAGTTGCGGACATTGGCGGATCGCGAAGGGCATGCTGCCGTGGCGGCGAGCGCCCGTTCAGTGCTTGCGCGGTTGCGCCAGGAAATTGCGGCGAAACGGCTCGACGAGAAAGCCCTCGATCTCGCACTCGGCGGGATTGTGGCCGCGGTGGAATTCCAGCTTCGTCAATCGCTCAGCCATTCGCTGTGCCCGGTTATCAACGCCACGGGCGTGATCCTGCACACCAATTTGGGGCGCGCACCGCTGGCTTCCTCGGTGCTTGAACACATTGGCGAGACTGCCGCGACTTATTCGAACCTTGAGTTCGATCTGGCGACGGGCGAGCGCGGCAAACGGGATGTACATGTGGGGCGGCTATTTCAGAAATTACTGGACGGCGGCATCTCCACCGAACAGGTGGGGACGGACGCCTCCGTCCGTCCCGAGGTGCGAAGCGCCGCAACCGTCTCCACCATCGTCGTCAACAACAATGCCGCCGCCGTTTTGCTCGCGTTGAACTCGCTGGCTGAAGGCGGCGAGGTCATTGTTTCGCGAGGAGAGCTGGTCGAAATCGGTGGATCGTTCCGCATTCCCGACGTGATGTCAAAATCGCAAGCCACGCTGCGCGAGGTTGGCACCACCAACCGCACCCGCATCGCCGACTACGAGCGAGCGATCACCGAACGAACACGCTTGCTGTTGCGAGTGCATCGGTCGAATTTCGAGATCAGCGGCTTCACCGAACAGCCCGCGCTGGAAGAACTGGTGGCGCTGGCCCAACGTCGACACCTTCCGCTCATGGAAGACCTGGGCAGCGGCGCTCTGTTTGATCTGCGCTCGGTCGGGATCACTGGAGAACCAGGCGTGCTCGATAGCCTTCGTATCGGAGTCGATGTTGTGACCTACAGCGGCGACAAGCTGCTGGGCGGCCCGCAGGCCGGCATGATCAGCGGACGCGCCGACCTCGTCGCCCGTATGCGTTCCAATTCGCTGTTCCGCGCCCTGCGCGTGGACAAGCTCACCTACGCTGCTCTGGAGGCGACGCTACTCGCCTATGTCAAGCACGATCACGACGCAATTCCGGTGCTTCGCATGATGCGACTCTCGAAAGCTGAGATTGCGCGGCGAGCAGAGGATCTGGTTGCGGGAGTCCGGTCACGGAAGCTGAAGGTCGAGTTGATGGATGGCGAATCAGTGATCGGCGGCGGCGCTGCTCCTTCGACGGTTCTGCCGACGCGCCTGATGGCGCTCACACATGCGGAACATAGTGCGGACGGGCTTTGCGATCGCCTGCGCGCGTCGATCCCGCCCATCATCGCTCGCGTTGAAGAAGGGCGCGTGCTGGTCGACCTGCGCACGGTATTTCCTGAGCAGGACCAGGCGCTCGTCACCGCGCTGGCATCGATCGATTAAGACCCGCTGTGGCGACTCTCTACACGATCGGCCACTCCACCCGTACGCTCGATGAACTCGTGTCCGCTTTGAAAGTGCACGGTATCGAGACCCTGGTGGACATCCGCGCCTTCCCCGCCTCGCGCCGCCTGCCACACTTCAATCACGAATCGCTGGAGGGCGAACTCCCTCAGCGTGGAATCCGGTACGTCTGGATGAAGGGGCTGGGTGGATATCGCAAAGAGACCCGCCAGGACTCTCCGCATACGGCATTGCGCAATGTTTCATTCCGAAATTATGCCGACTACACGCTCACGCCCGAATTCGAGCAGGCGATGGCTGAACTGCTGAAGCTGGCCCAACCGTCCCGAACTGCCTACATGTGCGCCGAGCGGGTGTACTTCCACTGCCATCGCATGATCGTCTCTGACTGGCTTGTCGCTCACGGCCACGAAGTGCTCCATATCGATGCGGAGGGGCCCGTTCACTCGCACAAGTTGACCGTGGAAGCGCGGGTTATCGATGGCAACCTGATCTATCGGGGAGATCAACTCTTTTGAAACGGCGGGCACGTTCAATTACAAATTGCCAATTTCCTATTGCCAATTGACAATGATCCGATGATCGTCGGCACCGGAGTCGATATCGCCGAGGTTCCTCGCATCCGCGAATCGGTGGAGCGGTTTGGCGAGCGCTTTCTGCGGCGTGTCTTCACTGAGGGTGAGATCGCATATTGCGAAAGGAAGACTGTCAGCCGTTTTGAAAGCTATGCCGCGCGTTTCGCCGCCAAAGAAGCAGGAATGAAGGCGCTGGGCACAGGATGGAACCATGGGGTGCGCTGGCGGGACATCGAAGTCGTGCGGCCCAGGGGTCAGCGGCCGACGATTCAATTTCATGGCCAGGCTGCGGTCTTTGCGGAGAAGCTCGGCGCGACGAACATCGCGCTCTCGATTACACATACGCGCGAGCAGGCACTGGCACACGTGATTTTGGAAGCGTGAAGAGATATGACTCCGTAGTCTCTGTGGTGAAGCTGAGCAAGGCGGGGCCCCAGACGGCGATGCATCCCGTGTCTCAACTGACAACCGGGAACTGAGAAATGGGAACCGCGTTCCCATCTGTTATCCTGACCAGCCGAACTCATGGGAACAACATCATCCTCCCCCGCGACCAGGCGCACCGACCCGGCTCTGCTCACGGGCATCGTCCTGACCAGTTTTTCCGCGCTCTTGCTGGAACTGGCGCTGACCCGGCTTTTCTCCGTTGTGCTCTTTTATCACTTCGCGTTTCTGGCGATTTCGGTCGCGCTGCTGGGCCTGGGCGCCGGCGGCGTGTTTGCCTATCTGTGGAGAAACTGGCTAACCCGCTTCGCGACGCGGGGCCTGGCCGCAACGCTCTGCACCATCAACTCGGCTGCGATCTTTGCCGCGCTCGAAGTTGTGTTGCACGTTCCTGTTTCGCTTGAACTCTCGCGTTGGAATTTTCTGCGGCTTACGGCGCTTTATCTCGCCTCGGCGGTGCCGTTTTTTTTCACAGGGCTGATTTTCTCGGTGGTATTCGCGCGCGAGACCGCTCATGTCACACGCCTCTACGGCGCCGACTTGCTGGGCGGCGCGACGGCCTGCCTAGCCGTCGTTCCCCTCTTGAACTGGATTGGCGGGCCGAATGCAATTCTGTTCTCAGCGCTGGCGATGGCCGCAGCCGCAATTGTCTGGAAGCGTGGCTCTACCCCTGCAAGCCAGCCGGACGGGCGAGGACGCCCGTCGCTCCATCGCGCCTGGTCGTACGTTCCCTGGATCGCCGCCGTTGTTCTCATTGGCTTGATCGCCGCCAACCACTCCGGCCGCTGGATTGACGTGATCTACGCGAAGGGCCTGTTCCGCGACAAGTCCTGGGTCGAATTCGCGAAGTGGAATGCCATCTCGCGCATCGAGGTGGACAACCAGGGCGGCGCGAAGGCCGTCGTTATTGACGCCGACGCTTCTACCTACATCATGAACACCGACCCGCACAATTGGGGTGCGGAGTGGAAAAACAATCTGATGTCGGCTCCCCCTGCACTGGCCAACGTGCTCCGGCCACATGGCGACTACGCCATCATCGGCCCCGGCGGCGGAGTGGATGTGTTGCGGGCGCTGGCGAACGGAAGTCCGAATGTTACGGGAATCGAAATCAATCCGATCATCGCAAATACGGTGATGCGCGAGCGCTACGCTGACTACGCCTATCATCTGTACCAAAGACCCGAGGTTCATCTTCACGTCACTGACGGCCGTTCGTTCATCCGCAATTCGCGCGAACAGTATGACGTCATCCAGATGACGCTGGTCGATACCTGGGCCTCGACCGCGGCGGGTGCTTTCGCGCTGAGCGAAAACAGTCTCTACACCACGGATGCTTTCCGCGAATACTTCCAGCATTTGAAGCCCGATGGCATGATCGCCATCACACGCTGGGAATTCCATCAGCCGCGCGAGGCCTTGCGCGTGGTTTCGGTGGCGATGGAGGCGCTGCATCAGCTCGGAGTGAAAAATCCGGCGCGCCATTTCGTCGTGGTCTCCGAAGGTGAGCTGGACGAAGACGGGATTCCCGTCGTCGTGCTGGCGAAGAAGTCTCCGTTTACCGGCAATGAGGAAGCGGCGGTGGCGGGCCATCTCGACGAGAACGATGATTTGCAGCCGCTCTACCTGCCGTCGGCTCCGGGCGACAATCCATTTTCACGCCTGATTGCGCGCAACGACCCGTGGGGGTTCGCACACGACTATGCTTACAACGTCGCTCCCGTCAGCGATAACGCGCCTTTCTTCTTCTTCACGCTCAAAACCAGCCAGGCCTTTGGCGACGAAGGTTTGCGCGAGGGCATGGACTGGAAGGTAAACCTGGGTGTGCTGGTATTAGGGATGGTATTGCTGATCTCGGTGGTCGCCGTGATCGTTTTCCTCATCCTGCCGATGCTTTTTGGGAGGAGCGCCGGGCGTTTGCCGCCACGGCGCTGGATTTCGCTCCTTTACTTCGTCGCCATCGGGCTGGGATTCATTCTGGTGGAGATCGCGTTCATTCAACGGTTCGTTCTCTTCCTCGGGCACCCGACCTACGCGCTGACAGTGGTGATCTTTCTGCTGTTGCTATCGAGCGGGGCGGGCAGCCTGCTCTCGCGGCGTTGGCTACCAGAGACGGCTCGCGTCTGGCTGCCTCTTGTGTTGCTGGGTGTCGCGATCGCCATCTATGTTCCCATTCTCCCGGCTCTGCTTAACGCGTTGGTAGGCTTGCCTTTTGTGGTGAAGCTGCTTGTTAGCGCGGTGCTGCTGGTTCCGCTCGGGATTGCCATGGGCATGCCTTTTCCCACCGGATTACGGGCGCTGGCGGGGGCTGCGGGAGGCGAGTTTTCTGGCTCCGGGGCTGGCAACGCCGTCGAGTGGGCCTGGGCCATGAACGCTGCGTCCAGCGTGTTGGGATCGGTGGTGGCGATGGTCATTGCCATCCACTGGGGACTCAATATCACTCTGGCGTGTGGCGGGGCGGCGTATCTGGCGGCGGTCGCACTGTCGCAGACGTTCAGAACCGTCTCAGAATGACTGAGAGCATGAAAATCCTGAAATTTTGCGGTGTTTTGTTATCATGTCCTGTCGTTTAGCCAAACCATCGTGCCCAGTCAGAAACAACTGAAATGGTCGCAGCTGCGCGTGGGGCTCACCGTCCTGTTCGCCAGCATCACGCTCGCAGTCCTGATCTTTCTCATGAGTGGCACCGGGGGCATCTTCACCAAGAAGATCACACTAATTTCCTATTTCGACGATTCCGGCGGCCTGCGTGTCGGCGCGCCGGTGCGGCTCGAGGGTGTGGACATCGGGAACGTCACTCGCATCCGCCTGGTGCCAAATCATCCCCCCGGCACGCCCGTGGAAGTCGTGATGAAAGTCAAGACGACATACTCCTTTAACCTGCGCAAGGACTCAGTGTCATCGATGGCCACCGCAGGCGTGCTCGGCGAGACCTACATCAATATCAGCAGCACGTTTGCCAAAGGTCCGGAGGCAGTGGACGGAGACACGCTGGCTACCCATCCCAATCCGGGAATTGATGACGTGGTACGCGCCAGCCAAAGCACGCTGCAGAACATGGACGCACTGCTGAAACGGCTCGACCGCATCGTGGCCTTCGTGGAAAGCGGCCAGGGGTCGATCGGGAAGCTGATCTATGATCCTGGACTCTACGATCGCCTGAACTCCACCGTCGCTGAATTCAAAGGACTGATGGATGATATCCAGCAGGGCAAGGGCTCGATTGGACCGCTCCTGACCAGCGACGAAGCCTACAAAAAGGCGATGGCCGCGCTCGACAAGATCAATCTCATGATCGACGATCTACAACAGGGCAAAGGCACAGCGGGCAAACTGTTGAAGGACGAAGAACTTTATCGCAACGCCAATAAGACCATCGCCAATGTGCGTCAGATGACCGACGACATCAACGCCGGCAAAGGCGCGCTGGGCAAGTTCACGCACGACGAGGATTTCGCCGCCAAGCTGCACTCGACCATCAACAATCTCGAGGCTCTCAGCTCACGCCTGGAGAAAGGCGAAGGCACGGCGGGGCTGTTGTTCAAGGATCCCGCGCTGTACAACAACAGCAACCAGATGCTGGTGGAAACGCGAGAACTGGTGAAGGCGATCCGGGAGAACCCGAAGAAGTACCTGACGTTCCATGTGAAAGTGTTCTGAAATGCAGAAGGCAGAAGTCAGAATGCAGAAGTAAAACCTTTTGTGGTGCGGATGGATGCTACAAAAATCGCGATGAGTTCGTTGACTTCCTGCACCAGGTCGCGCAGTTTTGCCTCCGGGAATATGGCCGCGTCCTGCATCAGTTCCAACCAAAATGCTGTCTCGTCGCTCTCTTCGAGCACGATGCCTAACTTCGCGATGAACTCCACGCGCGATCGCGCACGACAGGCCGCTCGGTAGTTGGCCGCGATCGAAGTTCCGGAGCGAAGTATCTGCTTGCCCAGGATGCGGGCTTCCTCTGTCTTCGGCAAAGAGCGATAGAGTTTGACAATTCGGACCGCGAAATTCTTGGTCCGCCTGCGCAGGTCCACGTCTGACCTCACATCGACAAACCTAACTTCGCGAGTCCGGGAAAAGCTGTGACAATGCTCACAGCGGAATTGTTCGGTTTTCAATTCTGCACTCTGCATTCTGACTTCTGCATTCTCGCCTCGTTGACAATTCCGCCGCCCTCCCGTCCAATACAATGGCTTGGTGTGCTGTTTGTGCGCCAACGCCGTATCTCACCGTGCACCAGTCTTGTTTAACATCCCGACTTGAGGACATCACATCCATGCGTTCTCTTCTGAAGTCTATGGCCGTTTCTGCCTTCCTCCTCTCTGCGCTATGGGCGCAGTCTGGATCCACAACTCCCAAGAAGACCGGCGAAGTGCGTTTCTCGCCCGACATGCTCGACAAGAGCATCGATCCCTGCAACGACTTTTACGCCTACGCCTGCAGCAAGTGGCAGGCACAGAACCCAGTGCCCTCTGACCGCGCCACTTGGGGACGCTTCAACGAACTCCAGGAGCGTGGCGAATACATCGTTCGCGACATTCTGGAGAAAGCGGCGGCCAAGACCACCGGTCGCAGCGCGAACGAGCAAAAGATCGGCGACTACTACGCGTCCTGCATGGACGAAAGCGCGGTCGAAAAGGCCGGCACCAAGCCGCTCACCCATGATTTCGACAGTATCGCCGCTTTGAAGTCGAAAGCAGATCTGGCGAAGGAAATTCTGCGCCTGCACCGGGAAGGCACTGACGTTCTGTTCAACTTCGGCTCCGAGTCGGATTTCAAGAATGCCAGCCAGATCATCGCCGTAGTCGACCAAGGCGGATTGGGCATGCCCGATCGCGACTACTACTTCAAGGACGACGCCAAATCCGTCGAACTTCGCCAGAAATACGTGCAGCATGTGCAGAAGATGCTCGAATTGTTGGGGGATGCGCCCGACAAGGCGGCTGCTGAGGCCAAGGTTGTCATGGACATCGAGACCGGCCTGGCCAAAGGCGCGCTCGACCAGACTAGCCGCCGCGATCCGCAGAAGATTTACCACAAGGTCACCAATCAGGAATTGACGGCGCTCAGCCCCGACTTCAACTGGACGGTTTACTTCGAAGGAGTGGGTGCGCCGAAGTTCGACTCGCTCAATGTGGCCGAGCCGGATTTCGTCAAACAGATGGGGAGTGTACTGAACACCTTCTCGCTCGACGATTGGAAAACCTATTTGCGCTGGCACGCTGTGCACGACAATGCCGCGGTGCTCCCGGTAGCATTCGTGAACGAAAACTTCGAATTCTTCGGCAAGACGATGCAGGGTACGAAAGAGTTGCGTCCCCGCTGGAAGCGCTGTGTCAGTTACGCGGATGGCGATCTGGGCGAAGTCATCGGCCAGATCTATGTCGAGCAGACGTTCGGCGCGGAAGGCAAAGCTCGCACCCTGGCCATGGTCAACGCGCTCGAGAAATCCCTCGGTGAAGACATCAAGTCCCTCCCCTGGATGGGAGAGGACACCAAGAAACAGGCGCTTGTAAAACTTGCCGCCATCACCAACCGTATCGGCTATCCCGACAAGTGGCGCGACTACTCGAAGCTGGAGATCGTCCGCGGCGACGCGCTGGGCAACTCACAGCGTTCCAACCAACACGACCTGCTGCGCCGGCTCAACAAGATCGGCACCGCGCTCGACAAGCGCGACTGGCCGTATCCTCCGATGACCATCAACGCCAGCTACAACCCGCTGCAGAACAACATCACGTTTCCGGCGGGTATCTTACAGCCGCCGTTCTTTGACAATAAGGCGGATGATGCCATGAACTTCGGGGGCATCGGCGCAGTGATCGGTCACGAACTCACGCACGGTTTCGACGACGAAGGCAGCCAGTTCGATGCCGACGGCAATCTGCGCGACTGGTGGACCGCTGACGACAAGAAGAAGTTCGAAGAGCGCACCGGCTGCGTCAAGGACCAATATGGCAGCTTCGTCGCGGTCGACGATCTCAAACTCAACGGCAAGCTGACTCTCGGCGAAAACACCGCCGACAACGGCGGCATGCGCATCGCCTACATGGCGCTGATGAGCGCGCTCGCGGGCAAGGAACCGCCACCGGTCGACGGCCTCACGGCGAAGCAGCGCTTCTTCCTCGGATGGGCCAACGTCTGGTGCCAGAACCGCACCGATGCCATCGCTCGGATGCTGGTCACTATCGATCCGCATTCGCCGGGAAAGAATCGGGTCAACGGAACCATCTCCAACATGCCGGAGTTCCGCGAAGCCTATCACTGCAAAGCGGACGCGCCCATGGTGAATCAGAACGCCTGCAGGGTGTGGTAACCATCACTTGTAGCTCGGGGTCGCGGACTCTCCGTGACTCCGAGCTGCCGAGCCCCAGGGTTTGCTTCTGCAATCTGGATTGTGACTTCTGCAATCCCTAGAATTTTCCTTCGTCCGCCGACGGTCCATAGATCGCCGGCACCGACGCATTGCACAACCGCAGATATACCGTCAGCTGTCCGCGATGGTGTGCCGCGTGATTGAACACGGAATCGCGGATAACGACATAGCGCGGTTCCTCGCTCACGACTCGCCCGCCGACCAGCAGTCTCCACATCGTCATCAGATGTTCGTCGTTCGTCTTCTTCAGCGCCTCACGCGCCTCTGTCACGTTCGTATCGAGCAGGTCGATTAACTCCTTCCTCGACTTCCAATTCGGAGGC
>Ga0335076_10000356_pt1 | contig 41676 bp, 37 predicted proteins | sample Lox_Sample_25_FD_206717 | JGI IMG/M metagenome (GOLD analysis project Ga0335076, IMG submission 206717) | Soil microbial communities from Loxahatchee National Wildlife Refuge, Florida, United States - Lox_Sample_2.5 | ecosystem: Environmental > Terrestrial > Soil > Wetlands | place: USA... | reverse complement strand
TGCGAGTCCGAGGACGGCCAACCGTTCCGCATGGGCCAACACCGGTAAACAAGATATGCGTCCCCGAGAAGAGCTCCCATGCCGACTACGCTCGTTATCACAAAATATCCGGAGCGAAAGGGGGCGCCCTCGAGAAAGCTGCGGCCGTCGAGAAAAGAACGAACTTCGCCCACCCCTTCTATAAACACAACCATCGCCCTCCTACAAACACAAAGCACCTAGACCCCAACTTGCGGCCCCCGTGCCCCACGCCAGCCATTACCGGGGGCTGGCCCGGCCTTTCAACCGTGCATTCTACTCGGGGTGCCCCGGCCTTGTCCGCTCCCGCTTTTGGAAAGACAGGCCGGGGCCTTTCATGTTCATCCATCACGGCGAGCTTTACCGACACTAGGTAGTTTTCTTGCCCACGCTTGGGCTACGGCAGTTTCCGCCACTATGCAGGCGGCGTGGAGGGGATCGTCGAGATTGAGTCGCAATGGACGGCGCGGAAGCGGGAGCGGTTAGGTTTGATGGTGCAGATTAAGCGGCGGGAACTGCCCCACCCTGTCGCAAAGAACGCGACAAGGGTGGGGCACCCCGAGTGAAGATTTATCGTGAAAGGCTGGGCCAGCCTCCCGCCCACCTTGCCGTGCCTTCGCCTGCCCTGTAGCATGAATTGTTCCCGCATTCTTTCCCGCAATGGCCCGGAGGACTTTATGGCAACGGAAACGGTCGCAGCGCCCGCAATCCTCGGCAGCAGCAGCAAACCAAAAGTCTTTAAGAACTTTATTGACGGCGAATGGGTTGAGTCTTCCACCGGCGAGACTTTTGAGAACAAGAACCCAGCCGACACCCGCGATGTAGTGGGCATTTTTCAGAAATCGGCCAAAGCGGACGTTGACGCTGCCGTCGACGCCGCCAAGCGCGCCTTTGCCAGATGGCGTCTGGTTCCGGCGCCGCGCCGGGCGGAACTGGTGTTTGGCGCCGCCGAAATGCTTTTCGAGCGCAAAGAAGAATACGCTCGCGAGATGACCCGCGAGATGGGCAAGATTCTCAAAGAAACCCGCGGCGACGTGCAGGAAGCCGTCGACACGGCTTATTACATGGCGGGGGAAGGCCGCCGCATGTTCGGGCCGACCACCCCTTCGGAATTGCCCAACAAGTTTGCCATGGCGGTGCGCCAGCCCGTCGGCATTTGCGGCATGATCACGCCGTGGAACTTTCCCATGGCGATTCCTTCGTGGAAGCTTCTGCCCGCGATCGTTTGCGGAAACACCTGCGTCATCAAGCCGGCGCAGGATACTCCGGCTTCAACCTTCAATCTGGTTCGCGTGCTCACCGATGCAGGCGTGCCCGACGGCGTGGTCAATATCGTGACTGGTTTCGGCGGGCAGGTCGGCGGGCCGCTGATGGAGCATCCGGAGGTGCGCGCGATTTCTCTGACCGGGTCAACCGAAGTTGGCCGGATCGTGGGCACGACTGCGGCAAAGAGCTTCAAGCATTGCTCGCTCGAGCTGGGCGGAAAAAATCCGATGATCGTTCTGGATGATGCCAATCTCGATCTGGCCATCGAAGGCGGCGTCTGGGGCGGGTTTGGTACGACCGGGCAACGCTGCACGGCGACGAGCCGCATCATTGTGCAGAAAGGTGTTTACGCGGATTTCGTCGAACGATACGTCGAACGCGCAAAAGCTCTGCGAGTCGGAAACGGGCTTGATGAAACCACCGACATGGGCCCGGCCATCAACGCGAGCCAACTGCAGACCGATCTTGGCTACGTGGAAATTGGCCGCGCCGAAGGGGCCAAGCTCAAGTGCGGCGGCAACCGGCTGGACCAGGGCGAGTACAAGTATGGATTTTTCATGGAGCCGACGGTGTTCATCGATGTCGACCCCAAGATGCGGATCGCGCAGGAGGAAATCTTTGGCCCGGTGGTTTCGATCATTCCCTGCGATGATCTGGAAGATTCGATCGAAATTGCCAACGGCATCGAATACGGGCTTTCGTCGTCGCTGTACACGAAAGATGTCAACAAAGCCTTCGCTGCGATGCGCGATTTGCAGGCTGGAATCACCTATATCAATGCGCCGACGATTGGGGCGGAAGTGCACCTGCCGTTCGGCGGCGTGAAAGCAACGGGCAATGGCCATCGCGAAGGCGGCATCGGCGCGATCGACTTTTACACGGAATGGAAGAGCGTATATGTGGATTACTCGGATAAGCTGCAGAAGGCGCAGATTGATCGAGCGGATTGACTTTCGACCACAGAGGACACAGAGGAACACGAAGGAACATCCTCGAAGTTCTCTGTGAACCTCTGTAACTTCTGCGGTTAAGATTTTTTTCAAAATAACGCGTGTCTAGCACTCACATCGCCGAAATTGCCGCCGCTGAACGGCTGGCGAATGTCCGTTATGCCATCCGCGATCTTGCGCTGGTCGCCGACGAAGTCGTTCGGCAAGGCCACCAGGTTCTTTACCTCAACGTCGGCGATCCCAATATTTTTGATTTCAAGACGCCGCCGCATCTGATCGAAGCCGTCTACAAGGCCATGCGCGATGGCAAGAACGGCTACGCGCCCTCGCCGGGAATTAAAGAAGCGCTTGAGGCCATTCGTGGCGAAGCGGGGCGCAAGGGCATTCCCAGCCTGCAGAACGTTTTCGTCACCACGGGCGTGAGCGAGACGGTTGATATTTGTCTGACCGCGCTGGTCAATCCCGGCGAGAGCGTTCTCACTCCCAGCCCCGATTACCCCATGTATTCCGCGGTGCTTACCAAGCTCGGCATTCCGCTCACGCCTTACGATTTGAACGAAGATGACGCGTGGCAGCCCGATCTTGACGACATCCGGCGCAAAATCACGCCGCGAACGCGCGCCATTGTGCTAATCAATCCTGACAATCCGACCGGCTCGGTGTGCTCGCGGCAGATGTTGGAGCAGTTGGCGGAAATAGCGCGGCGGCACAATCTGGTCATCTTCGCCGACGAAATCTACGACAAGCTGATGCTGGATGGCGATGCGCATATCGCGTTCGCTTCTGTCGCCCCGGATGTTCCAGTCGTGACTTTTGGCGGGCTTTCCAAAAATTATCTTGCGCCGGGCTGGCGCATTGGATGGGGCATGGTCAGCGGAGAGGCCGCAGCCGTCAAGCCTTACATCGAAGGCATTCACCGGTTGTTACGCGCGCGGTTATGCGCGAATCATCCGGAGCAATACGCGATCAAGCCGGCGCTGGAGGGCCCGCAAGATCACTTAACGGAAGTACGCGCCAAGTTGCGCTCGCGCCGCGACCTGACTGTCGAGTGGTGTAATTCAACTCCACGCGTAAGCTGTGTTTCGCCGCGGGGCGCATTTTATGCATTTCCCCGCCTCGATATCCCCGACGGCGACGACGTTTTTGTCAAAGAACTCTGCCTGCAAAAGCACGTGCTGGTGGTTAATGGGTCGGGCTTCGGCCAGAAACCCGGAAACAAGCACTTCCGCATCGTATTCCTGCCGGATGAGCAAATCCTGAGCAAGGCCTACCGCGCGATCGGCGAGTTCATCGCTGCAAGATATTCGTAGAAATCAGGAAAGAAAAAAATTAAGCGGTCGGCCTGCCTCTCCCAGCATCGTTCAAGCAGGTCCGCCGCTTTTTTGATGGCTGAGCGAATATTTACCCACAAAGATCAGTCGCGTAATAACCGACATCACCTTGGCTTGTGACCGGAATCACTTCACCCACTGGTTTTTCGTGCGCCGCATATGGTGTAGCCTTCAACCGGGAAATTTGTTTAAATCGAGTGCAGGTTGCTGCTGCCTCGCGTGATCGATATCCACTGCCACATTCTTGCGGAAGTTGACGACGGGCCCAAGTCCTGGGAGGTTTCACAGGAAATGTGCCGGATGGCGGCAGCCGATGGCATTGAGCACATTGTGGCCACGCCGCACGCGAACGAACGCTACGCTTATGATCGCAAACAACACGCCGAGGCGCTTCAGCATTTGGCTCAACTCTCGGGAGGCGCGCCCCGTCTAAGCCTGGGCTGCGATTTTCATCTTTCCTACGAAAACCTGCAGGCGGCGCTCGAGCGGCCCGGCGACTTCACAATTCAGAACAGCCGTTATCTCCTAGTGGAGTTCAGTGATTTCAGCATTCCAGCGCAGATCGATAATTCTCTGGTGCGTCTGGGTGACGAGGGCATTACACCAGTGATTACGCACCCGGAGCGAAATCCCATTTTGCAACGCACTCCGCAACGAGTGCTGCAATGGATCGAGCTGGGCTGTGTTGTGCAGGTCACGGCCTCGGCGCTGACGGGAGATTGGGGCGAGCGCGCCTGGCGGGCTGCGAAATGGCTGCTGGAACGCGACGCCGTGCACGTGCTGGCCAGCGACGCGCACGACACGCATCATCGCAAGCCATTGCTCTCGTTTGCCCGCGAAGCGGCGGAAGAATTCTGCGATGCGGATGTGGCACGGGCGCTGGTGGACGATAATCCGCGAGCGATTATTGGCGGATTGCCGCTGCCCTATTATCCGAATCCGGTGGTGGAACACTAGCTACTGTGGAGGATTCGCCGCGGGCGGCTCGGCCGGCGGCGTAGTCGAGGCTGGTTTGGAAGAAGTCGCTGACTTGGAAGTTTGGGGCGGATTGGTCATGGCGCTTTCCGGATTCAGCAGATGCGCCTGGTCCGGGCCAAGACCCATTTTGATCAGCGCCCTGGAATCGGGGATGGTCTTGGTTTGCCAGCCATTATCAGCCTGGTAACGCTCCATCGCTTTTTGCGAAGCATCGTCCCACTTGCCTGACGCAGGACCGGCAAGATAATGCTCGCGGATCAGCGCTTGCTGGATTTCTTTGGCGCGGGCGGGGTCGATTTTCTGCTGCCCACGGCGCCAGCTCGTCGAAGACTTCGTTTTCTTATGTTTCTTCGAGCTGGAATGAGCGGAGGTGTGTGGCTTGGTAACCGGTTGAGAACCGGACGAAGAGGTCTGGGCCTGCGCTCCGGCCAACATAGAAGCGGCGAAGAGCAGGCAAACCGCTCCGGTCCATCGAGCCGCCGCTGAAATACCGGGTCGCAAATTCACCTCTCCGGAAAAAACAAGGCCCAAAGCACTTGCCACATCATCCATGGTTCCGGACGTAAGGGAAAGTTCCTTTGGGCCAATTCCCGTTAGGGCAGGGTTCCGGCAAGAAAGATCGTACCACCCTGAGAGCCGCGCTGGCGAACGAGGAAAACCACATCCTGCCCGCTTTTGAGAGAAGCGACCACGCGGCCGAAGTCGTCTTCGCTATTCACTGGCTGCTTATTAATTTCAAGGATAATATCGCCGCGATTCAGGCCGACGTCCTCGGCGAAGGAGCCGGGTTTGACGTCGCTCACGATCACACCTTTACCGGCGGGAACGTCCAGGCGGTCCGCCTTCTCCTGGGTTAGAGCTTGCACGCTCAAACCAAGTTTGCTCTGCTTGGGCGTGGAAGATTCTCCGCCCTCTTCGTCGTCGCCCAGACGCGCAGCAAACAGTTTGGCGCGGTCGGCGACGGCAACCGTGGTTTCCTGTTTCTTGCCGTTGCGGAGGAACCCGATGGTCACCTTGGTGCCGGGCTTGCGGCTCGCGATATCGGCAACTAACTCGTCGCCGTTTTTCACCGGCTTGCCGTCGATCTCGACGATGGTGTCACCAATTTTCAAGCCAGCCTGGTCGGCCGGGCTGCCGGCGGTGACGTCAGAGATGGTGACCCCCGAGCCAGACCCGTATACGCGGGTAATGGCAGGATTCTCCTGCGCGTTAAACATAATGCCGATCGACCCGCGCGCGACGCGGTGATCCGGGCCAATCAACTGGTTATAGACCTGGACAACAGTGTTCGAAGGCATCGCAAAACCTACGCCAGCATAGGCGTTGGTATCGGTCAGTATGGCGGTATTGATGCCGATCACTTCGCCCGCCATATTCACCAGCGGCCCGCCAGAGTTGCCGGGATTGATGGCGGCGTCGGTTTGAATAAACGACTGGAACTGGCGCTGTGGAACAATATTGCGGCCTTTGGCGGAAACGATGCCCGCGGTCACGGTTTCCTGCAAACCGAAGGGACTGCCGATAGCAAGCACCCAGTCACCCACTTCCATGCCGTCGGAGTTGCCAAGCTTGGAGGTGGGCAAATTGCGGTCGACGTCAATTTTGATTACTGCGAGATCGGTTTCCTGATCGGAACCGATTACCTTGGCATCGTGCAGGACGCCGGGAGCATCATCCTGCAATCTAACGCGAATGCGGTCGGCCTTTTCTACAACGTGCCGGTTGGTGACAATGTAACCCTTGGGATCGACGATGACTCCTGAACCCAGAGAACGTTCGCGAATATCGCCGCCATTGCCGGGTCCGCCGAAGAAACGATTGAAGAAATCGTCGAACTGGTTGTCATCATCATCGCCCTCGCCTCCCCGGTGGCGATGAGGATTCTTGATCGTGGACTCGGTGTTTATATTGACGACGCTAGGTTCCAGTTGCTTGGAGATTTGCGAGAACTGGCTGGAAAGCTGCCGTGGCGAAGGCACGGTCAAGGGAGTGGCGTCTGAGGCTTTTTTGGATTCCTGCCCTCGAACGCCGATAGAAATTACTGTTCCGATCAGAATTCCGACGGCCAACGTGGCCAGAATGGTCAAAGTATAAGCGAGCCGATTAGCCCGCAATCGAAGCCAAAGAGCGCTTGCGCGCGCAACCATAAGCCGCATCCTCCGCGAATATGAGAACCGGATGATTATACCTTTTCGCCTATATAGAGACTAACCATCGGGCGCTCTCGCTGCACTAATTAGACGCCTGGATGGAGCAAAAGTGTTGGCTTGAAAACCATTGGCTCGAAAAACAGGGACTCTCAGTGAACCCGGCTTCACGCACCGATTCCTGCAAGAGCAAGCAGGGTTAAAAGGATGCGTTTAAGTCCCAGCTCCCGCCCGCTACAGTCGAACCATTCCTGCAAGGTGTGGGCGCCACCGCCGGCCCCGCCGCCGCCGATGGCGATGGCTTCCCGGCCAAGCGAAAGGGGGATATTGGCGTCTGTGGAAGCACGTTGCACCTGCGAGGCATTGCCGAGCATCGCATCGACGGCGCGGACCACGTGTAGGATGCGCGCGCCCGAGTTCAGTTCGCCGGCCGGACGATCGCCGATCACAACCACCTCGCAACTTATCCCGAACGGACGTTTCTGAGCCGGACTGCGGGCCTCCGAAGCACGCGATTCTTCCTGTAGCGCGCGATCCAGCGCCTGCCGCAATGCCAGCTCTGCGAGTTCCATCTCCGCCATGGAAGTGGAGCGAATATCCACCCGCATACTGGCAGATTCCGGGATGGAGTTGACCGAGGTTCCGCCGCGAATGACTCCGATGTTGAAGGTGGTTTTGGGCGAGGCCGGGACCGGGGTCTGGACAAACATTTGAATAGCCCGAGCCAGAACCACGATGGGATTGGGCGCACCAAAATCGCTCCAGGAGTGTCCTCCCGGCCCGCGGACGATTACTTCGAAACGCCGACTGCCGAGGGCTTCAGCGACGATGGTGTCAGAACCGGCGCCATCCAGCACGAGACTGAAATGGATGGAATCCTTCCAGCGAGGCGTCGCAAAAATGTGGCGCATGCCGCGCAAATCGCCTTCGCCCTCTTCTCCCACGTTACCGATAAAAACGAACGGCAGCACGTGACGGATGCGCTGCGACTGCAAAACTGCGATGGTGGCGAGCAAGGCGGCGAGGCCGGCGGCGTTGTCGGAGACTCCCGGCCCATAAAGGCGGCTGCCCTGCTGCCGGATGTTCAATGGAATGCCGGCGGGAAAAACTGTATCGAGGTGCGCGCTCAGCGAGACGTAACTCGGGCCCCAGCCGGGGCGAGTGCCGAAGACGTTGCCGACATCGTCTGTGTGAACGTCTTCCAGACCAAGCTCGTGAAATTTTGTGGCGAGCCATTCGGCGCGGGCGGCTTCCCCAAACGGAGGCGCTGCAATGCGGGCCACTTCCAGTTGCCATTGCGCGAATTGCGCTTCCTGGGCCCGCAGCCACGCGGCAGAAGAACGGAACTCAGGCGAACTGGCCAGACGACCGACTTCCTGCTGCACGTCCGTAAAGGCTGGCGACACCTCGGCGCGGGAACCAGGGGCCATGGGCTAATCCCGTCATATTACAACGTGGGGAGGGAATGAGGTCGCTCTCGGCCTAGTTGGTCACACTATCCAGGCACTCGCGAATCTCGGCATCGGTCAGCGTGTGGTTAGACGCTTTGGCCAGGCGGTAGATGCGCTCCACAAGATCGTCGCTCGCCGGGAAGCCGTGGCGCTCCAGCCAGAAAAGCACATTGGATTTGCCGCTCATAGGACCGACATCAATGATCTGCTCCAGACCGAAGACGTGGGATGGCACGCCGGAATAAACGACATTCGCGAGCTCGATGTCGTTCCGCTTGTAGGCCTTGACGATGGCAGCGGCGTGCACACCCGTGGCGGTGCGAAACGCGTCTTCACCGACCACGGGATAATGCGGGGGAATCGGCACTCCGGTGGCCCGGGAAACGGCTTCGCAATAATGTTTCAATTTGGTGAGTTCTTGCGTGGCCCAGGGCGGGATTCCCATTAATCTCAAATTCACCAGCATCTGATCCATTTGCGTGTTGCCGACCCGCTCGCCCAAACCGATGGCGCACGCGTGCACGCAGTCCGCGCCGGCGATGAGCGCGGCCATGGAGTTGGCGATTGCCAGGCCACGGTCGCAATGACCGTGCCAATCGACACGGATGGTCTCGCCCGAGGGCTTCACCACTTCCTCGATGACAAATTTCACCAGCGCATAAGCGCCCATGGGCGTGGCATGGCCGGCGGTGTCGCAAATCACGATGGATCGCGCGCCGCAATTGATGGCCGCCGAGTACAACCGCTTGACTGTCGCAGGATCGCAGCGCGAGGTGTCTTCGGTCACGTACATCACGTCCAGGCCGAGGGAAACACCGTACTTGACTGCCTTCTCCGTGGTCTGGAGCAGGAAATCATCGCTCCAGCCTTCGGTATAGCGGCGAATGGGGCTGGAGCCAAGAAACATCGCAGCTTCAACATTCAGCCCAGTGCGCTCCACGATGCCGGCAATCGGCTTAATGTCGTTTTCATGGGTGCGAGCCGCGCAGTTGGCGCGAATTTTCATCTTGTGGCGAACGATTTCCCGCGCCAGCGCCTCGGCGTGCTCGGTGGCGCGCGGGCCGGCTCCCGGCAAACCGAGATCGAGCGAATCGATTCCCAGCGCATCCATCAAATGTAGGATCTCGATTTTCTCCTCGACCGAAGGATCGCGCACCGAGGGCGATTGCAGGCCGTCGCGCAGGGTTTCGTCGTTCAGCAGAACCTGCTTGGCCGGACGCAGCGAGGCCGGGTGGCTGCGGTTCCAGTCGTAGATGAGCTCGGAGGTATTCACAAGAAGAACAGCTTCGGCCCGGTCAGAGACCCGGCCCTACACGAATCATTTATCTTTCGGCGGCACCGTCAAGCCAAACACCGACGTCGTACCTTGCCCTGCTACATTGATGCCATGCGCATCATCCGGATTCGGCAAATACAGCGTTTTGCAATGCTCGCAACGATAGACTTCCGCGTTTTTGCCCCAGGCCTTTTCTACATCACCACACTGCTGTTCGACCGCGTCCGTCATGTAATACCAGCGCTTTAAATGTCCGCCGCAGGGTTTGCCCTTGGCGTCTCTCTCGTTGCAGGCACGCTGCCCCGGCTTCTTGATTTTCACTTTGTGATGCGGAAGTTGAGGCACAGCTTGGACAGCGGAGTTTGCGCTTTCAGTTGTGGCCAAGAAATCCTCGCAATCGCGGCGATGCTTGCCGGAGTCCGGTTACGCCATCAATTTTACTCGAAGCCTGCGGGCGCGCCACAAGGGAAAGGCCACTTCAGTTATACTGCGTCGCTTTACTCGAGGCGCCGATGCATCTCTCGCAATGGGTCTTTGCTGGTGTAGTTTGCCTTTCGTCGCTGGTCCTAGCCCAAACCTCCAGCGCCCCGATGAGGTTATCGGTCGATGCAACCGAAGTGCAGCGTCGTATTCTGCACGTGAGGCTGACCATGCCCGCTGTCTCCGCCAAAACCACGCTGGTTTATCCCAAATGGATTCCCGGTGAGCACGCGCCAACAGGCCCCATCAACGATCTGATGGGACTGCATTTCTCCGCGCGTGGTGCGACTCAACTTTGGCAGCGCGACGATGTAGACATGTTTGCCTTTCGTTTGCAGAATCCGGCAAACGCCGTGCTCGAGGCCGAGTTTGATGTCACCGGCCCAAGCACCGAAGACGAATTTCTCCTCGGGAATTCGGTCACGCGGAAGCAAATGGTGCTCAACTGGAACCAGGTGGTGCTCTATCCGCTTGGAATGACTGCGGACGAGGTGAAGGTTCAGGCCCGGCTCACATTGCCGGCAGGATGGAAGTTTGCCTCGGCGCTTCCGGTGGAAACTCGCAGCGCCGACACGATTGTTTTCAAGCCCGTGAGCCTGACGACGTTAGTCGATTCACCGGTGCTGGCAGGCGCTCATTTTCGCGAGTTTGACGTGACTCCGGCGGGGGAAGATCGAAGGCATTTTCTGGACGTCACAGGCGAGACGGACGCCGCAATCGATTTACCGGATGATCTGGTGGCTTCGTACCGCCGGTTGGTGGACGAAACTGGGGCATTGTTTCGATCCCGGCACTATCGCAGCTACCATTTTTTGGTCTCGATGCATGGCACCTTTGAAGATGGTCTCGAACATCCGGAATCCAGCGACAACCGTTTGCCGGAAGCCGGGTTGATCGATCCGGAATGGCGGCGAATCTATGCCTATTTGCTGGCGCACGAAATGGTGCACTCGTGGAATGGGAAGTTTCGCCGTCCCGCCGGCCTGGCCACTTCGGACTACCAGCAGCCCATGAAAGGCGATCTGCTCTGGGTGTATGAAGGTTTGACCAATTATCTGGGGCAAGTGCTGGCGGTGCGTAGCGGGCTGTGGACCGCAGAACGATACCGGGACAAGGTCGCGGACATGGCCGCGTTTCTGGATAATCGCCCCGGCCGCACCTGGCGTTCCTTGCAGGACACGACAATTTCGGCGCCCATCGCCTACGGGCCGTCGCCCCAATGGGGAGCATTGCGCCGTAATGGAGATACGCCGGATTTCTATAGCGAAGGCAGCTTGCTGTGGCTAGAGGTGGATACGATCATCCGCAGCCGCAGTGGCGGCACAAAATCGGTGGATGACTTCTGCCGCGATTTCTATGGTGGGCCGAGCGGCCCGCCGCGAGTTATTCCCTACAGCTTTGACGATCTGGTCTCTGGGCTCTCCCGAGTCGTGGCGTTCGACTGGCGTGGATTCTTTGATGAGCGGCTGAATTCGCTCTCGCCTCGCGCGCCTCTCGGCGGCGTTCAAGCCAGCGGATGGCGGCTGGCATATTCCGGTTCGCAGACACCTCTTTCCGCGGCATTGGAAAGCAAGATGGCCAGGCTCGATATGCGCTACTCGATGGGCGCTCTTTTAGAAACCAGCGGACTGGTGGCGGACGTGATCCCCGGCACGCCTGCGGACCGGGCTGGCTTGACGCCGGGAGCGAAGATCGTCGCGGTTAACTCGCATGTTTTTTCTGGGCAAGAGTTGAGGAATGCCTTGCGAGCGGCTGAAGACTCGTCCGAGCCGATCGAGTTGCGGGTTATGGACGGCGCGGATGTTGTGGAATTACGCATGGATTATCACGCGGGAGAACGTTATCCGCACCTGGAGCGGGAGGATTCCTCGCCTGACGTGCTGAGCAGCATTCTTGCACCGCTGGGGAAAGCGAAGTAGGCCAGAGGCGGTCTGTTCGAGGATGATCTACAGTTTCCCTTTGCCTACAAACATACCGGCAGCCCTCAGCGCGCCGCGCAGGCGTTGGCCCAGAGGTTTGGCGAATTGCAAGTCCAGAAATCCTTCCATTTGCCGGGCGAATTTCCGGCCGTATGGATACCACCAAAGTTTTTTCATGCCCGGCAAGCGATCCGAATCGACATATTTCACGCGGACCATTTCTTCCAGCCCAAATCGTCCGTGAGTGCGGCCGATCCCGCTCGCCTTCACGCCCCCATGCGGAGCTTCGCTGATGCCGAAACAAGAAACGGCATCGTTGATCATGATCGTTCCGGCCTCAATCTGGTGCGCGAGTGCTTCCCCGCGCGAGCGATCGCTCGTCCAAATGCTGGCGGCAAGGCCGTACTCAGAGTCGTTGGTCAAGCGAACGGCTTCCTGCTCGGAATCAAAAGGCATTACCGGTAAAAGCGGGCCAAAGGTTTCCTCGCGCATGACGCGCATATCGTGGGTTACATCTGCGAGCACGGTTGGGGCGTAAAAATTACGGCCAAGCTCGGGCAAGCGCGTGCCACCAGCCAGAACACGCGCTCCCTTGAGGATGGCATTTTCGACCTGTGCTTCGACAATTTTCAATTGCCGCTCGTGGATCAGCGGGCCCATGTCGGTCTCAGGATTCACGCCGTTGCCAACGCGCAGCGGCTTGGCCTTGCATACACAGGCCTCGAGAAATGCCGCATACAGGCTGCGATGCACATAGCAGCGCTCGACCGAAAGACAAGTCTGGCCTGCGTTCACAAATGCGCCCCACACCGCGCCGCTCGAAGCAACTTCGAGATCGGCATCTTCGAGCACGAGCATGGCGTCTTTGCCGCCGAGTTCCAGCACGACTGGCAACAGGCGCGCTGCGGCGGCCTGGGCGATGCGTTTTCCGGTGGCAACACTGCCGGTGAAGATGAGCTTGCCAATTTCCGAGCTGAGCAAAGCCGCACCCGTTGCACCATCCCCAACGACAACTTGAAATACATCGCGCGGAACGCCGGCGCTGTGCAAGAGCGAAGCTAATTCCAGCGCGACCAGCGACGTAAGCTCCGAAGGTTTCAAAACGACGGCGTTGCCCGCAACCAGCGCGGCCAATCCCTCGGTGGCGGGGATCGAGAACGGATAATTCCACGGCGAGATGATTCCGATTACGCCATAAGCTTCGCGCAGGATGCGGCCGGATTTGGTCTTCATGGTCGCATTGCCGTGAGGAAGCAGCTCCTGGTGAAGTAGGCTGTAGGCGTTATCGATCAAAAAGCGCGCCGCATCGAGCACTACGATGACTTCCGTGAGCAGGGCTTCGACTACCGGTTTGCCGGCTTCCTGCGTAATAAGGCGGGCAACGTCTGATTTCTTTTGGTGAAGAAGCTCCTGGAACCTGCGAAGGATGGCAACGCGGGACCGAACGCCAAGCTCGTTCCACTCTCGCTGTGCGGCGTGGGCCCGGGCAACGGCGGCGCGGACCTCAGACTCATCGGCGCAGGGCAATTCGCGGAGAAGTTGACCATTCGCCGGGTTGATGGAAACCACTTTTCGCGCGGCGATTTGAAGATCGGTGGCCATGCAGGATTAGTTTACGCGGGTAAGGAGGGTCATTCCAGAGTTGGCGCGTTCTTCCAAAACTTCGAGCTTCTAGGACTTTGCGCGGGCGGGGCGCCCGCGCCCACACGCTTGTTGCCAGGACCGCGCGGACAGGAGTGTCCGCGTCACACGATTCGTTCATAGTCAACGCTGAGAAGGGACAATCCGCTGGCGGGAGAAGTGGCTCCGGAGGCGGAGCGGTCGCGAGCGGCGAGAATTCGTTCGAGGTCGGCTGATCGCAATGTGCCCTTGCCCACCAGAATGAAAGTTCCCACCAGATTCCGGACCATGTGATGAAGAAATCCGTTGCCGCGGACGGTATAGGTCAACTCCTCCCCCTCTCGCTGCCACTCGGAGGAAAAAATGCGCCTCGTCGAAGACCTGCCTTCTTCGTGGCCGCACTCCGGATCGACCGCAGCAAACGAGGTAAAGTCATGTTCGCCTTCGACCAAAGCCGCAGCCTCGGCCATGGCGGTCTCATCCAACGGGTACGGGTAATGCCACACATAGCGGGCAAGAAAAGGCGGGCAGATGGCGCCACGATAAATCCGGTATCGATAAGTTTTGGCGCGGGCCGACTTGCGGGCGTGAAAATCCGCGGGCATTTCTTCCGCCAGCAGCACGCGGATCGACGCCGGCAGAATGTCGTTCAAGGCCTTGACAAAGTTCTCCGTTGGAACGGGGGATTCGGTCGCAAAACTGGCAACCTGAGCGAGGGCGTGGACTCCGGCGTCGGTGCGCCCTGAGCCTTGGGGCAAGACCTTTTCTCCCGTAACTCGTCCAATAGCAGTGCCGAGGGCCCGCTGGATCGTCGGTGCATCGGGCTGCACCTGCCAGCCGGAAAAATCCGTTCCGTCATATGCCAAGACCAGTTTTATGTTTCTCATAGTGAATACTTTCGAGTCTAAGGCGTTTATATCCTCATCCAAATCGTTTTCAGCAGGATGGGTCAAATGGCCGCTGGCGTACGCAGGTGTGTCGGCTATACTAGCTGATTCATTTTACCGGCATGAACTGGCTGTTCCTGCGCAGGCAAGCGCAAAAATGTGAACCGGCCCCGGGTTTCTTGCGTATTCACAATTGCGTTGGAAAGCCTTTGTCATCATTAACAACAGCCTTGATTCAGGGAGAGAAACTCATGGTTTCGTTTTGTAGAAGTCTTGCCTTGTGGCGCAGTCTAGCGTTTTTGTTGCTTTTTGCAGCTTCCGGATGGTCGCAAACATCGGACCAGTCAGCTCAGACAGCGCCGCCGGCGCCGCAACCGCAGCGGTTCGCAACCCATGACTATTCCAAGCCGCGCTCGTCGTTTCCGAATCCGCTCGCGCCATACTCAGCCCAACACCTACCGCCGCCGGATTTGCGCAACACATCACGTATGGACAGCTTGATGAGAGACGGCAAGATTTATCTCTCCATGGACGATGCTATCGCTCTTGGCCTCGAGAACAATCTTGATCTGGCCATCGCGCGTTACAACCTCAACATTGCGGATACGGATATTCTTCGGGCCAAGGCAGGGGCGTCGATTCTGGGCGTGAATAATGGAATCGTTCTGAACACGCCCGGCGGCGGCGTGGGAGGAATCGGCGCGACTTCGACTGGTCCCGGGCCGGGCGGTACCAGCCTGGCAACCGGAGGCGCCGGGGCTGGCGTGGGCGGCCTGGTAAATAGCACGCTTGGTCTGGGACCGACCATTACGAGCTTTGACCCTATTCTTACTGGCACGTTGCAGTTTGACCATTCCAAATTCATCCCGACCAGCCCCTTCTCCGGAACCGTACAGAACACGACTACCGGGAACTTCGCCTATCAGCAGGGTTTTCAGTCGGGAACCAATATGTCAGTTGGCTTTAATAACACGCGGATCACCTCCAACAATCCGTTTGTCCTGCTGAGCCCGCAGCTGAGTCCCGGCTTCCAGTTCAAGCTCACACAGCACTTGCTACAGGGCTTGAGTTTCGCGCCCAATGCCCGGTTCATCCGCATCGCCAAGAACGATCGCGAAATCTCCGACGTAGCCTTTCGCTTGCAAGTGATTACCACAACGGACCAAATCGAGAACATCTATTGGGACCTGGTTTCAGCTTATGAAAATTTAAGGGTGCAGAAAGAAGCGCTGGCCTACGCGGAGAAGACGCTCTCCGACAACAAAAAGCAAGTGGAAATCGGAAGCCTGGCGCCCATTGAGATTGTGCGCGCTCAAAGCAGCGTGGCCTCCGATCAGCAGGCCTTGACCAAGGCCGAGACGGACCTGCAATTGGAGCAGTTGCTGATGAAGAATGCGCTGAGCCGCTCTTTGGTTGATCCGCGTCTCGCTGGCGCCGATGTCATCCCGACCTCGACCATGAAGTTACCCGAACAGGAGGAAATCAGACCGACCGAGGACCTGATTAACGAAGCGCTCAGCCACCGCGCGGAACTGGCGGAAAACCGGATTAACCTCACCAATACCGAAATCAGCAATAAGGCCGTGCGCAACGCGCTACTGCCCAGCCTCGATTTGTTCGCTTACTACGGCGGTTCCGGGACAGGCGGAACGCAGAACTTCATTGCTACTTGTGGAAATCCCGGTGCCCCTCCGCCTGGACTGTGCACGCCACCGGGTAGCTTTACCTCTAAAGGCTATGGCTCAACCCTAAATGAGCTGATTGATTCAAGTGCGCCGGATAAGGGAGTAGGCGTCTCGTTGAACATCCCGATCCGCAACCGGGCAGCGCAGGCGACACAGATCCGTTCGGAACTGGAGTACCACCAGGCCCAGGTGCGCCTCCAGCAGATCGAGAATCAGGTGCGGATTGAAGTGCGCAACGCACAGTTCTCGGTACAGCAAAACCGGGCCAGCGTAGAATCTGCCCAAGCAGCCGTGGACTTGGCGCGCCAGTCGCTGGATGCCGAACAAAAGAAGTACACCTTGGGCGCCTCCACCACTACTCTGGTGCTGCAATATCAGTCGCAGCTCGCCGCCGCCGAGTCGGGTTTGGTTTCGGCGCGCGCAGCGTATGAGAAATCGCGGGTCGAACTCGACCGGGCGACGGGATTGTTGCTCGACCATGCGGGGATCTTGATCTCAGACGCGGTGCGGGGCGAAGTCACGCGCATGCCCACCGCGCCCTACGTTGCGCCGAGGCCAGCTGAAACAACTCCCGCGGCGCCGGCGACCCAACCTCAGACGCCTGCGCAGCCGCCTCAGTAGGGTGACGGCTCGCGCCCTTCTCTGCCTCGGGGCCTCGGCCCCGGGGTTTCAGTTTTTGTTCTCATAACGAGGTGGGCCGAAGAATCCTTTCACCATCGCCTCGCCTTTATTTGTTTCTCTTACACTTCTTTACAATTTCATTCATCTAGAACCGGCTCGCGGGGCCTCAAAATCAAACGAGTGAATCTTTCACATTGATGCATCCAAATTCGGAAGCACCGGGCTGCTGGCGGTGCCATTTTTGCAAGGGAGAAAAATCATGTTCGTGTCTCGTTTCCGTTTCCCGCTTGAGCGGGTTGGTGTCGCATTATTGATGCTGACAGTTTCGCTCGCGAGCTGGGGGCAACAAGCGCAGCGGTCATCGCAGACGTCTCCGGCAGAATTGCCGGAGACGCCGCAGCCAGCAACATCGGCGCAGCCACGCTTTGTGGTGCAGGACTATTCCAAGGCCAAACCCGCGTTCCCCAACGTGCTCGCGCCCTACACCAGCGAGGAGGTTGCCCCACCCAACCTGAGCAACAGTCCGCGCGTGGAGCAACTGATGCACAACGGCAAGCTGATGCTTTCCTTGAATGACGCGATCGCCCTGGCCCTGGAAAACAACATGGACATCGCCATCGCGCATTACAACCTGAACATCGCTGACACCGACATTCTGCGGGCGAAAGCGGGAAGCTCGATTCTCGGAGTGAATGCCGGCATCGTGCAAAACACGCCGGGCGGAGGCGTCGGCGGATTGGGCGGACAGGTGGGCTCGGGAACGGGAGGCACGAACATCGGATCGGGAGGCGTCGCTGCCGGCACTAACGGCTTGGTGAGTTCCACGCTCGGCATCGGTTCTGCGATCACCAGCTTCGATCCTATCGTTACCAGCACGCTGCAAATAGACCGGGACAATACCCAGTCGACAAGTGTTTTCACGCCCATCCCCATCCTGAATCAGAACACCGCGACGGCCGACTTCGCCTACCAGCAAGGGTTTCAATGGGGTACGAACATGCTGTTAGGGTTCAATAACACTCACGTGACAACAAACAACCCCACCAGCTTTCTTACTCCTAACCTCTCTTCCAATTTTCAGCTCAGGCTCACCCAGAGTCTGTTGCAGGGTTTCGGCTTTGCGCCCAACACACGCTATATCCATTTCGCCAAGAATAACCGCGAAATCACGGACGTAGCTTTTCGCCTGCAGGTGATTACGACGGTCGACCAGATCGAGAATATCTATTGGGATCTGGTATACGCCTTCGAGAACGTGAGAGTGCAGGAGGAAGCGCTAGCCTCGGCACAAAAGACCCTTTCCGACAGCGAGAAGCAGGTGAAATTCGGGACTTTGCCGCCTATACAAGTGGTGAGCGCGCAGAGCACGGTGGCCACTGATGAACAAAATCTGATCGTGGCGCAAACCAATCTCGAACTGCAGCAACTGCTTATGAAAAATGCCTTGAGCAGGATTTTGGAAGACCCGACCCTGGCAGAAGCGGAAGTGATCCCTACCTCTACCATGCAGGTGCCTGCGCAGGAAGCGGTTGGGCCGATCCAAGAACTGATCAACGAGGGCTTAGCCCATCGCGCAGAATTGGCCGAGTCGCGCATCGACCTGAACAGCCGCGAATTGAATATCAAAGCAGTGCGCAATGCGCTTCTTCCGACTCTTGGCCTTTACGGCTACTACGGAGGGTCAGGTCTTGGAGGCAATATCAACACTGCCATTCCCAATTGCACCCCGGGCGGACCGGCCTTCTGTTTTGATCCTGCGAAAGCGCCACCGCCGTTTCGCAACGGCGGCCCGGTAAGCTACGCGGCCACGTTGAATCAACTTGTGGAGTCGACCGCTCCGGATAAGGGAGTTGGAGTGACTTTGACTATACCGATCCGCAACCGAACCGCCCAAGCCGACCAGGTGCGCGCGGTGCTGGAATTTCGCCAGGCGCAGATGCGCCTCCAGCAGCTGGAGAACCAGGTGCGTATCGAGGTCCGCAATGCGGAGTTCGCCTTGAGACAGAATCGCGCCGCAGTAAAATCGGCACAGGCCGCGGTGGACTTCTCGCGCCAGACGCTCGATTCCGAGCAAAAAAAGCTGGCTGCAGGAGTTTCGACGCCGACCACGGTGCTTCAGGATCAGGCGGCCTTAACTACGGTTGAATCGAATCTGGTTTCCGCGATGGCGGCTTACGAAAAATCCCGAGTTGAACTGGATCGCGCAACCGGGCTCTTGCTCGATCATACGGGGATTTTGCTGGCCGACGTGGAGCGTGGCGAGATCACGCAGATGCCCCACGTGCCTGATGTTGCGCCACGGCAGGATGCGCCTTTAGATCAGCCCCACACCCCAGGCGCACTCCAACCGGAACGGGGACAAATGCCCAGCTCGACTCAGTCGCCGGCGGGAGCGCCGTAGTTTCGTGCTCGGCGGAACGGGGTTTCCGGATTCCGAGGTTGCAGGGTATCCTTCCTGCCGTGAAATTATCGGTCGTAATCATCACGCAGGATGAGGAAGCGAACCTTCCGCGAACCTTGGAAAGCGTGTTGCCGCTGGTGAAGGACGGAAAGGGCGAGATTATTGTCATTGATTCCGGCTCGACTGACCGCACTATCGATATTGCGCGATCCTACGGGGCCAACGTCTTTGTCGAGCTTTGGAAGGGTTATGCGGCACAGAAGAATCTCGCTCTCGAGAAGGCGAGCGGGGAGTGGATTCTGAGTTTGGATGCGGATGAAAGCATAGAGCCAAGATTAGCCCCCGAAATTCAGGCTGCGATTGAGGATTCCGACAAAAGGCACGCTGGCTTCTGGATCTCTCGCAAGAACTTTTTTCTCGGCCACTGGATGAGGCGTGGCGGCTATTGGCCTGATCCCAAACTTCGCCTGTTCCGCAGAGGTGCGGCCAAATTTGAGGATCGGGCGGTCCACGAGGATGCGCAACTCACCGCAGGAATTTCAGGAAGGCTCCAGCATGCTCTGATTCATTACTCCTACCCCACGCTCTCTGACTACATCGATCACATGAACCGGTATTCCTCGCTCGGGGCCGAGATGCTGGCGAAGCAAGGCCGCAGCGGCTTTAGCGTGATCAACATCGCGTTCCGGCCCTTTTTCACGTTTGTTTACAACTATTTTTTTCGCCTTGGATTTTTGGACGGACGTGAGGGATTGCTGTTGCATCTCTATCACGCGGTTTATGTTTCGTGGAAGTATGCGAAAGCGTGGGAGCTACAAAGAGGGCGGCCTTCGCGATAAAAAAGCAGGTCCCTCGACTTCGCAGGGCGATCCGCGCGCGGGTCGCTCTGCTTCGCTCGGGATGACAATTCAGCGGATCTGCTAACCTGCCCGTGTGCCGTCGGGAACTGCGCTCTCGGGTACGGCCAAAACCGGGCGCACGCCATCGGCATAGCCGATATCGAACAACATGCCTTCAGAGAGCACACCACGCATTTTTCTCGGCTCTAGGTTGACAACAAACAACGCCTGTTTGCCTTCGATCTCGCGTGGGTTGGACCGCTCCTGTTTCATGCCGGCAACGATCGTGCGTTCGTGATTGCCAAAACTCACGCGAAGTTGAACGAGTTTGTCGGAGTTGGCGACATCGGCCATTGAGACAATTGTGCCGACACGAACGTCAATCTGGTTCAAGACGTCGATCGAAATTGCAGGTTTGATAGGGGCAGGCGTCATGGCTCAGACGATAAACCAATTACCACAGAGGGCAAAGAGGATCACAGAGAAATCAGACAACGGGCTCCGCGAGAGGGCCATCTAGACATCTTCTCGCTTGGCCAGACGCGCCAAGACCGCCAGCTCCTTCAAATACTCGCGAATCGGGCGCGCCGGAGTGCCCCAAAAAACCACGCCCTGGCCGCGGATAATTTTTTTGGAAGGAATCCCGCTCTGCGCGCCCAGAATTGCCCCTTCACTGATGCGAACGTGATCGGCGATGCCGACCTGACCGCCGATGACCACGCCTTTCTCTACCACGGCGCTGCCAGAAAGACCCGTCTGCGCTGCGATCACGACATCTTCGCCAACCCGGCAGTTGTGTCCAATGTGTACAAGGTTGTCGATCTTCACCCCCCGGCTGATGCGAGTGATGTCGAGCGCGCCGCGATCGATGGTGCTGTTGGCGCCGACCTCGACGTCGTCTTCAATCTCGAGACGGCCAATCTGCGGAAATTTGGTGTAGCGTCCAGTCGTCACATCGCGCACATAGCCAAAGCCATCACTCCCCAACACCGCACCGGCATGAATAATGACGCGACTGCCGAGGCGGACGTCCGGATAAATCGTCACGTTGGGATATAAACGACAATCTTCGCCGATAACGGCCTTCGCGCCGACCACCGAGCCGGGACCAATGTAAGAACGGTCGCCGATTTCTACTTCTTCGCCAATCACCGCTCGTTCTGCCACGCCCGCGTCCCGGCCCAAGCGTGCCGAGGGATGAACGACTGCAGTGGGATGAATTCCAGACTGCCTGGCTGGTGCCGGAAAGAGAAGTTGAGCAGCACGGGCAAAGGCGAGCCTCGGCTGAGCCGCGATCAGCAAGGGCTTCGACGATGGGGGATTTTGCGCGAATTCTCCGGCCACGATCGCCGATGCGGAAGACTTAAGGGCGCGGGACAGATTTTTTTCATCTTCGACGAAAACCAGGTCCCCTGAAGCCGCGGAATCGATGCTCGAGATCGCTGAGACTTCGACATCTTTCCCGATTACTCGGCCTCCGACAAATTCGCCGATTTCGCTAAGCCGACGGTTCATGGCCTCCTGTTATACGTTTCGTGCCTGTGGTTTGCCAGAAAAAAGGAGCGCGCGGACTAGAATGCAAGTATGGAGCGGAAGGTTTTCTGGATTGTCTTCACCGCGCTTGGTCTGGCCGCGGATTTTCTGTTGCCGATCTGGTGGGCGCTAGGTGCGACAATTCCCATCGTGTTTGTGAGTTGGTGGGTCGCGTACAGAAGTGATTGGTTTTGAGCTACTGGATTTAGATCGTTGAACCTCGCTTGGCCCGGCGCGAGTCGCCCGCCTCCACACCGCCTAACACCTAATACAGCGACGGCTGGCCTTCAGGACGGGTCTTCCAGCGCCGATGCACCCACAGCCACTGATCGGGATACCGGCGAACATAATCTTCAATGATCTTCGTAAACAGTTGAGTATTGGCGATGGCGTCGGCCTCGTCATCGCCGGTACGGATCAATTCCGGCGCAGGGTCGAAGCGCAGCCGATATTTGCCCAGCTCGGGATCCCAGATCGTGAAACCCGGAACGACCGCAGCGTCAGTGCGTAGCGCGATCCTGGCCAAGCCACTCGCAGTACAGGCCGGAATGCCAAAGAAATCCACGAACACGCCTTGCGGTGGGGTCATATTCGTATCCATGAGAATGCCCACGGCCTCGCCCGCCTTCATCGCCTCCAGCAACCCGCGAACGAAGTTGTCTTTTTCGACGACCTTGTTGCCGTGCATGCTGCGGTGGTCCTGAATAAGCCGGTCGAGATAGATGTTGTCCATGGGCCTCATGACGACGTGCATCCAGTGCCCATGCAGGGAATGCGCAAAGGCCGAGAGCTCCCATCCGCCGAAGTGGGCGGTCAGAAATAACACACCTTTGCCGCGTGCCGCCGCCCGCTCGTAGTTCTCGAAGCCGTCGTATGCGACGACTTCGTCAATGTTCTCGGCGGTGTACTTGGGAAAACGGCAGACTTCCGCCAGTTGCCGGCCGAGAGAAGTGAATTCTCCGCGCAAGATGTGGGCGCGCTCGCGATTGCTCTTTCCAGGAAACGCGAGAGCCAGGTTGCGCATTCCCACGCGCCGCAGACGAAAGTGCAAAAGGTAAACGGCCCAGGCCAGGCCAATACCGAATGCCCTCGCCAGCGGCCGAGGCAGGATTTGCAGCGCTTTGATGAACGGCCACGCTACCGCGTACTCGACCCGTTGGCGCATCCTAAGGAAGAGTGACGGTAGCAACGGCAAAAACTATTGTCAAACCCGTGTCATTTACTCGCCTCTTTGGCCCACTTGGCGAGGGTGCTCAGAAACGGGTATGCGCCTTTCGGGGCTTCGATTTCGCCGTTTAAAGCGCTGTTGAAAGAAACCATGCGGCCATAAAACTCGCGGGTGCTGTCTTTGTCCTGCTTGATCACCGCGCCGTTCAACTCAAGCCCGGCAAAAACCCCGCGCGCGCGGGAATAACTCAGCACCTGCGCCCGCATCTTCCAGTCCGTGTCAGCCGCGGCATGTCGTCCGACTGGTCCGGCCGCAACACTGGCGTCAGCGCCCAGTTTGAATTCGCTGGAAAGCAAATGCTGCATGCCGTCTTTGTTCATGATGAGCATGATCAAATCGACAGCCTGCCCGCCGATCTGCAAGCCGAAACTCCCTCCTTCAATAGTGAAGAAGACCGGCGCGCTCCAACCTTTCGGTGTGCGGCAGCTGGCGACGCCTCGCCCGTAACGGGCGCCGAAGATGAACCCTCCCTTAAGCATAGAAGGAACCACCGCAACGCACTCGGCCGAACCCAGAACTTCTTCTGGTATTCCGGTGTCTGGCGCAGACTGGATCTCATCCAGCACACTTGCCGCAGCCTTGACGCGGTCCTCGGCTTTGGTCTGAGTTTCTTCGGCGCTGCAAACTGACAAAGCCAAACCGATCGCAATGCACAAAAACAGAATCTTTCGCATCTTTCCTCGGCTTTCCGGAAGCAAAGAATTTTCCCTGGGAATTGTGACTACTGATTCTAAAGGATTCCTGCGAGGAAAAGATGGTTGGCTTGAAAAATGGCTTCAAAGCAACGGGCAAAAAATTCGGGGTTGACAGCGGTGACTTTCGTCGCCCCTCCCAACCCCGTCTCCCAGGTTCTGTGGTAGGTGAGGCGAGTATGAGTTAGGGTCGCGAGGAGAACAAGATTACCTAGGGACAGTGCCCAAAAGTAATCCGCCAATAAATGCTCACTTGGCGGTTACAAGCGAGTGTGTGATTGCGTGTACGGAGAGTGCGATGCGGTTTTGCACCCCGACTTTGCGCATTAATTTGGCCACATGTGCCTTCACCGTCCGCTCTTCAATGCCCAGAGCCGCCCCGATTTCCTTGTTGGAGCGCCCAGCAACCAGCATTTCCAGCACTTCCTTCTCGCGGTCGGTGAATGTGACCCGCCCAGCGGGGAAAATGCGTCCCGGAGCCGAACTGACTCGCTCGATGAACATAGAAAGAACCCGGCGGGGCGCCCAGACCGATCCCTGGTTCACCACGCGGATGGCCTGCACGAATTCGGCGGGCGTAGCGGCTTCATCCACATAGCCTTTTGCCCCGGAAGCAATGGCTTTGAGAACAGTTTCCTCGTCCATGCCCGAACCTGTCACAATGATGCGGAGGTCAGGGCGCGCAGCCTTGAGGCCAGCCATAAGATCGAACAGGTTCTGGCCGCTGCAATTGCCCAGCAAAACCAGGTCAATGTTCGGCATGGTTCCGATATCGGGAAGAGAGGCAGAGACCAGTTCGAAATCGGTCTCTTCGTCGAACAAGGCCCGAAATCCCACAAACCGCAGCGGATCGCTCTCCACTACGGCAACACGGATCGACGGCTTTTTTACCGGTGCGGCTTTGGTAGCGGTTGCAGCCTTCATAGGGTTCCCTGATTTAAGATAACTCGGCTTAGGATAGCTGCATTTGGTCTGTATGGAAAGCATGCGGTAATGGATCGGCAATTACGGCGGTAACATGAGAGAGACCCACTCAAGAAGGGTGAGAAGGCATGAAACCACGCTATAGACGGGCAGTTGCGATGGTTGTGGCTGGTCTGCTGGCTGGCGCGATTTGCGCGGTTTCGCAGACAACTTATCAACCGAAGTTCAAAGGCGACCCGGCGCGCTCGGATTCCGAAGCCGCCGCGCTTGGCTATATGCGCACAACTCTGCGGGCCCAGCAACAGTATTACAAGAAGTACAACAAATACGCTGCGACGCTGGCCGATCTGGTGCATAGCGGATCGTTCACTCGGCGAATGACGAATACCGAGCAGGGCGACTACACGGTGGAGTATCGCTGCTCGAAGGAAAAAGACAAGTTCGAATTGACGCTGACGCCCAAGCAGCAGGACGCCGAGCATCGAGCGTTTTACGCCAAGGAAGACAGCGTGATGCACGCCAGCGAACAAGGCCCGGCGGATGAGAACTCGCCGGTCGTGAAGTGAAGACAGGTTTCCCGATAACATTTAGACTGAAGAAGCAGGAGGGATGATGGCCCTCACCGAACAAGAAGTCCTGAGCGCACTGAAGCAATGCTACGATCCTGAAATTCCCGTCAACATCGTGGACCTGGGATTGATCTATGGAATTCGCTTCGAGGCCGCTCCCGAGGAGAAGCAGGACGTCACCGTTGACATGACGCTCACCGCGCAAGGCTGCCCGGCTCACGTCATGATCGGTGAACAAGTGAAAGCGCGAGTCGAGCAATTGCCGGGTGTGCGCAATGCCAATGTGAACATCGTGTGGACTCCGGCGTGGACTCCGGAGCGCTTGAGCACTGATGCGCGCAAACAATTGGGAATCGATTAGCCGCGCAGCAGTTCGGGCCCTTCTGAGCCTTCGCTGGCTGCGGCGAGACGCTCGCCAATATACGACGCCAGAACCAGCAGTTTGGTTCCCTTTTCCAGATAGTCGGGCAGATCGCGGCGAATCCGGGCGAACTCTTCGGGATACTCCCAAGCGAGCGTGGCCAGACTCACTCCCGCAAAAAGAACTCCGGCGGCCCGTTTCTTCCTGAGAAACAAGATCGCGCTGGCAGTTGCAGAACCTGCGACCACCGCCCGTTTCCAAGCCTTCATGCGACCTCCGAAAGAGAAATTGTAACTGAAAGCCAACCACACTGATTTATACTGCGCCCCCTTACCTCCCGGAGGCCGGATGCCAAAAATCTGCCGTGTCGTGCCCCTGTTCTTAGCATTCCTGACTTTTGGCGTTGCCGTAGGGCAAAGCAAGCCCCGAGCCCGCGATCTGGGCGTTCCCTTCGATGGCCAGCCCGGACCGCTGAACGCGATCACCGACGTGAAGGGCGTTGAAGTCGGTCACACGACGCTGACCTCAGGTCAAGGCAAACTGAAAGTTGGAGTCGGGCCTGTCCGCACCGGCGTGACTGCCATATTGCCTCGTGGGAAGGACTCCAACACCGACCCCGTCTTTGCCGGCTGGTTTACTGAAAACGGAAACGGCGAGATGACCGGCACAACCTGGGTGGAGGAATCCGGATTTTTGTATGGCCCGGTCATGATCACCAACACACACAGTGTCGGAGTCGTGCGCGATGCGGTCATCGCGTGGCAGGTACAACATGGCCTGCCGGGCAATGACGAAGCCTGGTGGTCCTTGCCTGTTGTGGCTGAAACCTGGGACGGCGAGCTGAACGACATCAACGGATTTCACGTGAAGCCGGAACACGTGTTTCATGCGCTGGATACGGCCCACGGCGGACCGGTTGAAGAAGGCAACGTGGGTGGCGGCACGGGGATGATCTGTCACGATTTCAAAGGCGGGATCGGCACTGCTTCGCGTGTGCTTCCGGCAGGATTCGGCGGATATACCGTGGGCGTGCTCGTGCAATGCAATTACGGAGATCGCGATCAATTGAGAATCGCCGGCGTGCCGGTGGGCAAGGAAATCAAAGAGAAGGAATACTACAACCGCGATATCGGCTCCATCATTGTGGTCGTAGCTACGGATGCTCCTTTGCTCCCCACACAACTGAAGCGAGTTTCTCGCCGCGTGACGTTAGGATTGGGCCGGGATGGCAGTTATGCGAGCAATGGCTCCGGTGATATCTTCATCGCATTTTCTACGGCAAATCCGGGAGCAGCCGCGGGCAAAGGCCCCCGGAAAATCACCATGCTTACGAATGAAGATTGCCGGCCGATTTTTCTGGCGACGGTGCAAGCTGTGGAAGAGGCCGTCATCAATGCATTAGTCGCGGCTGAAACGATGACTGGAATTAACGGGCATACCGTGGTTGCGCTGCCGCATGACGAATTGCGGGAAGTATTGAAGAAGTACAACCGGCTGGCAAAGTAGTATGTGTGAGAACCTATGAATTCCTGGCTTTTACTGGACGTCCAACTGAAGTTCCACAACAAGATTCAAACAAAGTATCCACGACTTTACTGGCCCGACGTCGCGGCTGACGGAGCAGACATCTTATATGGCATGCACTTTGTCTCAGCCCCCAAGGAAATTCACGGAGGTGACGAGATCAGCGCCAGAATCCTTCTACGCGCGTTTCCCCAAGATCTATGCTCGTCCTTTCAACCTGGCACGAAGATATACGTTAAGGAAGGCTCTCACACCATGGCTGATGGCATTATCACGAACAGAGTAGAACATCAGAGCCCTGCGACCACCCTTTCCGAGATACTGAAGGAACTTACCGCCATTCAGTAAATCGCATATCCCGGCGCTGGATTCCTCAAATCCGGCTTCGTCGCTATCAGCAACAACGCTCCGGTCCGCTTAAACGCCTTCATATCTTCGAGCGAGTTGAACGATTTGGTCACGTAATCATCCGGCGTCGGCGTGTCATCGGAAATCTGCCGGTATTCGACACTCTCGAAGGCATGCTTCTTCAGCAGATCAACGTACTCATCCGCTGATCGCACATGCACCGGAACCTTCAACTTGTCGACCCATTGCAGAGAGTACGGATTATCCCTGTAGAGATTGATCAGAATGAACAGTCGCCCGCGCGGCGCCATCACGCGAAACAGCTCAGCCAGCGCCCGGTCCTGGTCGGGATAGTAATAAAACGACTCGACCGATAAGACCTTATCGAAAAAGTTTTCTTCCCAGGGAATTTTGTCGGCCGATCCCCAGACGTAAAGAATATTGTCGAAGTCCTTCGAAGCTGTGCGCGCCTGGCGGACCATTTCGTCAGAAATATCCACGCCGACAACTTGCCCGAAACCCTCCGGCCCGTCGCCGACGATGCGCGCCAGCAACCGCGTGGCCCAGCCCGAACCGCATCCCAGATCGAGCACCCGCTCGCCGGAATGCAGATTCATCAGGCGGATCGTCTTTTCGGTGATATCGAGATGATGGTGCTCCATCTTCTCGCCTTCACCTTCCGCGGCCCAGCGGTTGAATTCATGCTGCAGTTTCTCGTCCGGAGTTGGAGATTTATCAGCCAAACGATCCCTTCCCTGTTCCTCTGTGGTTCGCTTTTATTCTATATCTACGACTTAGGTCGGTAGAAAAGCAGATTTCAGTCTCTGGTTCTCAGTTCCCAGTGCGGAGAGTGTGAAGACTTGTGCTACAGTTTTCTCCCTCATGGCCGAGGCCGAACCCAAACCTGACCCCGAGCCACTGTATTGTCCGCAGTGCGCCGAAGAGACCACCGAGCCGCTGACCTGCGGCGATTGCGGCGCCGTGATCTGCCGCCGCTGCGGCACGCCGCTCGAATCTCCCGACGAGCTTGGAATCGGATAGCCCAATGAGCCTGGCTTCCGTTTCGCAACCCACGGGCGAAAAGGAATCGCGGCCTACACTGGTTCGCGGCCTCTCTCTTCTCGACTCGGTCCTGCTGCTGGTCAGTGGCATCATCGGCTCTTCGATCTTCCTTACCGCCAAAGACATCGCCGGGCCGCTGCCACAGCCGATTTTGTTTTTGCTGGTGTGGGTTTTGGGTGGAGTCGTCTCGCTGTTCGCCTGCACCGCGTTCGCAGAGTTGGGATCGATGTTTCCCGACTCCGGTGGCCAATACATTTACCTGCGCGAAGCTTACGGCGATCTCATGGCATTTTTGTATGGCTGGATGCTCTTCAGCGTGGCCAATGGCGGCACGATCGCAGCGCTTTCGGTGGCGTCTGCGGCATACATGGGGCAAGTGGTGCCGGTGATTTCCGAGCAGCATGTGATTTTTTCGTTCGCCGGAATCGTTTTCACGCGGGCGCATTTTGTTGGCCTCATTCTGATCGCGGTGCTCACCTACGTGAACGTGGCCGGCCTGCGTTGGGGCGCGCTTCTGCAAAACGTTTCCACCTGGACCAAGTTCACCGCGATGGCCGCGTTTGTGGGTTTAGGATTTGCCATCGGCAAAGGCGATTGGTCGCATTTCCGCTCGCCGCCCGGCGGATTGACCATGGGACTCAGCCCCGGCCAATTGATCTCCGCGATGGGCGTGGCGCTGATTGCGGTTTTCTGGGCCTATGACGGATGGGTCTACATCACCTGGGTCGCCGGCGAAGTCAAAGACCCGAGGCGTAATGTTCCGCGTGCGATGGTCCTCGGCGTGCTCGCGGTAGGCGCGATCTACATTGCGATGAACATGACTTACGCATATGCGCTGCCGCTCGGCGAAATCGCGAAACACGAAACGATCGCCCACGCTGCGGCGGTGGAGTTGTTTTCGCCCAAGGCCGCACTGTGGCTTTCGGCCATGATCGCGATTTCCTGCTTCAGCGCAGCGGCAACCTGCACGCTTTCCGGCTCGCGGGTTTACATGGCCATGGCGCAGGATGGAGTCTTCTTCCGCAAGATGGCGGAAATCCATCCCAAGTGGCGCACGCCGGCGTTCAGTCTGATCGGGCAAGGCATCTGGGCAGCGCTGCTCACGGTCAGCGGACGCTACGATCAGCTTTACACTTATGTGATCTACGGCATGGTGCTTTCGTACACTCTCACAGTGCTGGGACTTTTCATTTTGCGCTGGAAGCGGCCCGATCTCCCTCGCCCGTACCGTTGCGCGGGATATCCCTGGCTGCCCGCGATTTATGTGCTGATCGGCACGGCATGGACGTTGAACACGATCGTCACGCGTCCCATGGAAGCCCTGGCCGGAACGGCGATCGTGCTCATTGGCGTGCCGGGATATTTGTACTGGAAGTGGAGTGGAAGAAAAGCAGTGGCTGTGGAGTAAGGGTATGTTTGAACGATACACTGAGAAGGCCCGCCGTGTAATTTTCTTCGCGCGATATGAAGCCAGCCAGTATGGCTCACCTTACATTGAAACTGAGCATCTTCTTCTGGGCTTGCTTCGTGAGGATAAGGGTTTGTTACGTCTGCTTCCGGCAGGCGCACACGAGTCCATTCGGAACCAAGTCGATGCAAGCGCGCCAACACGAAAGGGGTTCAACACGAGCGTTGATCTTCCGCTCAGCAATGAATCGAAACGCGTGCTCGCCTATGCGGCGGAAGAAGCAGAACGGTTGGCTCATCATCACATCGGCACCGAGCACCTGCTGCTGGCGTTGTTCCGGGAAAAGCGCTTCCTTGCAGCTGAACTACTGCGCCAAAGAGGTCTAGTCCTAGAAAAACTACGAGTGGAGATCGCGAAGCAACCGGTGCCTCCGACTCTTCCGTTACGCAGTTCCTCGGATAGAGGTGTTCGACCCCGAGATCCAATCGAAATTCATGATGCCCTCTGGGATGCGGACTATATCCATGACGCCGTTGTAGAGCTTCGCAAAAACCCCTGGCATTGGAACAAGCAGGAATGGAAGCCTCGCGATATCGTTATCAATCGCGATGACAAGCATGTTTCCTTCGACTTGGGTTTAGCGCAGGGACCGACTAGTTTCGATCTGGTTGAAGGCGGCTGGAAAAAAGATCTTTGCGCAATATGCAGTTGGGAGCTGATGGAATCGACTGATCTGAGCCACTCAACTGGTTACACCAACGGCCGCGACTGGCTGTGCTGCGAATGTTACGAAAAGTTCTTCACGAAGCCAGGCTTCTTCTCATCCACGTATTCCGAAATCACATAAACCGGCGTTGCGCCGCGAAAATTCGGCTTGCGTGTTTCAACCAATCAATGGTATTCGTGAACGCGATCCTCGTGGGCCCAGGCCCACTCGGGTAAACACCGCTACCGGAGAAAATTCGGCACGGCAAGGTCGTGCCCTACCCGATCGTGGCCGAGCCGAACTCACCTTCCGACCCAGCCGAACCAATCACTTTTCTCTCGCCCGGCGTCTCCATCGCGGAAGCCGAAGATCCCAACAAACCGAAACGGGTAATGGGATTCCGTGATCTCGTGCTGTTCTACGTGGTCACCGGCGTCAGCCTGCGCTGGATCGCAACTGCGGCTGCCGCCGGCCCAAGCTCAATCGTCGTTTGGATCGGCGCCTGGCTGACCTTCTACACGCCGCTTGCGCTCTCAGTCATCGAACTGTCCTCGCGTTATCCCAACGAAGGCGGGCTTTACGTCTGGAGCAAGAAAGCCTTCGGCAACTTTTCCGGATTCATGTCCGCCTGGACCTATTGGACCAGCAATCTTCCCTACTTCCCATCAGTGCTGTATTTCGCCGCCAGCAACGCTCTCTACATGCGGCAGGCGGCCTGGGGACACCTTTCCAACAACGCAACTTTCTACATTGTTTTTTCTCTCCTCACCCTGGCTGCGGCCACATTCGTGAATATCGTAGGCCTGGACGTGGGCAAATGGCTGCACAATGTGGGCGCGCTGGCCATGTGGATTCCGGCGGCGATCGTGATCGGCATGGGCGTGATTGCCTGGCAGCGCTACGGCTCGGCAACCTCGTTCACCTTTCGATCCATGACCCCGAGCTTTCATTTCAATAACATCATTTTCTGGTCGCTGTTGATATTTGCCTTTGGCGGATCTGAGACCGCGTCCTTCATGGGCGAAGAAATCAAGAATCCACGCCGGACCTTGCCGTGGGGCTTGTTCGTTGCGGGTTTGACCGTCGCTGTCTGTTACATCCTCGGAACCGTTGGTGTGCTGCTGGCGCTCCCTCCTTCTGAGGTCGGCAATCTGCAAGGGCTGATGCAAGCCATCTCCAAAACCGCAAGCCGCGTGGGATTTGAGAGCGTGGTTCCCTTTGCCGCGTTTCTCATCGCCCTGAGCAACGTCGGGGCTTGCGGCGCCTATCTGGCCGCGGTGGCGCGCCTGCCGTTTGTGGCGGGCATCGATCGATTCCTGCCTCGGGCTTTTGGCTCGTTGCATCCGCGCTGGAAAACGCCCTGGGTTGCGCTTCTGGTGCAGTTTGGGATCGGAGTGCTTTTCATTTTCCTGGGACAGGCCGGAACCAGCGTCAAAGGCGCTTACGACGTGATGGCGAGCATGACGGTGATCGTTTACTTCATTCCCTATCTATTCGTATTTGCTGCGATGATCAAACTTCAGGCCGAGCCCGCCGGCCCGGAAGTGATTCGCGTGCCGGGCGGAAAGCCTGTGGCCACGCTGGTTGCTATTGTCGGCCTCATCGCCACAACCTTCACAATTGCATTGTCGGTGTTGCCGCAGCCCGACGAGCCTAACAAGCCTCTGGCGGTCTTGAAAGTGGTCGGAGGATCAGTGGCCCTGCTGGCGATTGGCGCAGGGATTTATTGGATGGGAAAAACGAAAAACCACTCTCAACAACTGTCATCCTGAGCGGAGCGGTTGGTTCGAGCAGCGAACCGGAACTCAACAATTGTCATCCTGAGCGGAGTGGCTGGTTCGCACAGCGAACCAGCCGCGCAGTCGAAGGACCCCTTGTTTGCTCGCAGCGGCAAGTTTGCCAAAAGGCGTTCACACCGTGAATGCTACTCGATCGAGAGAACTCCCTACAGCGCCAGTTGAACGGGTGTAGAAACACGAGGTCCTTCGATTCAAGGAATTCTTCGCAACGCGAAGAATTTCCCTTCGCTCAGGATGACGGGGATTAAGACTTAGACCTGCGCTGCCGTCTTTCTCGCCGGATTGAAAAACGGCAATTTCACCACCGTGACCGTCACATTCTGCCGTATGGCTTCGATCGTGATTTCCATTTGCAGTTTCGTGCCGAGCTGCGAGTGCGCGGTCTCAACACTTCCCAGAGCAATCATCTTCTTCAGCACCGGAGACCACGTCGTTGTCGTGGCTTTGCCGACCTGCACTCCCTCGCGATACACGGGAACGGCCACGCGCGAGGCCTGCGCAGGCGCCGCGGGCGTAAGACCGAATTTCTCGTAGCGGGCTTCCACTTCCGGCCAGTCGATTTCAAGCCCCACCAGTTGCCGCGCTACGCCATCCTTGTGGTCGCGCTCGAGCGCCGACTTACCGACAAAATTCTCTTTATCCAGATGCACCATCTTCCCGAATCCCAGCTCGAACGGCGAATACTTCTGCGATGGAATCAGCGCCTTCTTACTGCTGGTGTAATCGACTTCAATCAGCAGCAGGCCGGCTTCTACACGCGCCACGTCCAGCGCGAGCATGCCGGCCGCATGAATATCAAATTGCCGCCCTTTCGCCATCAGCTCGTCCCAGACTTTCACAGCGTCGGTCCACGGCACCCAGATTTCATAGCCGAGATCGCCCGTGTAGCCGGTGCGCGAAATGTCGACGGCAATGCCGGCGATCTTCCCGCTGGTCTTACGGAAATATTTCAGGTTGGCGATGTCCGCTTCGGCCGCGGCTTTCAGCAGCTTCGCCGAAGTTGGCCCTTGCAGCGCCAGCGCCGCGACTTTTTCGGAAATGTCTTCCACCTGCACGCTCATGTTCAGGCCGTTTTGCCGGAACCAGCGCAGGCTGGGATCGGCCGCGGTCCAGCGATATTTGTTTTCTTCAAGCCGCGTGATTGTGCCGTCATCGATCACTTTGCCCTGCTCATCGCACCAGCAGCAATAGATGACCTGGCCGACGGCGACTTTGTTGATGTCGCGTGTAATCAGGCGGTTCACCAGCTTGGTCGCGTCTTTGCCGCTGACCAGATATTTGTAGAGCGGTGTGATGTCAATCAGCGCGGCCGCGTTGCGGATGGCATTGTATTCGTGATCATGATGAACTTCATACGCGCTGACCGTGTAATAGCCCGACCACTCGCGGTAGTTCAGGCTCTGGCACAGAGCAAAAGTGCGTTCATGGAATGCAGTTCCAACGGGCAAGGTTTGACTCCTGTTTTGATTTCCTCTGCGCTTCTCCGTGTCCTCTGTGGCTGTGCTTTTGTTCTTAACCACAGAGGACACAGAGGAACACAGAGTCTGGCTTTCGTAACGCTGGATTATATGCAGTCGAGAGTACCCGAGCAACGCGTCGTTTTTGATTACCAGCGTTATCTTTGTATTCGACAGCCGACGAGAAAAAATGACCCACGGTCGGTGTCTAAGTATAAAGATGCTCAGCCGGCGGCCAAAATCGAAACTCCTTGCCGGGATCGACGTCACCGCGTTTGCCAGCGTAATGCTGGTACTGGTTGCAATGTTCATACTTCCGGCCTCCGTAGTCACGCACCCGTGGAACGGAGTAGATTTGGCGAAAGTAAGCCATGCCACGCGGATGCCACATGCCCGAAGAGAGGACGCGATGATCGTCTCAGTCCAACGCGACGGGAAAGTGTACTTCGGGAGCGACCTCGTCTCCCCCGGCCAGTTGCCCGCTTTAATTCGACAACAGATCAGCCGAGGCTCGGAGAAAAAGCTCTACGTACGGGCGGATGCACGCGCCAGGTACAGTTCGGTCAAGGTCGTTTTGGATGAAGTGCCCTCCTCTGGAGTGGAAAACATCGCCTTCCTCGTCGCACAACGCGCGCCGAGCCCGCCCAGATAGGAAGCCACAGCCAGAAAGAACTACTCGTTATTTCGCATTCGCGTACCCGGCTCCATATGCGCTAGAATCAATTTCTGATGCGTCGTCTCCTACAGTGGTGTGTCCTGCCTAGTGGACTCTGATCCGCGCACGTACTAAACTGCCGACTCGCATTCCCGGTTCATGTTTCTAAACTGCAAAGCTAACAGCTAAAGGCTAAGAGCTAATGGCTAGTTCATACGATGTCATCGTAATCGGCGGCGGCCATAACGGCCTCACCAACGCCGCCTATCTCGCGCGCGCGGGGAAGAAAGTGCTCGTGCTGGAGCGCCGCTATGTGCTCGGCGGAGCCGCCTGCACGGAAGAAGTTTTCCCCGGATTCAAGTTCTCGGTGTGTTCGTACGTGGTCTCGCTGCTGCGGCCCGAGATCATTCGCGACCTCGATCTTCCCCGCCACGGCCTGGAAATTCTCCCGCTCGACGGCACCTTCACGCCCATGCCGAATGGAGATTATCTGTGGCGCGTGAACGATCATGGCCGCACGCATCGCGAGATCGCGCGCCACTCCAAACTCGACGCCGAAGCCTATGACGAATTCGGCAAGGCGATGCAGGCGATGTGCCGCTTTGTGAAGCCGATTCTCGCCATGGTGCCGCCCGATCCGGCCACGCTGAATCCGAAAGAACTGATGAAGCTGCTCTTCATCGGGCGGCGTTTTCAGGGCATGACCGGCGAGGACAAATACAACCAGGTGCAACTCATGACCATGAGCGCGATCGATTTTCTCGATCAGTGGTTCGAGACCGACGTGCTCAAGGCCACCATGTCAGCTTCCGGAATCATCGGCACATTTCTTGGCGTGCGCTCGCCGGGCACGGCGTATGTTCTGCTCCACCATTACATGGGCGAAATCGATGGCGCCTTTCGCTCCTGGGGATTCGCTCGCGGAGGTACAGGAGCAATTTCCAACGCAATCGCTGACGCGGCCCGCGAAGCTGGGGTAAAGATTCATACAGAAGCTGCCATCGCGAAGATCATCGTCAAGAATGGCCGGGCGAAAGGCGTGGTGCTCGCGAATGGCGATGAAGTTTACGCTGACATCGTTTCTTCGAGCGTCGACCCGCGGCTCACGTTCACAAGATTTATCGACGATGGAGTTCTGCCGGCAGATTTTCTGGAAGAGGTAAACCGCTACAAGTTCCGCGGCTCCTCGGGGAAAGTGAATCTCGCGCTCGATGGGCTGCCGGATTTCAAATGCATGCCCGGCCCCGGCGCGCACTTGCGCGGCGCGATTTCCATTTCGCCCAGCGTCGAATACATGGAGCGGGCCTACGATGATGCCAAGTACGGCAATTTCTCGCGCCATCCCTATATCGATATGGTCATTCCCACGCTGACCGATCCCTCGGTTGCGCCGCCCGGCAAACACATTCTTTCGTGCTTCGTGCAATATGCGCCCTACAAGCTGCGCCCCGGGCTCAACTGGGACGATCAGAAAGAAGCCTTCGGCGACACCGTGATCAACACCATTGCCGAGTACGCGCCGAATATCAAGAACATCATTCTGCATAGGCAAGTCGTCACGCCGCTCGATCTGGAGCGCGAATGGGGACTGAGCGAAGGCAATATTTTCCAGGGCGAACTTTCGCTCGAGCAGCTTTTCTTCCTGCGTCCGGTTCCGGGATGGGCGCAGTTCCGCACGCCGATCAAGAACCTCTACATGTGCGGGTCGGCGACGCATCCCGGCGGCGGCATTATGGGCGCGCCCGGGCGGCTGGCGGCGCTCGAAATTTTGAAAGACTCCAGGGGGATCATTTAGCCATGGCCGGAACGCGCGATGTCGTCATCGTCGGCGGCGGCCACAATGGCCTGGTCACCGCGTTTTATCTCGCCAAAGCCGGATTCAAACCGCTGGTGCTCGAACGCCGTGCCATCACTGGCGGCGCGGCAGTCACGGAAGAATTTCATCCCGGCTTTCGGTGCTCCACGCTCGCGCACGCCGCCGGCCCGCTGCGGAGTGAGATCGTTCGCGACATGCAGCTCGAAAAACATGGCCTGCGATTGATGGCGCCCGACGTTGGCATAACTGCCCTTTCTCCGGACGGACGGGCCATCGTTCTCTACAACAATTCGCAAAAAGCTGCGGAAGAAATCAGGAAGTTCTCGCAAAAAGACGCTGCCAAATATCTCGAATTCGAAACCTCGCTTGCGAAAATTGGCAAAGTCATCGGCGAAGCGCTCGCACTCACGCCGCCAGACATCGACGATCCCAACCGCACCGATCTCTGGGGCATGCTCAAGACCGGGCGCAGCATCCGCAAGCTCGGCAAAAGAGATATGTACCGCCTGCTGCGCTGGGGCCCGATGGCGGTTGCCGATCTTGTGGCGGAATATTTCGAAACCGAATTGCTTCGCGCCACGATTGCAGCTCGCGGAATTTTCGGAACGTTCCTCGGTCCCTGGTCTGCGGGCAGCAGCCTGGTTCTCTTGTTGCGCGCCGCGGGCGACGCGCATCCCGCCGGCTCATCCTGGTTCGCAGCCGGAGGAACGGGAGCGATCACTCAAGCCATGACTGCGGCAGCCCAAGAAGCGGGAGCAGAAATCCGCACGGGCGCAGACGTGATCGAAGTTCGAGTCAGCGATGGCGTGGCTTCGGGCGTGGTGCTCTCGAGCGGCGAAGAAATCAACGCCAAGGCCGTCATCTCCAATGCGGACCCCAAGCGAACTTTGCTCAAGCTGGTCGATCCTACTCATCTTTCGCCGGATTTCGTCCTCAAGCTTCAGCACTACCGCATGCCGGGCACGGTCGCGAAAGTAAATCTTGCGCTCTCCGGCTTGCCGAAATTCTCGGCATTGAATGGAAATGAAGAAGCTCTCAAAGGCCGCATTCACATCGGGCCCGAGATCGATTACCTCGAACGCGCGTTCGACGAATCGAAGTACGGCAACTTCTCGCGCCAGCCATATCTGGAAGCGACGATTCCCACGCTCACGGACCCATCGCTCGCCCCTTCAGGCCAGCATGTGATGTCGATTTACGTGCAATACGCTCCCTTCAAGCTCAAGGGCAGCGACTGGGAGAGCCAGCGTGTCGCGCTCGGCGACACGGTCGTGAAAACGCTGTCCAAATACGCGCCGAATTTGCCGGAGTTGATTTTGACCCACCAGATCATCACGCCGCAGGACCTCGAAGACCGTTTCGGACTCACCGGCGGGCATATTTTCCATGGCGAGCTGGCGCTCGATCAGTTTTTCACTATGCGGCCGTTGCTCGAGTGGGCGCGCTATCGAACGCCAATTCACAATTTATATTTGTGCGGCTCAGGAACGCATCCCGGCGCAGGGTTGACTGGAGGATCGGGGGCGAATGCAGCAAGGGAGATCCTGAAAGAACTAAAGAAGTAAGATGTGCCGCGGGCACTCTTGCCCGCGCAGCGCGGACAGGACCGCGCACACAACCGATGCAACCTTCCGCCATCCTGCTCATCTCCTGCCCCGACCGCAAAGGCGTGGTCGCCAAAATCGCTGACTTCATCTTCCGCCACAACGGCAACATCCTTTTCGCCGACGAGCACGGTGACGCCGGGTTGAACCTTTTTCTCATGCGCGTCGAATTCGATCCGTCACAATTTGATTTTCCGCTCACGGAGTTCGACCGCCATTTTGCCCCAGTCGCATCCGAGTTCAAGATTCAGTATCAACTGGCGCGGTCGGAGTATCGCCCGCGCATGGCGATTATGGTCTCCAAGTACGATCACTGCCTGGTCGATTTGCTTTACCGGCATCGCAGCGGCGAATTGGCTTGCGAAATCCCGCTTATCATCTCCAATCACCCCGACAATCAAGCGGTCGCCGACTTTTACCAGATTCCCTATGCATTCGTCCCCGTCGCCAAAGAAGAGAAGTCCGAAGCCGAACGAAAAATTCTTGAACTGCTGGCCCGGGAGAATCCCGACTTCATTGTGCTCGCGCGATATATGCAAATTCTTTCGAACGAGTTTATCGACCATTACCTACATCGCATTATCAATATTCACCATTCTTTCCTACCAGCGTTTATTGGAGCGAAACCGTACCATCAGGCGTTCGCCCGTGGAGTTAAGCTGATCGGCGCAACCAGCCACTACGTCACCGATATTCTCGATGAAGGCCCCATCATCGAACAGGACGTGGTCCGCATCTCGCACCGCGACACCGTTGAAACGCTGATCGAAAAAGGCCGCGACCTGGAAAAAGTTGTGCTCTCCCGCGCCGTTCGCTCCCACATCGAGAGTCGCGTACTGATCTATGGGAACAAGACGGTGGTGTTTGACTAGTGGCTAATGGCTAGTGATCAGTGGCTAGTCCGATTCTGAAGAACTAACGCCAAGTCCCCTTGTCATTCCGAGCGTGCTTGAGCACCGAGGAATCTGCTTCTTGTCACAGAAGATTCCTCACGGCTAAAGCCGGTTCGGAATGACAAGACTTGAGAGGCCAACCGACCAGCTAAATCCATCCCCGTGGTTACTTTGGTGCGCCGCCGGGCGAGACGCTTGTGCTCTGCTCATCCTTAGTTTTTACTAACCTTGCCGCTTCTTCCCCAAGCTGGCGCGCAAGGGACGCATTTGGTCGAAGATCCAAAGTGGGAGTTAGCCATTCTGGCCACCGTGCAGGGCTTCTACGAGAAGCTCCTGCAGGCGCACGTCGGCGGAGAAGTTCCCATCCCCGGCGGTCTGGAAGCGCTTTCTCTTCAGCAGGCGGAAGGCGACGTCAATCTCACCCTGGACAATCTGCGTCGCTGGCTCCGGCTGCTCGATCTGGCGACCACGCCGGCGATGTTGCGTCAGGGCCTAAGTTTGGAAACCGATCCGGAAATGGCCGAGGCCATGCTGCGCTATTTTGTGCGCAAGAAGGATTTCGGCCCGGTCAATCGCGACAAAACCGATCTGATCGCGACCTTTCTTTATCGCCATCCGCGCGTGCCCGGGCAGTGGGAAAGACGAGGCTACGGACTCGATGGCTCGCTTCCTCTAGCTCCCTTCGAAATTGCGCTGATCGAAATTCTTGCCGATACCGACGTGCCGTCGCTGCCTGAAGATCACGTTCAAACTTTGCGCCGCTTCGATCAACTGCAACAAGAAGCGCAAAACTTTCATGATCTGAACGCGCTGCTCGATTCAGAAATCATCACTCGCGTGCGCGAAGTGAAACTCTCGCTCGACACCTCGTTTTACCACCCCAGCGTGCTGGCGACGATCGCGCCGTACAACTCGGCTTTCGGCAGGAAATTTGATGAGTTATTTCATGCCGCCACAAAAGAAATCAAGAATTTCGCCGAAGAACTGGAAGATCAGGGCGGCGAGATACTCGGGACAGTCGACGGCGTCGACGTAACCGTTGAGCATGTGGCAGCGATGGAAGTCGGTGAATTGTTGAAGATGGATTACGCGAACGCGCTCGAGAAGTTTCGCCGCGTCTCAAGACTGAAGCAGACGCTGGAACGCCAGCCGCCCTTCCGGCGCATCGCGCAGCCCATCCCGTTTCCCGGACGCAAAACCAGCGCGAAGGGACCGTCTGCGGCGCCGGTCAAACGGCAGTTGCTCGACGTACAAGCCTCGCGTTCTGCGGTCACGCCGCAGCAACTGGCCACGGAAGAAACCAAGCTGCGAAAAATCGAGGAATCGATCCGGGTCTTCGTGCGCGTGGCTGATCCCAAGTTCCGGCAAGTCGTGCCCATGCGCTTTTTCAATCTCACGCTCACCCACGCCGAGGCCGACGCCTACTGCGCCGATTATCTCGAAGAGAAGACCCTGCGCGCGGAAGTTGGCCGGGCTTTGTTGCGCATCGTCGCAGTCGTAGCCCGTATGTCGACTGAGCTGGAAGAATTAAAGCGCGCCGAGAATTCGCCTTCTCTCTGGAAGCTGCATGCCGATTTGCTGATCGTCCTTCTCGAAGCGGCGCAGGTACTGGCCGCGAACTCGTTGCGGTTGCTGACTCAATTAACCAACGAAGCTAAGCTCGATGAAGCCGAAGCGGTAAGAATCTCGCTCCAGAAGCTGCGGGACCGCTGCACGGCAATCACGGCCATTCTGGGGCAGAGCGAGTCTGTCACGGTTGAAGCGTAGGCTCGGTCTTCTAGCAGGCGCTTCACCACACAATTCACCTCCAATTGCCACCCTCCTGTAAACTTGAGGTTTCCACCCGGCTTTAAGGGCCGGCAGATTTGTTATGGTAACTCTTACCAACGAACAAAAGTTCCACCGCGCCAAAGTCACCAAACGCGTCGACCTTGCGCCTGAATTATGGATCATTCGCATTCAGCCTGGGGGCGAGTTCAAATTTGTTCCCGGCCAGTACGCCACGCTTGGCATCCAGGGTCCCGAACGTCCCAAAGAGCGCGCCTACTCAATCGTCTCCTCGCCTTACGAGAGCGAGATCGAATTCTTTTTCGAGCTTGTACCGCAAGGCGTGCTGACTCCCCAACTCTACGAATTGCGTCCGGGCGACGAACTGCTCATGCGCAAGGTAGCCAAGGGGCGTTTTACGTTTGAGACGAACGGCCGCAGCAATCATCTTCTGATCTGCACCGTCACCGGCATCGCCCCGTTCGTCAGCTATGTGCGCACGCTCTATCGCGACTGGAAGGATGGCAAGTTTGCCGGTGAGCACAAGCTCTTCCTTTTAAATGGCGCCAGCCGTTCGTGGGAGTTTGGATACTGCAGCGAGCTGCAACAGTACGCGCAAGAAGTCCCGTGGCTGAAGTACGTGCCGACGGTCAGCCGTCCCTGGGAAGATGAGAAGTGGAGCGGTGAAGTCGGGCGCGTCGACGATTTGATCCGCAAATATGCCGACATGTGGGGCCTCGACGGGACCAATACTGTGGCCTATCTCTGCGGCCATCCCGAGATGGTTGAGCGCGGCAAAGGAATCCTTCAGCGGCGCGGCTTTGCCAAAGAAATTCTGAAGGAAGAGGTTTACTGGATTCCCAGCAAGAAGGCCCCGGCAGCGTGATCCGCAGGTCAATCGCGCTCGGGAATTAGGTTCCCTATCCGCGGGCTGCGACGCTCGAGCAACACCACGTCGCGCCAAACATCGTGCAGTTTCCCTAGGCGTTCCCGTCGTCCCACCTCACGAAAACCGCACGCCCTGTGCATCGCGACGCTGGCAACGTTTTCGGGAAAAATCCCCGCTTGCAGCGTCCAGATGCCGCAACGCTCCGAGTGCTCGATCAATGCCTCGAGGAGCGATTTCCCGATTCCCCGGCCGCGAGCCGTCTCTGCCACATAGATCGAGACCTCGGCAACCCCGGCATAAACCTGCCTCCGCGAAACCGGACTCAGGGCCGCCCAGCCGAGAATCTGCTGCTGGCTGTGCGCGATCAGCCTGCAATTCCGCAGGTGGCCGGCATCCCACACTTCCCACCGCGGGGCTTCCGTCTCGAACGTGGCCTGCCCGGTCGCAATACCTTCCAGATAAATTCGCCGGACCTCGGGCCAGTCCTCGGTCAGCAGGGGTTGAATCTGCAAGTCCATACGAATGAATCCCATGAGGAGAAACCCACGCTGCCTTTAGCTCTCCGCCGGCGC
>Ga0335076_10000355_pt1 | contig 41712 bp, 38 predicted proteins | sample Lox_Sample_25_FD_206717 | JGI IMG/M metagenome (GOLD analysis project Ga0335076, IMG submission 206717) | Soil microbial communities from Loxahatchee National Wildlife Refuge, Florida, United States - Lox_Sample_2.5 | ecosystem: Environmental > Terrestrial > Soil > Wetlands | place: USA... | reverse complement strand
TCTCCTGATACACTGCGGGAGTGAGTTTTTCTTTTCAGGTTTTACAAACCGATGTTACGGGTGCGCGGCGCGGCGAGCTGAGCACGCCGCATGGGGTCATTGAAACGCCGGTATTCATGCCGGTGGGCACAGCGGCTACGGTAAAGGCATTAACGCAGGATGCGCTGGAAGAACTGGGCGCGCGTATCATTCTCGCCAATACTTATCACTTATATCTGCGTCCGGGGCACGAATTAATCCGAAAACTCGGCGGCTTGCACCAATTTATGTCCTGGCGCAACGCGATTCTAACGGACTCGGGCGGTTACCAGGTATTCAGCCTTTCCAAGCTTCGCAAGATCAGCGACGAAGGTGTGCGCTTCCGCTCTCACCTAGACGGGTCGGAGCACTTGCTCACGCCGGAAAAAGCAGCGGAGATTCAATTGGCGCTCGGTTCGGATATTGCGATGGTTTTGGACGAATGTATTGAAACCCCGGCACCGCGGGAGATGGCGGAATCCGCGCTGAAGCGCACCACGCAGTGGGCTCGTCGCGCGCGCAGTTATTTTTTGAATTATGCGAACCGCTATGGCGAGCAGCAACAATGGCAATTCGGAATCGTGCAGGGCGCCACATTTGGCGATCTGCGGCGGGAAAGCGCTTGCCAGTTATTGGAACTCGACTTTCCCGGTTACGCTGTGGGTGGCCTCGCGGTTGGGGAACCGCACGAGGTGACTTGTGCAATGACGTCGGAAGTGACCGCTTTGCTTCCGGCGGACCGGCCTCGCTATCTGATGGGAGTGGGGCGCCCGGAACAACTGGCCGACTACGTTGCGCGCGGCATCGACATGATGGATTGCGTGTTGCCGACACGCGCGGCGCGACATGCTTGCCTGTACACCAGCGAAGGCCGCGTCCTGATCAAGAATAAACGGTACATAGAGGACCAGCGGCCCATCGATGTAAATTGTAAGTGCAGGGTTTGTTTGCGCTACTCACGTGCGTATCTGCGGCATCTTTTTGTAGTGGGGGAAATGACCGCGGCGATTCTTGCTACCCATCACAATGTGTGGTTTTACCTTGACATAATGAGGCAAATTCGAGAGGCTATCATTTTTGGACAGCTAACGAATTTCGCTTCAGAGTTGTGTGCCCGCTATGCGGCGGGCCCAGCCTGAAGCAAAACGCCGGGTGCGCGAAACAGGTCCGCGGCCCGTGGCAACCCGCGGTATTGCGACTCTCATGGTGAGAATCGGGCGGGCAGGTCAAAGCGGGAAATTCCCGCTCGCGGTGGTTTTTCTTCCCTTACAAGCAACCTGAATGGATTTGGCCTAAGATTGAGATGAAGGGAAGTTTCGAAAGGATACGGCAGGACGCGACACAATGACTTCTGCGGCTTTTTTGGTTTGGCAGGCAGGTGGCATCGGGGGACTCGGTGGCTTCCTGCTTCCTTTGATGCTGATGTTCGGCATCATGTATTTTCTGGTGATCATGCCGCAGCAGCGGCAACGGAAAAAGATGCAAGAGATGCTGGGCGCGGTGAAGAATGGCGACAAGGTGATCACCACTTCTGGCATCAACGGAATTGACGGCGACACGTTTATTTTAAAGGTTGCTGATAACGTCAAAATTCGCATAGCGCGAGCGGCAATAGCTCAGGTGGAGGCACCGGAAGATGCCAAGTAATCCTGCCCGGGTTGGCCCGTCGCGCCCAATCTTTTAACCATGAATCCCAATCTGAAGTGGAAAGTCATTTTTATCCTGGCAGTGGTTCTCCTCTGCGTCTATTTCATTTTTGGCTTGCCGAACTTCCCCACGTCTGCGGCACAGCTCAAGGACAATTTTCAGCACCAGATCAAGCTCGGGCTGGACTTGCAGGGCGGGACGCACCTGATCCTGCAGGTACAGGTGCAGGAAGCGGTGGCGCAGGAAACGGACCAGACGGTGGATCGCCTGACCAGCGCGATGCGGCAAAAGAATATTCACTATGATGAAGTGCGCCGCATGGACGATGAGCACATCATCGTACGAGGGGTTCCTCCCGATCAGTTCAGCGGGTTTCGCGACCTGCTGCACGACCAGTTCGAGAACATCTGGACGGTCGGAACTGCCCCGGGCGAAACAAATGCAACGCTGCTCTCCATGCGGCCGACCACTAAGGCGGGCATAGAAGAAAGCACCATGAGCCAGACGCTGGAGACCATTGAGCGCCGCATCAATGCCCTCGGTCTTACAGAGCCCACCATTCAACCGCATGGCCGCGTTGGTCAAGACAATGAGATTCTCGTCCAACTGCCGGGCGAGGGCGATCCTGCCGCTGCAAAGCGCGTAATCCAGGCTGGCGGTCAATTGGAGCTCAAGCTCGTTGCCGATCCCCAGACGTACCCTTCAGAAGCAGCGGCGCTGGCAGCAAAAGGTGGGGTCTTGCCAGCGGGCACCGAACTGGTGCAAAGCAGCAGCGAAGGCCGTGCGCCCCAGAATGCGGGGGAAACTTGGTACCTCTTGGAGCGGACCCCAGTTGTGACCGGGCGAGACTTGCGTGGTGCTACGGAAAGCCGTAACACCGAAATGCCGGGACAGTGGCAAATCAATTTCACCCTATCCAGCGATGCCGGACGGCGGTTTGGCCGTTTTACAGAACAGAACATCGGCAGGCAAATGGCGATTGTTCTTGAAAAAAAGGTGTATTCCGCACCGACGATTCAAAGCAGGATTGAAGATACGGGCCGGATCGACGGCAACTTCAGTCAGGAGAGCGCCCATGAGTTGGCGCAGATCCTACGCGCCGGCGCGCTGCCCGCTTCCATCAAGTATCTAGAGGAGCGTACGGTTGGGCCATCCTTGGGCGCTGACTCGATACGCCACGGAGTCCAGGCCTCCGTGATCAGCTTGTTAGTCGTAATGATTTTCATGGTGTTCTACTACCGGCTGTCTGGGGTGAATGCGGTGCTGGCGTTGATTCTGAACCTGATCATCCTGCTGGCGGCCTTGGCCACGTTTGGCGCAGTGCTGACTTTACCCGGTATCGCTGGGGTCATCCTGACCATTGGTATGGGCGTGGACTCGAACGTCCTGGTTTTCGAGCGTATTCGCGAGGAGATTCGCAATGGCAAATCTGCTTCTGCGGCGGTCGAGGCCGGGTTCGATAAGGCGTTTTTGACCATTATCGATACGCACGTGACCACCGTGGTATCTGCCGTGTTCCTTTTCATCTTTGGGACGGGGCCGATTCGAGGGTTCGCCATCACTTTGACGATCGGTTTGATCGCCAATGTATTCACCGCGATTTACGTGTCCAAGACGATTTTCCAGTACCACCTGGCCAAGATGGACCGCCAGGCGGAACTCAGCATTTAATTTGGGTCTAGGGTTCTGGTACCGGTCGCCCTGTATAAGTAAGGTTCGCCGGGAACAAATGGAAACACCCTGGAGTCTAAAGAAGGGAAGCATTAAACGGCATGATTGAGCTTTTCAAACAGCCCAATATCGATTGGATGGGCAAGGCCAAGTATTTCTTTGCCTTAAGCGGGTTACTGCTGATTATCGGCTGGTCTGCAATCTTCCTCAGGGGTGGAATCAAGTACGGAATCGACTTTAAGGGCGGAACGAATGTGGATGTCATATTCGCCGAGCCGCCCAATATTGATAAGCTTCGCGCGGGGCTTCGCGAACAAGGCTTGAACAATAGCGAAATCCAGAGCATCAGTTCGAGCGCTATTTCCACCTCCAAATCGAATGAAGTTCTGATTTTCGTGGAGCAGGCGGGCCAGAGCGATCAAGCCCTCGACGAGAGCAAAGCAAAAGTCATCAATGCGCTGAACACCACCTATGGGGTGAGCAGTTCGTCCAAGCCGGACTTCAATTCTGTCAGCTCGACGCCCTTGGCCAATTTTCTGGCACAGCAGGATCCGTTGGGCCTTTCGGTCAACGCCGGAGATAGATACCAGGTACTGGCCAAAAACATCCTGGCGTATCGCGACAAAGACAATAACGGGGTGGTCACGAATTTCTCAGGGCTGTCGCAGGTGAATGGGGCGACCCCGGCGGTAATCTCCGCGATACAGAATCACTATAGCCTTGCGCCTTTCGCCATCCGGAATACCGAGATCGTCGGGCCGAAGGTTGGTGCCGAGCTTCGCAACCAAGCCATAAGGGTTACCCTCTATGCGTTGGCGGGCATGCTGGTATATATTGCGTTCCGCTTCTACGGTGGACAGATTGGCGGGGCAACTGGTTGGACTTCGAGAGGACCGTTGGGCTTTGTGCTGCGGTTCGTCGACCGCATCATATTCGGTGTGGCGGCGGTCCTAGCGGTGTTTCACGATGTCCTGATTACCCTGGGCCTGTTTAAAATATTCGGTTTTGAGATTTCGCTGACGGTGATTGCGGCGTTGCTGACGTTGGTTGGATATTCCATGAATGACACGATCGTCATCTTCGACCGCATTCGAGAGAACAATCGATTGCTGAGGAAGGAACCGTTTGCGGAAGTCGTCAACAAGTCCATCAATCAGACGCTTTCACGAACGATCCTTACGAGCGGATTAACTTTTCTCACCGTGCTCGTCCTGTTCCTGATGGGCGGCCAGGTGCTTCGGGCATTTGCTTTTGCCCTGGTGGTGGGGATTGTGGTAGGAACGTACTCCAGTTTTGGGATCGCGGCACCGCTGGTCGTCGCCTGGAATCGTTGGCGAGGGCACAGCGTGGCGGCAGGCACCGGAACCGCAGCCGGCAATAAAACCCGTGGGAACGAAGGCGGCACAGGACGCCTGGCGCCAGCGGGCAGGAGGTAGTGGTCACCTATGTTTGAAGAAATGGTTGTTTCCAATGCGAAGAACAAGAAGACGAATAAGCCTTGGACGGTAGTGGTTTCCATGCTGTTCCAGGTCGCCTTTCTTGCAATTCTCATCCTCATTCCTCTGATTTATACCGAAGCGCTGCCGAAGACGTTGATGTCCTCGATTCTGCTGGCGCCACCACCACCACCTCCTCCACCTCCGCCGCCAGCACCCGTGGCGGTCGTACACGTCAAGCCGCAGGTTCACTTGATGGAGGCTGGCAAATTAGTGGCGCCGAAGGTGATTCCCAAGGACGTCAAGATCATCAAGGAAGAAGAACAGCCCCCTGACATGGGCGCCGGGATCGCAGGCGGCGTACCAGGTGGAGTCGCCGGTGGATCCATGGGCGGGGTAATTGGCGGTGTGATTGGCGGCGCAGGTTCAGCAGCTCCGCCGCCCCCTCCGAAGCCGAACGTCTCTCGCGTGCGCGTTGGCGGAGCGGTGCAAAACGCCAAGTTGATTAATCGCGTGCAACCGATCTACCCGCCGCTGGCGCGTCAAACGCGCATCAGTGGCACGGTGAAACTGCACGCCATAATAGGAAAAGCCGGGAACGTGGAACAGTTGCAGGTTGTGTCCGGCCACCCGTTGTTGGTACAAGCGGCCCTGGACGCTGTGAGGCAGTGGCGCTATCAGCCAACGCTGTTGAACGGCGAACCCGTCGATGTCGATACGGAAATTGATGTGATCTTCTCTCTGGCTCAGTAGTCCACGGAGCGGTGCGGGTAGCGTGGGACCCCGCTGCCGTTCTGAGTACGCGGTCAACTTACAAACTTGTCGGTTCCTGCCCCGCGGGGGCCACTAGGAATAAGGAGCAAACGAATGTTAGCAACTTTGTTCGTCTATGCGGCTTGGCTGCAGGAAGCCGCCGGCGGTACCTCATGGGATTTGCGTTCCATGTGGGGCAACATGGGTCTTCTAGCGAAGATCGTGGTGGTCATTCTGTTCATCCTTTCGGTGTATTCGTTCGGCGTGATGATTGACCGGTTCTTGATGTACAACAACGCGCGCAAGCAGTCGCGTCTGTTCGTGCAGCAAGTGGCGGGCGCGCTCAAGGATGGCAAGCTCGATGAGGCTATCGCGATTGCCGAGCGCAACAAGAAGAGCCACATCGCCAAGGTGGTGGCGACGGGCCTGTCCGAATTCCAATCCGCTTCCCAGCAGGTGTCTGACGCAGAAGTGATCGAAGCCGCCAAGCGCGGTCTCGAACGCTCAGTCGCCATCGTGCACGCGGAAATGAAGCGCGGACTTTCCGCCCTGGCTACGATTGGTTCGACGGCTCCGTTCGTTGGACTGTTCGGCACGGTGGTCGGAATTTTGAACGCGTTTAAGGGTATCGAGTCGCAGAAGGCAACCGGTCTGTCGGCGGTGGCCGGCGGTATCGCGGAAGCACTGGTCACCACGGCGTTCGGTTTGCTGGTGGCGGTGCCTGCGGTGTGGGCCTACAACTACTTCACGAACCGCGTCGAAGCGTTTGACGTCGAGATGGACAACTCTTCGATGGAGTTGATCAACTACTTCATTCTGCGCCGCGGCGCAAAGAAGTAACCGGGAAAGAGGTAGACCATGGCCTATAAACCACAGGCCGGAGCACAGATGGCGGCGCCAAACGTCATCCCGATGGCGGACATCATGCTGGTGTTGCTGATCATCTTCATGGTGGTCACGCCCATGTTGCAGAAGACCCATCAGGTAGACTTGGCTTCCGTCAGCGATCCCCGAGATATGAAGGATGCGGACAAAGATGATGCGATCGTGGTTGCGGTCACACGCGATGGCAGCATCTATCTGGGGAACACGAAAACGAAGAAGGAAGACATCACCGGTCAGATCAAGGATCAGATCGCCAATAAGCTGGACAAAACCGTCTACGTCAAGAGCGATGCGCGCGCCAAGTATGGCGACGTGGTCGCGGTGGTGGACGAGATTCGTTCCGCTGGCGTTGACTCCCTTGGCTTGCTGACGGAGAAGACCAAAGCGCTCGGAGGTCCTGCAACACCTGCAGCTCAAAAACCTGCCGGTGGCAGCTGAGGCTTGTTTCGGTTGAGTCAGTTTGCCGTTGTCGTCATTCGTTTGCTGATTTAATCGGTACCGCGCCGGCACCCACCCGGCGCGGGCCAGTTCTTCCGTAACATGACGCTTCGGACCAATAGGAGAATTCGCAATGGGCATGGAAGTAGGAAGCAGCTCAGGGGCAATGTCCACGCCGAATATCGTTCCGCTGATCGATATTTTGCTGGTACTCATTATTATTTTCATGGTCATCACTCCGCTGACACCGAAGGGGCTGGACGCGCTCGTACCGCAGCCTTCCCCTAACCAGCAGCAGAACCAGGAACTCGAGAATAAGACGGTGGTCGTGCAGGTCATGATGGGTGGCAAACTCAAGATCAATAATGAGGACACCACCTGGGAGGGACTGGAACCGCGCATGGAACAGATCTTCAAGGATCGCGCGGAAAAGGTAGCCTTCGTAAAGGGCGACAACGACGTTCAGTTCATGGACGTTGCCAGGGCCATCGATCTGATGAAGCAGGCGGGTATCGACCGGGTCGGCCTGATTACGGCCAAGCTAGAAGCCGGGCAGTGAGTTTGTAGCAGTATTCGGGGGTTGTGAGAGTCCTTCTCGCTGGGTTAGTTCAGCTTGCGAGGTGACTCATGGGTCCTGTATGTGCGGGTAAATGCGGAACGATGTTGGATGCAAACGTGGTTCCGCTGATCGACATATTGCTGGTGCTTCTGGTCATCTTCATGGTCATCCCGCACCAGCAGATGGGATTACCGGCGGGCTTGCCGCAGCAAAGGAGCGCACCGGTTTTCATCTACCATCCAGAAAATCTTGTGGTGCAGGTCGCGGCGGATGGTACGATTCGGCTGAACGGATTGGTAGTGCAGCCCGGTGAATTACGCAGCCGTCTTGAACAGGTCTTTGCTCCGCGTGCTCATCGAGTTGCTTTTCTTCAGGGTGACTGTTCTCTCGAGTTTCAAGCGGTTGTTGAAGTTCTGAACGTCATGCATTTAGCGGGCGCTTCTTCAATCGGTTTAGTGACGCCGGAACTGGAAAAAAATCGCTGAACGTGATGGAATGGCCCCAGTGGGCGAAAGTGAATTCACGCGCCTGGCTCCAAGGCATCGGGGCGGCGCAACTCAGGGATGGAAGATTCCATGACACAAGTAACGGTTGGACGGGGGACGTCCTCGCGCTTCTCCCGCGTTGCCTGCCAATTGTTTTGCTTGGCAGTGGTGTTGACACTCGCGGCTGGCATCTCTGGATGCAACAAGCTCCGAGCTCGCGACCTGCTGAACAAAGGCGTTGCCTCATTTAAGAACGCTCAATTTGACGCGGCCGTCGAAGATTTCAAGCGCGCCAAAGAACTTGACCCCGATCTCATTAACGCCAGACTGTATCTCGCGACCGCATATGCCAGTCAATACATTCCGGGCGCTCCGTCGGACGAAAACATGCGGCACGGACAAGAAGCCATTACGGAATACAAGGATGTTCTAGACAAAGATGCCAACAACCTGAGCGCAATCGACGGTCTTGCCTCCATTCTCTATCAGATGGCGGGTCAGCCGTTTGATGCCAAGAAGTTCGAGGAGTCGAAGGCGTATCACGAGAAGCACATCGCGCTGCGTCCTCAGGATCCGCAACCCTATTACTCCATTGGGGTAATCGACTGGGCGCTGGCTTATCGCGGCAACACGGAAATGCGCGCGGATTACAATAAGGCGCACATCAATAAGCAGGTGAAAGACACCGACCCCCTGTCGCCGGATGTCCGGAAGGACTATCGGGATAAGTATCAGGGTATGGTGGATGATGGAATCACAGCGCTCAAGAAGGCCATTGAGCTCAAGCCTGACTATGACGACGCGATGACTTACCTAAACTTGCTCTATCGGCGCAAAGCCGACATGGTGGACTCCACGCAGGAACGCGATCAATACACCAAGATGGCGGACGATCTGCTGGACAAGGTTAAAGAGATCAAGCAGAAGCGCGCCGAGCAGCCGCAGCCCGCAGCGTAAGATAGTCACGGGTTTCCAGGCTCGTTCAATTTGCCTCAGTTTCGAACAAAGGCCCGGTGTCACCGCCGGGCCTTTGTTCTGCGTCGGCCTCAATCAGTGCGGGTAGACCGTATCCTCAAAACGCAGCAACTCTTCACGTTCGGCACGTGACGGGCGTAAACTAAGCTATGGGTTCTCGTGCCAACCTGCCCTTGAACTTCCACCGGGACCGCACCGAACGTCAGCTCGATGCCCGTCTCGAGGAACTTCTCCAGAAATTGCGCATCAATCGTCCCTCGGAAGACCCGTGGCTGGTTCGCCGGGCCTACGACATAGCGGCCGAGCGTCATCGCGATCAGTTCCGCAGTTCCGGCGATCCGTACATTACCCATCTCCTGGAAGTGGCCCACATCCTTGCGGATATGAAGCTCGATGCCACGACCCTGGCCGCGGCCCTTTTGCATGACGCCATCGAAGACACGGAATATCCGGTTTCGCGGTTAGAAGAACGATTTGGCTCTGAAGTCGCTCATTTGGTAGAAGGGGTAACTAAGATCGGCCGTCTGAATATGATGGCCCCCGAAACACGCCAGGCAGAGAACGTCCGCAAGATGCTCCTGGCAATGGTGAACGATGTTCGTGTGGTGCTGGTCAAACTGGCCGATCGCCTCCACAACATGCGTACGCTTGAATTTCTACCTGCAGCAAAACAGCAGCGCATTGCCCGGGAAACCATGGACATCTACGGGCCCATCGCGCACCGCCTGGGAATGGCGCTGATAAAAGGAGAATTGGAAGACCTCTCCTTCCGATATCTGGAACCGGACGCATTTCTCGCCCTGCAGAAAGAGGTCACCGAGAAGGCTCCCATTCATAAACGATTCCTGGAAGAAGTGCAGAACTCCATTCGCAGCAGACTGGTGGAAAACAGCATACCGGCGGAACTGGAGGCCCGAGTCAAAGGCTTGTATTCGTTGCATCGCAAGATCATTCGCCAGGAACGCAGCCTGGAGCAGATCTACGACTTGCTGGCTGTGCGCGTGATTACCGACACGGAGCGCAATTGCTACGCGGCCCTGGGCGTAGTGCACCACATCTGGCGTCCGGTTCCAGGCCGGTTTAAGGATTACATCGCCATGCCGCGCCCGAATCTTTACCAATCGCTGCACACAACCGTGATTCACGGCGGCCAGCCTTTTGAGATTCAGATTCGCACGCAGGACATGCACCGCATCGCGGAAGAAGGTGTGGCGGCGCACTGGAAATATAAGGATGGCCGCCCCGTTTCCAATGATGACGACCAGCGAATCGCGTGGATGCGGCAACTGATCGAATGGTCGCAGGAACTTCAGGAACCTGGGGAATTCTTGTCCACATTGAAGGTGGATCTGGCGCCGGTGGAAGTTTACGCGTTCACACCGAAAGGGCGCGTTCTGGAACTACCCAAGGGTGCCACTCCCGTCGACTTCGCGTATTCGGTGCACACGGAAGTGGGACACCAGTGTGTGGGAGCAAAGGTAAATGGGCAAATGGTCACCCTGCGGCACGAGATTGTGTCCGGCGATGTGGTCGAAATCCTGACACAAAAAGGCCATAAACCGAGTAGAGACTGGCTGAGCTTCGTCAAATCTTCACACGCGAAAAGCAAAATTCGCCATTTCATCAACACGCAGGAGCGGGAAGAAGCTACGGAAATGGGCCGGCGACTTCTGGAGAACGAGTCGCGTAATTTTCCGAAGGGTTTGAAGAAAATCCCTGCCGAGGATCTTCAGAAACTGAGCGAAGAGTACGGGCTTTCGCGTTCAGAAGATTTATTCGCGGCGGTGGGATTTGGGAAATTCTCGGCGCGCCAGGTGCTATCGAGGTACTTTGGGGAGCCAAGCAAAGAAGCTGAAAAGCCAGAGGAAGATGCCAAACCGACGCTCGTCAAGACCGTAAAGCGAATGCTCGGATTTGGGGAAGCGCCGCTGATCGTCAAGGGGCAAGATGATCTACTGGTGTTTCGCGCGAAGTGCTGCAATCCCATCCCGGGGGACGACATCGTTGGATACGTAACCCGGGGTCGCGGCGTAGCGGTGCACACCCGAGCTTGCCCTAACGTGCAGAATCTGTTGTACCAGACGGAGCGCCGAATTGCGGTCGAGTGGGGCGGGAGCAATGTCGCGACGTTCCCCGTGGAATTGTTGATTCGCGCCAAAGACCGGCCGGGTTTGCTCGCCGAAGTGACCGGGGTCATCAGCGGTGCAGGTTCGAATATCCGTTCCCTGGAAAGCCGGCCCGATAAGCAGAACGCTCGGGTAGAAGCCAGCCTGGAAATCACCGATAAACGCCAACTGGAATCCATTCTTGCAAACATACGGCGCATTCAGGGCGTTTACGGCGTCGAGCGTATCTTCCAGGTCTGAGCAGCGGTTTCCCCGCTGGTTTCACGTTCTTGTATCTTTCTCGAGTTCACCCGAATCTCATCCACAGAACCATTCGAGGAACATCATGAACCAGATTCTAGCTCCCGGCACAAGCGCGCCGGAGTTTAGTTTGCACGTTACCCCCGATCAACGGCTGTCGTTGAAGGAACTCCGCGGCCGGCCTGTGGTTCTGGCGTTCTATCCCGCGGACTGGAGTCCGGTATGCGGCGACGAAATGGCTCTGTTCAACGAAATTCTGCCCGAATTTCACAAATTTGGCGCGGAGCTTCTTGGTATTTCGGTCGACGGGGCATGGTGCCATGAGGCGTTCGCGAAGGATCGTCGGCTGCATTTCCCGTTGTTGGCCGATTTTGAACCCAAAGGCGCGGTAGCGAAACTGTATGGGGCGTATCGTTCTCAAGACGGTTATTCCGAACGAGCGCTATTTGTGATCGACAAAGAAGGCAAGATCGCGTGGAGTTATCTTTCTCCGGTGGGCGTCAACCCGGGAGCGGAAGGAATTCTGGACGCGCTCGAAAGGCTTGCGGAGCAGGAGACGGCCCGATGAGCCTGCGAGTCCCTGTAAGTGCACAGGACCACATCGAGGGAAACCCGGATGCCGAGTGCACGCTGGTTGAATACGGTGATTACGAGTGTCCCCACTGCGGCCACGCGTATCCCATCGTGAAGCGCATCCAGAAGCATTTTGGCAAGAGGCTGCGTTTCGTGTTTCGTAATTTCCCTCTTGCTGAGATCCATCCGCACGCTGAATCCGCCGCCCAAAGCGCCGAATATGCCGGCGCACATGGAAAATTCTGGGAGATGCACGATGGCTTGTTCGGAAATCAGGAGCAGTTAGGCGGAGGTCTATACCTGAAACTAGCCCAACAATTCGGTCTGTCTCCTGAGGAGCTTCGCGAAGCCGTCGAAAAGCGCGTGTACTTAGAACGAGTGAAAGCCGATTTCAGTGGCGGAGTGCGCAGCGGCGTGAACGGAACCCCCACGTTCTTTATCAACGGCAAGCGCCACGATGGCTCGTTCGAATACAAGGAGCTGGCTGCCGCGATCGAAGAAGAGTTGGCGCGCGACTGAATCGCACCTGTCCTTTGGTGCAGTACTCACCCGAGCACACCCAATCCGTCCTCGTTTTGCGCCTCTTACAATGGGAACATGAGAAACTCGCTCCTGCTTCTCGGTGTGGCTAGCGTTGTTCTTACGGGCTGCCAGAAGCACGCCCAAATCGACTACACCGCGCTCGACCAGTCGGGCATGTGGTCCTCGACGCTCGACGAAGTAAAAGCGCTTAAGCCCTCTGATCTGGAAATCACGCAACTGACGAAACTGAAGCACGCGGGCGCCTCGGATGACTTTTGCCTGGCGTTGTTGAGAGCAGCCCGGGCGCACAAGCACGAATTCTCGAATGCCGATTCAGCCATGGACCTGTCCCGAGCGGGGTACAGCGACGCGCAAATTCTGGAGATGGCACAATCGGACCAGATCGATATCCTGAGCGGCGACGCAGTGATGCTGAAGCTGATTGGACTTTCCAATACCACGGTTCAAGAGATTATGCACCGCCGCATTGTGGGCTTGCCCACTCTGACCAGTGAACAGATCGGCCGCTTGAAGAACACCGGCATGTCGGAAAAACAGATTCTCGAAGTCGTAAATCAGGGGCTTTCGGAGCAGCAGGCCGAGACGCTCATCGCCCAGCGCGAGGCGGTTCGCAATCATTCCAACACCGGTTTCGTTCGGGTGCGCGGCCGTAAGACTCATTGAAACTCTCCCGGATTCCCCCGCATTTGATATCCTTTTTGTCCGTTGCCCAGGAGCATCCGAATGAAAGACGTCGTTCTTACTTCGCGCGGTCCCAAACCCATCGGTCCTTATTCGCAAGCGATTAAATCGAACGGACTGCTGTTTATTTCCGGTCAGGTCGCGCTCGACCCGCAGTCCGGCGAATTTGCAGGGGCGGATGTGCGTCAACAAACAGAACGAGTACTGGAAAATCTAAAGGCCATCCTGGAGGCCGCCGGGTGTTCGTTCAACCACGTGGTGAAGGCCACGGTATTTCTGAAGGACATGAACGATTTCGCGGCTATGAACGAAGTGTATGCCAGGTACTTCACGGCCGCGCCTCCCGCGCGTTCCACAGTGCAAGTTGCGCGCCTTCCTAAAGACGCCTTGGTGGAAATCGACCTGATCGCCTCTCTTTAGTGATTCGGATTCGCTTACGCAAAAAAATTGGCCACCGCGTTTGAGACGATGGCCACGAATTCAGAACATTTTAAATTCAGCTATGGATGGTCCGGGCTTTCCAGAGCCTCGTAGATCGCGACGCCTGTGCCGGCTGCGATCAGTCCGGTAGCAAGAATCAGGAACCGGCTGCGGCCAGCCTTCAAGGGACCGCCGCCACCCCTGGTCGGACCTTGATTGCCGGAGCCTGCGCCAGCTGGTTCTTGCGCGGCAGCATCGGGATCCAGCAACACGCGGAAGGACTCGCCTTCCTTGACCACTTGGGTCTCATCGTCCACGGTAACTGTGAGCGCCCCGCGGCGCGCGGCGACCAAAAGCTCCTTGTCATTGAGGCGAGTCACTTGGCCGATGGTTGGAGCATCCGATTGCGGCCGTATGGCTGCGGTTGACGCGAAGAGTATGAACGCGTGTGCGTTGCCGGTTGAGAAGGTGGCCGTGCCTGATACCAGTTTCGCCGAAGGCGAGCCATTTCCGTCGTTGACAACGGCCGCAGAGGCACTCAAAAGGAGCAGCCGCGCCGCACCGGCTCGCACCTGTACACTCCCTTGCAGATCGGTGCTGATGCGGTCGCCACCATACACGGTGGTGCCCACATCCGCGACCGCTTCCCCGACGTGAGCGCGATCCGCCGCAATCACGGTTCCTAGCGGCGTGACGGTGGGCGTGGCCGCACCATAAACACTGCCGACAAGTCCTAGGCACAACAGGGCTGCACTGAACACCCGCAAACGCGGCATGTTTCCCTCCCGGGCGGAACGCCAAAAGCATACTTCCTGGCGCGCTCGGGCGTCAATCGATAAACGGAGTCGATCCCGCCGGTTTTACCGGAGCAACCCCCTGCCCGCTGGCGAAACATCCCGTTTCACTGTTAGAATCCATTCACTGTATGGCGGACTGGAAGCAAATCACCGCGCGAATCCGGCGCGCTCGCACGGGCAAGGATCCCGCGGGACAACTCACCAATTTATTTTCGAAGACGCGCGATGCTATGGTCGCCTTCGAACTGGCGCGCTATTTTGAAACCAGCGGCAACCCCGCGGATGCCGGAAGATGGTATCTCACTGCTGCTGAGCGCTTCCGCCGCGCCGACTGGAAAACCAAAGCGCAAGAAAGTGCGGCACGCCTTGGCGCCACCGAACCTGCGGAAATTCCAGCGCCGGCGTCCACTGCGAAACCCGTGGAGCAGTCCGCGGCGAACGAAACGGAAACCGCCGAAGAACTTACCGCTGCTGCGAATGAAACTGCGGCGGTCGAAATTGCCGAGCACCGGGAGCCTGCAGCCTCCACCACTGCAAAACCGGGAGTGGATTCGAACCGCCAGCGCCGTGGGAGGCGAGGTGGACGAGACTCCCGACCGTCCCGTCGCGAATCCCAGCATTCCACGAATAAGAATCAAAATTCGGGCGAGGCCGCTCGCCGCAGTTCGCAACAATCGTCATTGTTAACGCCAGCGCCGGAAACTCTGAGTGCACAGACGGCGCCAGAAATCGCCAGCGCGCCGAGTCTTCGCGGGCGCTACGGAGATCCAGGGCTGTCCTCACGGCTGACGCAACTCGAGATGAACTTTCGCCGGTTGCTTGCCTCGGTTCCCACGAGTCTAGAAGCAGCCGACAAGGCTCCGGCCGGACCCGGAGTTTGGCTGCTGACGGATTCGGACCTGACAACTTACTACTACGTCGAGCCCTGCCAAACGTTGCGGGTTGCAATTCCCAATGTGGTTCGGGGAGGTTCCAGTCGCAAGGGAGAGTCACTTCGGCCCCGGCTTGCGGAATATCTGGGAATCCCGGAAGCAAAGGTGAGCAAGTACCTGGGCGAGCATTGTGTGGTGCGCTGGTTGCAAATGGATGAGGACGCCGCGCACTTCGCGCATTTCCTTGTCGCGGTGCTGCGACCGGCGTTGAACGAGTAAGGAATCCCGGATTGGAACGGAGCTGTGCATCCAATCAGTAACCCCCTTTTCCTTCTTGCACTTAGCGCCATTTACTGACCTTTCCTGCCGTTCAACTGCCATTTTTGACCATTCGCCGTATCCTTCTGGCCTATCCTCGGGCTTCCCTTGCAAACTATACCTGTCCAATGATTTAGGGTCCGCCTCGCCGCGTGTTACCCTGAATCCCAGCCTTGGGGGCAAGTCGAATTTAGGCTGGCATTGGCGTTCTTAGGGTTTCAAAGTTAATCGCACTATCGAAAGTGAGGCAGCCGCAGTTATGCCCAACTCTATTTCTACGCAAGTCGTCCGGTCGTTGGACTGGATCGTTTGCAAGACGGCGGGTATCACGTTTGATACCGTCCAATTTTTCAACAAGAGAAACCCGAATCCTTCTCCAACTCCACAGTGGTCCGACAAGCCGCTGCTTAAATCGTGGGAAAAGACCAAGCCAACGCTTGGCTTTCCGCGTCAGACGGACTCCCTGTGCCCCGCCTGCGTGCAGGAAGCCCGCAAGGCGATCATTGACGGCAACAAAGACTGGCGCGACCTCATGCATGAGAAGGTCGGCGAGATCAAAGCGCAGATCGTGGAGCGCGATGGCCAGGTCTGGATGGTCAAGGATTGTCCGCAACACGGCCATTATGAAGATTTGATGGCGGTCGATTCCACGTTCCTGAAGTGGATCGAGAGCCAGTTTCCCGGACGCGACATTCCCGCGCACAACGACGAGGGGCTGCACAAGCACGGCTCTTCGAATGTCCGCTACGGCCGTGGTTCCGTGCTCACCGTGGACCTCACCAACCGTTGCAACATGATGTGCGACCCGTGCTTCATGGATGCCAACCAGGTTGGCTATGTTCACGAGCTCTCCTGGGAGGAGATTCAGGAAATTCTCGATAACGCCGTGAAAATCAAGCCGCGTCGCCAGATGTCCGTGCAGTTCAGCGGCGGCGAACCGACCATGAGCCCCTATTTCTTCGACGCGATTCGTTACGCGCGGAAGGTCGGATACAACTCAGTCCAGGCGGCCACCAACGGGATCGAATTTGCCAAGAGCAAGGAGTTTGCCCGGAAAGCGTTCGAAGCTGGTCTGCGTTACGCGTACCTGCAGTTCGACGGCATCGGCAACGACGCCAACAGCCACCGCCAGATCGGGAACCTGTTCGATGTAAAGCTTCGCGCGATCGAAAACATGCACGAGGCCGGAATTGAAATCGTACTGGTGGTGACCATCGTCAACAACGTGAACAACGATCAGGTCGGGTCGGTGGTAAAGTTCGCGATGGAAAATCCCAAGAAGATTGCTTTTATCTCGTTCCAGCCGGTTTCCTTCACGGGCCGGGATGAGGACATTACGCCCGAGCGGCGGCTGCGCCAACGCTACACGCTTTCGCATCTCGCGAAGGACGTCAGCCAGCAGGTCGGAAAGATTGAACCGACGCGCGACTGGTTCCCAATCTCGTTCATTAGCACGTTTGCCGGTTTCGCGGACATGGTGAAGGGGAACGAATCCCAGTGGGGTTCGCTCTCCTGCGGTTGCCACCCGAATTGCGGCGTAGGCACAGCGATCATGATCAACAAGGAGACCAAAGAGTGGGCTCCGGTGCCACGCTTCCTGAACGCACAGCAACTTACCAAAGACATCACTGCGATTACCGACGCCGCACGCGGCAAGAACTTCTCGAACTTCATGATGGCCCTAGCGCTCCTGAAGAACTATCAGCCGTTCGAAGGACCCAAGGGCTTGAAACTTTGGGATATGTTCAAGAAATTTGACAAGACCTGGGCACTCACCAAAGGCGCAGCCTCGAGGTACGGCAAGAGCTCGCCAGACCGCACCTATGAAGACGCCATGAAGCGCCGCGCGCAGGATCCATGGAATTTCCTGTTCATTGCCGGGATGTGGTTCCAGGATCTGTTCAACTACGACTTCCGCCGCACCGAAATGTGCATCATCCCGTACGGGACGCAACAGGGCGAGATCAGTTTCTGTGCGTACAATACCGGGATCGGCTGGCGCAACATCATCGAGAACATGCACAAGAACGCGACGGTTGCCGAGTGGTACAAGAAGCACGGAAAGCATGAAATCTACGCCAAAGGCAAGAACGTCAGCCTTCAGTCTTACGAGCATTCGCTCAAGATTGATGCGGAAGACGCGGCTCGCGTACGCCATATCGAGCACGATATTCCTGTGACCGCGGCCGAAGAGAATCGCATCCGCCGCAAGAAGGCTCTTGAGGAACAGGCCAAAGTGCGCGCTATCTACGAAGAGCTGGTGCTCAAAAAGCCTCAGCCCGCGGTGGTTCAGATTGGCAGCTTGACCGACATCGCAAAGGCGGTTCCCGCGAATTTCTCCAACGCGAACACGCCTGTGACAATCGCTCCAGCGAATGGCAACGGCGCAGCCAACACCCACGAAGCCGCCGCGGAAGCTGTTGCCGGCGACTAATCGAAAAACTAAGCTAGGATCTATACAGACGGCCCTGACGCTTTTGGGGCCGTTTCTGTTTTTCTGCGCTATCGTAGTAACCCGTGGGAGGGCCTAGCGTGGCGAAGTTGGAAAATCGCGTAGCGCTGGTGACTGGAGCAAGCCGCGGGATCGGCAAAGCCATTGCCATTGCGTTGGCGGGCGCCGGTGCGGATGTAGCGGTGAATTACCACAAGGAGCAAGCTGCTGCCGAGCAAGTTTGCGCCACGGTTCAGAGTCTTGGAAGGCGAGCTGTTTCTGTGCGGGCCGATGTTTGCCGTGTTGCCGAAGTCGAGCGACTTGTTGCGACCGTCGAGCAGGAACTCGGTCCGGTCGAAATTCTTGTCAACAACGCCGGTATTTCCCAGGTCAAAGCATTCGCTGATCTGGTTGAGGCCGACTGGATCGGCTTGACCCACTCGTACGCCTCGCTGCTCGCTAAGGAAGGCATCACGGCAAACGCCATCGCACCCGCTCTGATCGAAACCGATATGATCACCTCGAATCCGAATGCGTCTCCGGCGCGCCTTCCCTTAGGCCACCTAGGCTCCCCGGAGGAAATCGGCCGGATTGCGGTGCTTTTGGCCGAAAGCGATTTCCTGACCGGCCAAACGATTAGCCCGAACGGCGGCTGGTACATGACGTGATACTCCTGCGCTATAATTGATAACGGCGCCTCGGTTCCCTGGCGTACTTTGGAGAACGTTTCACATGCCGATCTACGAGTATGTCTGTGACAGCTGTAACGAACGCTTTGAGAAAATCGTGATCAATAAACAAGCCGAGATTACCTGTCCTAAGTGCTCCAGCAAGAAAGCGACGATCCAGCTTTCCGTGTTTGCCACTGCGGGCTCTGGCTCGTCCACTCCTTCCGGCGGCTTTTCCGGAGGAGGAGGCGGTTGCTGTGGCGGTGGTTGCTCCTGCCACTAATTTAAGGTCGGTCCTATTTCGCTGAAGACCAGAGCCGGACTTACGCTGATTGTCCTAGGGGTTGGCGTATTTTTCGCATGGCGCTGGTGGACCAAGACCCGAAATTTTGACCCGGTGAGCACACCCCTTGCCCTCGGTGTCGGCGAGACTACGTCCGCGCAGTTCGCCCCCAATTTCGACGCTCTGTACCTGATCGAGATTCAGGCTGGGAACTCCAGATCTTCCGATGAGGAAAGTCGCTGCTTCCTGAGAACGGAAACAGATTCATCGCGCTGCAGAAGTACACTTGTTGCCAACTGGGTTCTCTCCAGTAGCGGTCGCGAACTGAGGCGGGGCAGTTCGGCTGACCCGCGGGCAATTGCCGACCCATTCCAGAGCGGGAGCCGCGTCCTTGGAGAATTTCAGGGCAACGCGGGTCATGATTACAGCTTGCAAGTGTCGTTCACTTCCGATGCCACTGCGCTCGCCGTAATGCGACCCCGTCTCAAAGTCATGGTTGCAAGTATTGCCTACACGGACATTCAGTCCGCAAGTGTCCTGGTTTTTTCGATCGCATTCATTTGTGTTCTTTTCGGAGGGATTCTACTGGGGCTCGGGTTTTACTCAAGGAGCTGGGGTCTTCGTGATACAGGTCACAAACTACGGTGATTCGCCTCACAGCCCGGCACATCTCTGAACCGCACACTCCACCTGCACGTTACATGTTTCTCCTGTTCGCTCCATCTCACCCCTTCCTGACGTGCTTACTCACGTTTTGTTTGGAGTGCCCTCGGGCAATCCTTCCCGAGTGTTTGTCGGCATCAGAAAGGATCGACGAATGTCTAAACTGCAACTGGACTTCGAAGAGCGGATGGAGTTGTTTACTTATTTAGGAACCCTGCTGGGATGCGTCAAGTCTCTTCACGCCAGCGTAGGAGCGGTAATGGCCGATGTGGCCGCGATGCGCACGACACTATTTGAAGATGCGGACGAGATCGCTCATTACAAAACCAATCTGAAAGTGGCATTGGCCACCGCGAAGCCGATGGTCGACGAAGCCATGAGGTCCTACGACGATATGCTTGAGGAGATCGTCAGTTCTCAGCAATACAAGAATTGAGTTCGCGGCTCCGCAAGCTGGAGTTCCGCCTACGGGGCTCGCCTCTGTCCCCTCTAGCGAGCCCCGTTTACTTTTTGTCTGGGGCCTTCCTTGAGTGTGACGTAAGAACCGTTACGGCTACCCGGCACGTGGTCTTCTTGGACCAGTTAGCGGGAGTAGTTCTTGAGATACTCTGGAATGGGAGGGTCGTTTTTGCGCTGAGCATCTGGAACGGGTTGCTTCGGAACAGTTTCCAGCGGCAATACCCCAGCCCATACGGGCAGCGCATAATCCTCTTCATCATCAATGGGACCGCCGGTGCGTACTTTCGCACTCACTTCTTCCAACGGAACTGCCAGGACAGTGGTGGCTTTCATTTCCTGCTCGTTTGGCGTGCGCACGTCATCCCAGCGACCCTTCATGACATGTTCCGTGAAGATTCGCAGCGCCTCCATCTTTTCCGCAGGATCCTCTACCAAGCGGGCTGAACCCAGGATTACTACCGAGCGATAATTCACAGAGTGATGGAAGGCCGCACGCGCCAAGACCAAGCCATCGACGTGGGTCACGGTGACACAAACTGGGAATCCGCCACTCAGCGTTTTCAACATGCGACTGGCTGCGCTTCCGTGGATGTACAGAGTGTCTCCGGCGCGCCCGTAATTCGTGGGAATCACATAAGGCTGGCCATCGACGGAAAAGCCCACATGACAAACGAAAGCGCTATCGAGGATTTGATACACGGTCTCCCGTTCATAATGGCCACGTTTTGGGAGACGTTTTACCTGGGTACGAGGGGTAGGCTGAAAGTCGCTCATCTTCCCATTTTAGCGAGAAGGCGAGGTGGCGCCAGAGCCAACTTGGCCTTCCGGTCCAGAGCCGCGCTTTTGTGCGGAAAGCCAGCTGAATAGGTCTGGTTCGGCGAACGCTTTGGCCAAACTTCACGTCCCACACAATAAGTTCGGTCAACAGGGCTGCCCCAAAATGCCAGAGCGTCCACCGGTTCTTACTCCTTGGAACTTGCTGAAGGCTCCGCGGCCGGCGCACCTCGCACCACTCGGAAGCCGATGTAGTCTGGCCCCGGCGTGCACGGGGAACGAGTGTCGGCTGGACAGTCGGCGCTGCCGCCAATGACTTTGCCTTTACCATCGCGAGTCAGAACCCACTCGGCCACGTTTCCGCCCAGATCGAAGATCAACTCCTGTTGCTCTTGTCCCTGCCCCGCAAAGCTTCCTACCGGTTTCAACAGCGGCGCGGTACCCGGCAGGTCCTTCAGCTTTTCGCGGATCCGCAACGTGTCGTCTGGATTGGGCGCATAGCCTGCCCAGTAATCCAGCGTGTTTTCCCCCTCTTTCTTGTCGTATCTTCCGGTCATCTCGGATTCGTCAGGGACGCGCCAAGTCTGGCCGGTCAACTTGCTCAGCCACTCTGCGTAAGCTTTTGCTTGTTCCACTGTGACTCGGCTCGCAGGGTAGTTCTCAGTCCCAGGTTCGGCTTTGTAGTTTTTGTCGAACCAGGAAAATTGTGCGCGAGTCACTTCAAAACGGCCCAGTTCCAAATTGCCTCGCTGCACCACCTCCGGAATGAGTACAGATTTCCCTTTGCTGGTGAACGTTGATCCGAAGATTTCTCCCGTTCGCGCAAGTGTCTTCGTCCGGAGCGCTGTGTCCAGGGGCGAACCGGCTTTCACCGCTTCATTTTCGGCGGGGGCGGTTTTGAAGAAGTACTTGTCGAACCAGGCCAGTTCTTCGTCGATCTTTCGCATTTGATGCGTCAGCTTGCGCGGTCCGTGGGGCTCACCGGGAAAGACCACAAATTTCACCGGCACTTTCCCGTAGTACTGGAGGGCGCGAAAGTACGACCAGCTTTGCGAAGGGGGCACGTTAGTGTCCGCAGTGCCGTGGAAAATCAGAACCGGGGCCTGGACCTTGTCCAGCTTGAAGAACGGCGATTTGCGAATGTAGAGCTGCGGATCTTGCAGCGGCGATTTACCGAAATAATAAGAATCAAAGGAATCTCCAAACATGACGTTTCCCCAGTCGCTGATCCACTCTACGTCGCCGGCTCCCACGCTGGCCACCTTGTAGCGGGTGGGATACGTGGTGATCAGGCTAGTCGACAGGATGGACCCGTTGGACCATCCCATGGTTGCCACCTTGTCTGGATCGACGAGACCTTTCTCGATCAGGTAATCCACGCCAGCATTGATGTCGGGCGTTTCCAAATCGTAGTAATTACCGCAGCAGATCGATTCCACCCACTTCAAGCCATAATTACCGCTTCCGTGATAATTCGGGCTGAGCACAAACGCGCCGCGCTGAGTCAACAATTGATATGGATACGCCCAGCGATCTGACCACACGTCCATGTCCATTCCCGTGGGACCACCGTGAATTGCGGTGATCACGGGATATTTCTTGCCGGCTTCATAGTTAGTGGGGTAACGCAGAATGCCTTCTACTTCATCGCCATTTGCGCCCTTCCACCGAATCACTTCGGTTTTGGAAAAAGCGCGGGACTCAGTGAGATTTTCATTTAGCTTAGTAAGTTGCTTCGATCCTGCGAGGTGGTTGGCGTCTAATCGAGCATAAAAAAGTTGCGGCGTGCGACTGGCCGACGAACTTTGATATATGAGAGTTTTGCCGTCCTCACTTACATCGAAATACTGGATATTCCTGGCATTCTCCCCCTCAAGCGTGGAGCGCTTCCATTGCCAAGTGTCTCCAGATTTTTCGCGGGCGTAGTGAGCCACGTCAAAGTGCGCGCCGGCTGCCAAGAGCGTGACGAACCCGTCCTGGGTGGTATGCAAATCGTGCCCGACGCCATTCTCCCAGTCCAAAGGTACGGGGATGCTTTTTGCAGCAGCCAAATCGTAGAAGTAGACCAGCTGAATGGTCGCGGTCAGAAACTTCGGGTCGTTGGAAAACGAAGCACTGGCATAAAACCCTGAGTTGTCCGGCGCCCAGGCCAGGAGATCGGGATAGACGCGACCTTCGGTGAAAACCTGTTTTTCGGTGCCGTCGGTCAAATTATGGAGAACTGTAACCGGCGGAACCTTTTGATCGAATTCGTAATGCAGGCTGCGCGCGTGCACCGCTACAACATATTTTCCGTCTTTTGAAGCGCTCCAACGCTCAATCCAGTCTGTATTGTTGGTGAGGCGCGTTATCTTTTTATCCCGGACGGTAATCTTAAAGAGCCGCACCGGAGGTTGGTGGTCCGAGTCGTCTACTACCTCGGAATCGTCCTTTCGTTTCTTTTGTGCTTGTTCGTACGCGCTGGGATCTTCCGCGGCACTGAAAATCAAGGTTTCTTTATTCAGCCATTGCACCTGCTGGGGCGGCCGCTCTAATTCCGTCAACACATAGGGCTCGCCGCCATGAGAGCTGATCAGCCAGATCTGTGTGGAGGCGGTGTCAGGCTTGGCGCCGGGTCGCGGCCGCGTGCTCAAGAACACGATCCATTCGCCATCGGGAGACCAGCTCGGCAGCCTGACGGTGCTATTCCCACGGGTCAGTTGCACGGTGCGATCTTCCGTCAGGTTCGACAGAAAAAGATTGGAAACGCGCTCGTCTTTCTCCTTGTCCCCTTCGCCTTTGATCCACACTACCGATCGAGCATCGGGAGAAAGAGAAAGATCATTGAAAGTCTCGACGTACACCACATCTTCGGATTTCCAGGGAGCTTTTTTGGAAGAGTCGTTATTCTCCTGAGGCAATGAAACAGTGCTCAGAGCCAGCAGGACAGCGAGAGAAATCCAGAATCGATTCAGGCACACGAGTTTCACCATCCAATCCCCCATTTGTCCAGGAAAGCCCCAAAAGAATAGTGCAATTTGTTGCACAATAAAAACGTCAATATATTCTCTCACGCGAGCAGGAGCACAAATGCGGGCAAAGAATTCAGTCTTTACGAAACAAACGTTTCAGTTCTTCCGGGAATTGCGCAGAAACAATCATAGGTTATGGATGGACGAAAACCGCTATCGTTATCGCGAATGCATCGTGGAGCCGTGCCGCTGCTTTCTGCAAGAGTTGGCCCCAGATCTTCTGCGGGTCAATCCGGAGTTCGATCTGACGGGCAAGACCGGCGTCAATTTCTCTCGTATCAACCGCGACATTCGTTTTGCGAAAGATAAAACTCCGTATAAGACCCAGATGTATATCAAGGTGCAATGCCCGCGACCGGACAAGACCGAAACCGGTCAGTTATATCTCGGCGTTTCTCATGACGCCGTGACCGTTGGGTTTCGTATCTATTCCGGCGAGAAACGCAAGACATCTGCCCTGGCGCTGGTAGCCGAGCCTCGGGTGCTCGCGAATCCGAAATGGGTTGCGCAGCAGAAAAAGCGTCTCAGCCGCAGCTACGAAAGCTACTGGTATGCGATGGTGAAAGGCGAATGGACCAAGCATAAGGGCTGGCCCGTCACGACGAAGGACTGGAAACGCATCCGGGCGTGGATTGTACGCAAGAAGGTGGCACCCGGCCAGGCCACGCGGGCAGAGTTTCGCGCGCAAGTCCTGAAGGTATTTAAAGACTTATATCCACTGCTGAAATTCACGGCTATTCCCGATTAGCTCACACCTTTGGTGCACCGGCGTTGACGGGCGACCTGTGCTCGCATACGATTTCGCGATGCTTGATGAGAGTCACACTGCTACGAATCAATGAAGCGCGCGCTTCAAATCTTCGTTTGGACCGCGCTCGCAATCGTCGCGGCCGCTGCGTTGGCAACCATCGCACTCCATCGCGGCGAAGCCATCAGCGCCACGTGGTTTGTCCTGGCTGCGGTGTGTTCTTACCTTGTGGCTTATCGCGTGTATTCGGCCTTTATCGCCGCGAAGTTGTTGGCGCTGGACAATACCCGTGCTACTCCGGCGGAACGTCGCGATGACGGCCGTGATTTTGTGCCAACGAACAAATGGGTGCTGTTCGGGCACCACTTTGCGGCGATCGCTGGTCCCGGCCCGCTCGTGGGGCCCACACTCGCCGCCCAGTTCGGGTACCTCCCCGGCACTTTGTGGCTGATTGCCGGAGCGGCGTTTGCCGGTTGCGTTCAGGATTTTGTCATTTTGTTCTGCTCGATACGCCGCGACGGCAAGACCATCGGGGAAATGGCGCGGGAAGAAGTGAGCAAACGCGGAGGGTTCATTGCGCAATTGGCCGTGCTGGCCATCATGATTATCCTGCTGGGAGTGGTGGCGCTGGTGATTGTGAACGCGCTCAAGAGTTCCCCATGGGCGACATTCACGTTGGCAACCACGATTCCGATTGCGTTGCTGCTTGGTGTATATCTGCGGTTCATTCGCCCCGGTCGCGTGCTGGAAGCGTCTGTAGTTGGGGTGGCGCTGGTGCTGTTCGGTGTGGTGGCGGGCCAGTGGGTAGCGAATTCGCCGGGGTGGTCGCGGGCGTTCACACTGAGTGGAGTTGCGCTCACCTTTGCAATTATTGTTTATGGTTTCGCCGCGTCTGCCCTACCGGTCTGGCTGCTTCTGGCCCCGCGAGATTACCTGAGTGCGTTCATCAAGGCTGGGGCAATCTTTTCTCTCGCGGCGGGGATTTTTCTGGTGCGGCCCCACGTGTTGATGCCGCCGCTTACGCGATTTGTCGACGGCAACGGTCCAGTATTCGCCGGCAAAATTTTTCCGTTCTGCTTCATCACCATTGCTTGTGGAGCGATTAGCGGGTTTCATTCGCTCATCTCCAGTGGCACTACCCCGAAAATGATTCAACGCGAACAACATGCTCGGTTCATTGGCTACGGAGCCATGCTACTGGAGTCTTTCGTCGGCGTGATGGCCATGGTGGCGGCATGCGCGATGACGCCTGGCGTTTATTTCGCGATCAACAGCCCCTCGCAAATCGTTGGTGCTGCGCCGGAAACTGCCGCGGAGACCATTTCCAGTTGGGGGTACCCGCTCTCGGCGGCAACCATGGCCAATCTGGCTCACTCCGTAGGGGAGCAAACGCTGTGGAATCGCGCCGGCGGGGCGCCTTCCTTGGCGGTGGGGATGGCGCAAATCTTTTCAACGACGATTGGGGGAGAACGCCTCCTGAGCATCTGGTATCACTTCGCGATCATGTTCGAAGCGTTATTCATTCTGACCGTGCTGGATGCCGGGACGAGAGTTGGCCGCTTCATGATTCAGGAATTGGGCGGCCGCGTGTGGAAACCATTCGGCCGCTTGAACTGGTATCCGGCGATTCTGCTCTCGAGCGCGATAATCGTGGCCGCATGGGGCTACTTCTTGTACCAAGGCGTGAAGGATCCGCTCGGGGGCATCAACTCGCTGTGGCCATTGTTTGGAATCGCTAACCAGTTGTTGGCCGCGGTGGCTCTGGTTGTGGCTACTACAATCCTGCTGAAGATGGGCCGTCTCAAGTGGATTTGGGTCACATTGCTGCCCATGGTGTGGATTGTGGTGATAACCATGACGGCCAGCTACGAGAAAATCTTCAGCTCTAATCCCCGGATCGGTTTTCTGGCATTCGCCAATACGCTGACGGCACAAATTGCGGCTGGGACCATAGCCGGCGCGAAAGTTGGGGAAACGCAGCGCGTCGTCTTCAATCAACGGCTGGACGCAGTGGTCACCGCCGCGCTGGCGTTTATGATTTTGGTCTTACTTGTGGAGGCGATTTTTCAATGGCACAGCATCCTCAGCCGCGGGAAAGAGCCGGTCCTTCACGAAACGCCGTATGTAGCCACGCAATGGGCGGAGGGCGATTAATGCCTACCCTGAGAAGCGCCTTGCAAGAGGCTGCGGCGGGATTCTGGCGAGGTCTGCGGCAGTGGTGCGGTGATTCCTCATACGAGATTTACAAAGAATACACGACCCGCAATGGGCAACCGGTCTTATCTCCATCGCAATTCTATGTTGAGCAACTGAATAAGAAATATTCGCGGCCGAACCGGTGCTGCTGAGCGGCTTCCGGTGAGAACGGGATTCTGTCTTGGCGGGGCGCACTGGCGTGGAGTACACTCAGTGCAGGATCGGCAAGAGCCGGTCTCACTTCACCGCTGTATGAAGGGCGGCTGCGCTTATCCTGAGCGTAGCCGTTAAGTTGGAATTCCCGCCTGGTGTTGACCCCTAGAGAATCTCTTCGTCTTCTTCCGGTGGTTTGAGCGCCGTAATCTTGTGTGACACTTTGATGCCGTGTTTGCGGGCACCATTCAGGATGGCACGCCGGGTCTCCAGGGGCAATTGTTCAGGAGCAAAAACACCCGCGAGGTCACTTGGGAAAAATTTCACGAATTGCGCAGCGACGTGAGCGGTGCCATAAGCTACCGCGGTCGTGAATAGCCCTTGTTGGCGAATCTGGTAGAGCGTGGGGAACAGCGCATCACTGCGCAGAACGAAATATTCGTCTTCCTTAGGCCCGTGATTTACGCCACGCACCAGAATTGAAGCTGCGAACCGCGCATTTTGCAAAACCCCTTTCCGGATCAACGAGGCAATCTTGCGTGGCGAAGAAGTTTCCGGGAAGCGCCGGCGCTGCAATCCTCGAGATTTCGACAGCTTGCCTTGTTTGTGCCACCGCCGTAGGCGATCAAATTCGTTGCCGCCGATTTTTACATCCAACTCCTGCATGGGGATAAAACGAGGAAGAGTGGCCACTTCATCTTGAGCGGCCAGAACCACATTGGCTACGCCGATGGGCTCGGGGAAGCGGAACTTTTCCAGGGCGGAGAATCGTTTCGCCAGCATATATTTCTTGTGCAGATACACGCGCGGGTTCGAAATAGCCTCGTCGAACGACACTTCCGGCGACCATTGTGAAATCGGGTCTTCGCTTTCCGTGCTTTCATACAAACGGATATGCACGGCGTGCACCTCATCGAGAAACCCAGCCGCGCGCTTGACGAGCAAATTCGTGAGGCCCGGCGCGGCCCCCGTGTTAATCAGTGCGGCGCGGTTTTTCTCTTCAAACCGGCGGGCATAGCGCAGTTGCTCGGGTAGAAACGGGTTGCGCGTCAGATGGGAACTCAGATCGAGATAGTGCGCGCGCAGCCGCAACGCCGCGCGCAGCACAATTTCGTTAAAGACCGATGCGGAGGCGTTGACAATGAGGTTGCAGCCGCGCGCCGCGCGGACAATCGCGTGAAGATTGCGCGCGTTCACGGGAGCGACCGCAATGGTCGAGCGCGGTCCCAGAAAACGGTGAGCCCGTTCGGGATCGCGGTCGCCGCACCATACATCATGTCCCTGACGTTCTAAAAGTTGTGCCAGAAGGGAGCCAGTCGCACCCGCCCCCAGAATGAAGATTCGCATGCTGGCGAAGAAATGTATCACATACGGAAGGGAGTCAGGACCCAGTCGAGACGGATGTTCTAAGCGTTTGTTTCGCTTCGAGGTGCTGGAGCTCCACGCAATAGGCCCTCCGTGCTGAGATCTTCGTCCAAATCGGGCCAATGTATTCCGTACCCACCACCGGCTATTCTCCAGTTGCCGCGTTGTTCAGGCGTGCCGCGCAGTAACCTGGGGTACCAAGTCAGAGGTACGCTGATCTTCCGGCCATCGCGCAAGGCGACGCAAAGAGAGTCTTCAGAAAAGCTAACGTCTGTGACCCGTTCATCGGCCGTTAGTGCCAAAATGCCCATGCCAAGCCTCCAGGAGTTTACTGCGGTGCTCCTCAACCAAGGATTGTAACCGACGGAGTTCCACTGCACTAAATCCGAAATTACGAGCCAGGGAAACGGGCGTCAACCAGAACTTCGCGGAAAGGTCTTCCCGATCAACATGGACGTGTGGCGGTTCATTCGGTTCGTGACTATAAAAATAAAATCGATATGGACCGGTTCTGAAAACTGTCGGCATGTGAGAATTGTACTCCGTACCAGTAGCTCGGAAGCTAGATTGCCGTATTGCGTGTCTTTCGTCGGGAGCGTAGCATCTAAGCTGTAAACTCCGATCCCGCTGGCCTACGGGCGAGACATCCTATGGCAGCGGGGCGAGGCAGTCAGAGTGGCTGCCGAGGGTTTGGGTGGAAACGCCTCAGCCTCCCGTGCTTGGAAAGGAGCAGGTCCGCCGGAAATGTGCATATTTCCGGTGCGAAGCCCGATTCCACGTGCGAATCGGGTTTTTTATTGCAGGCGAGTTTTCATGAGCTTATTCGACAGTTTCGGAAGGCAAATCACGGACCTTCGTATTTCCGTCACGGATCGTTGCAACTTCCGCTGCGTGTATTGCCGGTCTGCCGACCCCGAAAATTATCGCGAACACGATCAGATTCTATCGTGGGCGGAACTCGAGCGTCTGGCGCGGATTTTCGTGAGTCTTGGGATTCGGAAAGTGCGCCTCACGGGTGGCGAGCCGCTGGTGCGTGAGGGCCTGGTGAACTACATCGGGTACCTCAAGAAGCTTGGCGTCCAGGATCTTTCCATGACCACCAACGGGCACTTGCTGGCCGAGCGTTGCGATGCCCTGCTTGCGGCGGGCTTGCACCGCATCAACATCAGTCTCGACTCGCTCGAGCCGTTGAAATTCGAAAAGATCACCCGCACGCGGTCCTATGACACGGTCATGCGAAGTATTGATAAGGCGCAAAGCACCGCGTTCGCGCCGGTGAAGGTCAATGCGGTTCTGGTGCGCGGATTCAACGAGGACGAAGTGGAAGCGTTTGCGGCATTTGCCAGGGAACGCGGGCTAATCATGCGTTTCATCGAATTCATGCCGCTGGATGCGGACCGGCACTGGTCGCGCGAAGTGATGGTGCCCGCAGGGGAAGTTTACGAGCGCATTAACGAGCAATGGCCGCTGGTGCAGATACCGAATGAGAGGAGTGAAACGGCCAAAAAATACCGTTTTGCGGACGGCGCTCCCGGCGAGATCGGTCTGATTGCCCCGGTCACGCAATCGTTTTGCGGACATTGCTCGCGCATCCGCCTTACCGCGGACGGCAAGCTGCGTACTTGCCTGTTCAGCAAAGAAGATCGCGACCTGCGCAGCCTGCTTCGCGGAAACGCATCGGATGCTGAGATCGTGGAGTGGGTTCGTGAAGTTGTAAACGAAAAAGAAGCGGGGCACCGCATCAATGAACCTGGGTTTGTGCCGCCCTCCCGCACCATGGTGTTCATTGGTGGTTAGTGGTTCGAGCAGAAGAGAACGCTTTTACTGGCAATCCGAAACAAAAACCGCCACAATTCATCTAATCGAGAAATGCGACGCGTTTCAGGGCGGGACAGGTGAGTTCGAATCGTGCGGAGAGAGAATGGCTGACGAAGACGAAGATCAAGACGAGTTACCTGAACCGCCGCAACGTATTTTCACGCTGACGGAGGCAGAGAGCACCCGGCGCGAGTTGGAGCCGTTTCTTATTGAGGCCATTGATGTTCGCAAACGGCTGAATGCGCTGGAGCAGGACCTGACGGCAGTATCGACGCGCATCATGATGATGGGCGGGGTGCTGGTGCCGTATGCCAAGCTGGCGGAAAAGCGCATGGAACATCAGAGTCTCGCCGAAGTCATGAAAAGCAACCTGGAAAAGATACTGGCCACGGGTTGCGTGATCAAAGATCTGGAGATAGGCCTGCTCGATTTTCCCGCCATCGTGAACAACGAAGAGGTTTATCTCTGCTGGAAGCTTGGCGAGGATCGCATCCGCTACTATCACCGGCAGAATGAAGGCTATGCAGGACGAAAGCCTCTGGATCCACGCGATCTGGGGCCCAGCGATCAGGTGCAATAGCGCTGGCCGAAATTTGCCGCAATAAAACCAAGTCCAACCGAAGCCTGCGCCAGAAGGGAAGCCGGCAACCATGAGCGAAAATCGACTGAAGAACTCCACCAGTCCCTATCTGCGCTCCGCCGCACACCAGCCCATCGACTGGTACGAATGGGGCGAAAGCGCATTCGCTCGCGCGCGTACTGAGGACAAGCCGCTGCTTCTAGATATTGGGGCGGTGTGGTGCCATTGGTGCCACGTCATCGACCGGGAGAGTTACGAAGACGAGCAAATCGCGAAAATCATCAATGAACAGTTCGTGGCGGTAAAGGTGGACCGCGACGAACGCCCCGACGTGGACTCGCGCTATCAATCAGCAATCAGCGCCATCAGCGGGCAAGGCGGCTGGCCGCTTACCGGTTTTCTTATGCCGGATGGACGACCGTTTTACGGCGGCACGTATTTTCCACCTGTGGACCAGCAAGGCCGACCGAGCTTTCGCCGGGTGTTACTGGCCGTAGCGGAGGCCTACAAAAATAAGCGCGATGAGCTGCTAAAGACCGCTGACGCGTTGGCCGAAGCGGTTGCCAAAGCGGAAGGGTTCAGCGGCGCGCATGCGAAATTTGATCTGGGCGTTGTGGACTCACAGATCAGTTCCATGACGCAGCTCTTTGACATACGCCACGGCGGTTTCGGGCAAGCTCCGAAATTCCCACACGCCTCCGCGGTGGATTTGCTGCTGGAGCGGTACCGGCAGACCGGCGAGAAGCACCTTTTGGCGATGGCGGAAACTACCCTGGAAAAAATGGCCAAGGGCGGCGTTTACGATCAACTAGCGGGCGGGTTTCACCGCTATTCCGTGGACGAACGCTGGCTCGTGCCCCACTTCGAGAAAATGAGCTATGACAATTCCGAGCTGCTCAAAAACTATCTTCATGGTTCTCAAGTGAGTGGCAACTGGAGAATACGGCAGACCGCAGAGAGCATCGTGGCGTGGGTGAATGACACCTTGTCCGATCGAGAAAGAGGAGGTTTTTACGCCAGCCAGGACGCAGATTATTCCCTCAATGACGATGGCGACTACTTTACGTGGACTCTCGACGAGGTTCGCGCCGTTCTCACCCCTGAAGAATCGCGTGTCATTGAAATGCACTACGATGTCGAACCTGATGGCGAAATGCACCACAATCCGGCGAAAAACGTCCTGTGGGTGGCGCGTGAGCTAAACGAAATCGCTAAAGAGCTCAACGTCGAGTTCGAGACCGTAAGCAAATTAGCGTTACAAGCTGAACTCAAAATGATGGCGGCTCGTCAGCAGAGGCCGACACCTTTTGTTGATAAGACGATGTATGTGAGCTGGAATGCGATGTTCGTCAGCGCGTACTTGGAAGCGCACGGGATTCTGGACGAGTCGCCATACCTAGATTGCAAGAATTTCGCGCTGAAGACTTTGGATCGCATTCTCCGCGAGGCTTGGAGCGAGGCGGAAGGTTTCGCGCACCGCATTGGCGGTCCTGCTCTGCGCGGATCGCTGGATGACCAGGTGTTCGGCGTGATGGCCCTGCTCGACGCGTATGAGGCTACGCTGGATGCGAAATACTTCCAGGCGGCGCGGCACACTATGGATGTCACCATTGAAAAATATGGCGACAAGGAGGCCGGCGGCTTCTTCGACCGCGCTTGCGATGCTCCAACGATGGGTGGCTTGGAAGTACGCCGAAAGCCGTTCCAGGATTCTCCTACACCCAGCGCAAATTCCGTCGCGGCGATGGCGCTCACGCGCATGCATAGCTACACAGACGATCCCAAGTACTACGAATGGGCTACGAATACCCTGGAGGCCTTTGCGGCCGTAGCTCCTCAGTATGGGCTCTTCGCGGCAACCTACGGCCTTGCGGCTACCTTGTTCGCGCTTCATCCCACACAAGTTGTCATCACAGGAGCAGCAGGCGACGAAACCGCCGAACAGCTGGAGGAAGCCGCCAACGGCGTATTCCGATTCGGCAAAGCCGTACTACGGGTCACCCCCGATGCATCCCTGCTCAATTTGCCGGCCGCGCTGCGCCAAACATTACCGCACTTACCGAAGGACAAAGCCCAGGGGCTGGTCTGTGCGGGGAGCACCTGTCTGCCTCCAACGAGCGATCCTGATGAGCTAGAACGCATGTTGCAGAACGGAATTGCCGGAACCGCGGCGGGATAAGGCAGGATGCCGGTAGGTCCGGTCCGGCCTCCCGGAATTTTGTATTACTTCTTCGGGCGCGATTCCGGAGGCACCATTCCGTTTGCCCGGTAATAGACCACCAGCGCGCCATAATGTTCGCCAGAATGCTCGATTAAACCGTAAGCGAGGTTGTAGAGGGGGTCGAGGTGCGGCCCACCGTCATTGACAACCTTTTCGAGCCCCTTGTCGCCCAATTTGTTGATCTCCTCCGCGCCGTCAGCCACGCACTGCTTCGCGAACGCGACGATTTGCGCCTTGGTCTTGAGGTTGGCGTCCTTCGGATCGTCTGGATAGCGAGGCTTCTTGCCTTCGGCGATGTCGGTGAAGTAGTACATCGAAGCGGTGACATGCAACATCATGGCTCCAAAAGTCCGGGATTCTGGAGCGGGCTTATAGTTGTATTTATCTTCGGGAAAATCCTCAGCCATCGCCACTAGCTTGCGGCCAATATCGTTCCATTGTTCCAGCACGAGTTCCGCCATGCCGGGGGCAGGCTTTGGTTCGGCTTTTTTCGCTTCTTGGGCCGGGACGGGCTTGACGCACAAGAACGCCACCAGCAGGGCCGCGAACACACTTAGCTTTCTCATGTCCTCTCTCCTTTAGCTCCCGGGCGGGCAGCTTCCCATCAGACGATAACTTGGCGCGGAAGTTTCAAATAGCCAGAGACACGGGGAAAACAGGGTCTCGCAACCCGGCATCATCCTCCGGATAGCACGCCCGGGGGGCGCCCAACTCTTTTTTCCAGAATAGATTACTGCTTGGAGTCAGGTGCCGTTCGCAAAAACATCCTACACCTGCTGGCCATGGTATTCTATTGGTTCAGGCCGAGGGGGCCTGTCGATTGAGTTGGGGTTACCTCCTGCTTCGAGGCAGCCTGGCAGTGACGGTGCTGGCTGTCCTGTACCTTTCCCAACGATTTTGGTACCGAGCGCTTTGGCGCGTCACCTCCAATTGGGGACGCGTGTGGCTACGCATGGGCGTTCGACTGCTGTATTTTGTAGGCTTGCTGCTAATCGTTCTGACGATTGCCGACGGTTTCCGCAGCGATCACGGCCAACTGCTTCTGGCTCGCTCTGGATTTACGGTGTTTGTAGGGCTTTGGTTTGTCAGCGCTTTGGGCGGTTATGCCTGCGTAAAACTGGTTCATGCCGTCGAATGGCTGTGGCGGCGGATGCACACGAGCAAGCCACCGGAGACTGGCAAAGCACTTGCGAAACCGGCCATCAATTTGGATTTTGTCCCCGATCCTTCGCGCCGTACGTTCTTCCGCACCGCGAGCGTTGTCGCCGGAGCCGCACCCTTTCTGGGAGTGATGTACGGCTATGCGGGGGAACGGTTGCGCTATGAAGTCAACCGGGTGGAGATTCCGCTGACCAATCTGTCGCCGGAACTTGACGGCATGGAAATCGTGCAGATTTCTGATATTCACCTGAGCACGTACATGAAGCGCGAGTCGGTGCGGCGTGTGGTGGACATGGCCAACGACGTGGGTGCGGACCTGGCGGTCGTTACGGGCGACCTGATTACCGGGGTGCACGACTCCGTCGCGGATTGCGTTGACGAGATTCGCCACCTGCGTGCGCCACTGGGCGTTTACGGCTGCAACGGCAACCACGAAATCTATGCGCGCGCGGAAGATCTTGCGCAGCGGTTATACCAGCAGGCAGGGATGAAGCTGCTTCGGCGCGAAAACGCGGTCATCGCTTATCGCGGGGCGCATCTGAATCTGATTGGCGTAGACTACCAGCGCGAACGCATGCCTAGCGGCCGGAAAATGCAAATGCTGGTAAATGTCGAGCCGCTCGTCCGCCGCGACATGCCCAACATTCTGCTTTCGCACAACCCGAATTCGTTCAACCGCGCGGCCGAATTGGGCATCGAGCTTTCCCTCGCGGGACATACCCACGGCGGTCAGGTTCAAGTTGAAATTTTGGACGTAAGCCTGAGCCCGGCGCGTTTTATTACCGATTACATCGCGGGCTTGTATCACCGGCCGCTGCTGATGCCCGATCAGCCAAAGCGCATGGGCGAGACCATCAAATTGATGCAAAACGCCCCGAAGGGCTTGTCCGCTCTTTACGTGAATCGTGGCATCGGCACTGTAGGCGCTCCGGTCCGGCTTGGTGCGCCGCCGGAAATCACGCACATCGTGCTGCGACGCGCGTAAAACTGACGCGATCTTAGAATTGCCCCACGCTTCCCATGAACCTTCGAGAAATGAATTATTGGCGGGACACTGTGCGCGAACCTGCGCAAGGCGCGAGTGGACCTCCGCCGGAGGTTGCCGATGTGGCCGTTGTGGGCGCGGGATTTTGTGGCCTGTCAGCTGCGCGCGCGCTGGCAAAACGCGGCGTACGGGTAGCCGTTCTGGAAGCCGAAACCCTTGGTTGGGGCGCCAGTTCCCGAAATGGGGGCATGGTTCTGACGGGAATGAAACTGCCAGTCCCGGCGCTGATCAGCCGTTACGGCCGCGAAACCGTGCAAAGGATGTATGCCGCCTCCCTGCAATCCATTGATCTGGTTGAGCAGATTGTGAACGAGGAAAAAATCGAGTGCGCGTTCTCGCGATGTGGCCATCTGGAGGTTGCGTGTAAGCCGTCGCACTTTGCGGGCTACGCCGAATCCGCTGCCCAGATTCAGCGCGAATTTGGTCACACGCTCCGGATTGTTCCCAGGGAGCAATTGCATTGCGAGATTGGCTCGGACGTTTATTTCGGCGGGTTGGTGGAGGAAACCAGCGCTGGCGTGAATCCAGCTCAGTTTGTGGATGGTTTGGCGAAAGCCGCGCAACGAGCGGGAGCCTGCCTATACGAACAAACGCGGGTGGCGGCAATAGTTCGTGAAAGTAGAAATGGTAGCCGCGGGTTTCGCCTCTCAACTTCACGAGGGTCATTGTTCGCAAAAGAAGTGCTGCTTGCCAGCGGCGCGTACACAACTTCTGCGAGTCCGGGTCTGCGCAGGAAAGTTATTCCCATCGGTTCCTACATCATTGCGACTGAAGTTTTGCCCGCGGATCTAGCGCGGGAGTTGAGCCCGCGCAACCGCATGATCTACGACTCCAAACATTTCCTGTACTACTACCGTCTGACGCCTGACCGTCGCATGCTGTTCGGCGGCCGGGCGGCATTTTTTCCTGAATCTGAAACCACGGTAAGGGAAAGCGCGGAACTATTGCGCCAAGGGATGGTGCAAGTCTATCCGCAATTGCGCGACACCAAAGTGGAGTTTGTGTGGGGTGGCACGCTGGACTTTACGTTGGACGTGATGCCTCATTCCGGCAAAATCGACGGCATGTACTTCGCGATCGGTTTCGCGGGACACGGCGTGGCGGCGGCGACTTGGATGGGTACCCAACTTGCGGCGGTGCTTTGCGGTGATGTAGATAACAATCCGTTCTCGACCATTCGATTTCCGAGCGCACCGATGGGCCTGCGCAGCGGCCATGCGTGGGCATTGCCGTTAGCAGGGATGTATTACCGTGTTTTAGATTATTTCACCTGAACCGGACCTGCCAAGGCATCGCGCAGTTTTGGAAACACGTAATAGGCCACAATTCCTAACACTACAGGAATGGGTCCCCACCTGAGGGCGAACTTGTCGCTGCCAATCAGCGCTACCGCGCTCATCAACAGAGGCGCGAACACCACGTAGAGCAGTCCCGCCTTGCCCCACGGAATCACGAAAGGACGTTTGAGGTCCGGCTGGGTATGGCGCAAACGCCAGGCGGCCAGCACCGTCAACTGAGTTACCAAAATGCGCAGCCAGACATAAACAGTCAGCAGTTGCGCCATTGTCTGGAATGCGAGCAGTGCGTAGATCGCAGACGAAATCAGAATCGCGATCCAAGGCGTACCGTATCTGCGATGCTTGTCCGCAAAGATAGGAGGCAAATAGCCATCCTCCGCCATGGTCGATGGCATGCGCGTGCTCGTCAGCATGGTCGCATTCAGAAGAGACACCGAGCACAGCACAGCGGCTACGGTCATCACGGATCCAAGCCAGCTTCCGCCTATAAGTTTTGCGGCGGTGGTGAGATAGGTCATGCTCCAGTCCTGCCAATTACCCAAGGCCGCTAACGAAAGGCACGCCGGGAGAAAATAGGTGGCTACGGCCATGGGAACGACAATGGCCAACGCACGCGGATAGCTTTTCTGTGGATTCTCAATTTCCTCCGCTACGCTGGAGCATTGCTCATAGCCGGAATAAAGCCACAGACCAAGAGCCAGGCCGACGCCAAAAATCTGAAACGGGGGCTGGTGTGGTGGGATTACGGGGTAGAACGGATTGTGATGCCATTTCGTGGCGGCGATTGCGCACTCCACGGCCACCGGCAGCAGGATGGCGATCCCCAGAATAGTAGCGACAACTCCTACCATTTGAATCCCTCGAACGTTGATGTAAGCGAACACGGCAATCAGCGCGAGTGAGACCAGATAGTGTTTCCAGCCCACAAGACTCGGGAAAAAGTATCCCAGGTAATCCGTGAACAGTACCGCGTAGCTCGCGCCCAACAGCCAGGATGCGCTCCAGTTCCACCAGCCCGTCAAGAATCCCCAAAAATCACCATGGCTGGCGCGCACCCAGCGATAGAAACCACCCTCCACGGGAATTGCAGTAGTCAGTTCAGCCGACACCAGGGAAACCGGAACACTCCAGAACAGCGGAATGATCAGGAGGTAAATCAGCGTCATGCCCGGGCCACTGGTGGTGACCATTTGCTCCAAGCCGAAGGGGCCACCGGTGGTGTAGGCGAACATCACGAACACGAAATAGAACAGTCCTGCTTTTTTGAGTGCGGACCTGGCTTGAGTCAACTCGGCTCCGTGAGCAGCGGTGCTGCTAGAACTGCGGATGATATCCTATTTTTGCGCGCTGCTCCGTATTTCGAGCCGCGCTTTTCGTGGAAAAAAGATGATTGTGCTGATTATGGGTGTCACCGGTTCGGGCAAGACCACCGTCGGGCAAATGCTGGCGGACCGGCTCGGTTGGGTGTACCTGGATGCCGACGATTTTCATTCGCTCGCGAACAAAGAGAAGATGCACAGCGGTGTCCCGCTCACAGAGGCGGATCGCATCCCCTGGTTGGACGCGATGCATGCGGCGTTGCAGGCAGAGGCGGCAGAAGGGAAAAGCGCCGTTCTCGCTTGCTCTGCCCTTCGCCAGGAGTACCGTAAACGGCTGATGGCGGGATTGGACGTGACGCTGATTTATCTGCGTGGCTCTCGCGAATTGATTGCCCACAGGCTGGCGAAACGCTTCGATCATTTTGCGGGCGCGGCCATTCTGGACGATCAGTTTGCCGTGCTAGAAGAACCGCACGGTGCCATGGTCGTTGATATTTCCGGGAGCGCTGAGCAAATTGTTGAGGAAATCCTCGGCAAAACCGGGCTCATAGACTGATGTCGAACCCCTGGCTTGCCATCCCGCTCTGCGACTACGAACAGCACATGAGTTTGCCGGAGGTCCAGCAACTTGGCGCTTTGGCAGATTTGTTTGCCAAGGCAGTGGCAATCTGTTCACCGGCCTCTGTCGCAATCCTTGGTATCGCCGGAGGCAATGGCCTTGAGCGCATCGATGGGAAAATCACCAAACGGATTGTGGGCCTGGATGTAAATCCAGATTATTTGAAGGCGGTAAGGCAGCGGCATCGAGGAATATCTGGCCTTGAGCTATATTGCGTGGATCTGGCCGAGAAACTTGTTCAGTTGGAGCCGGTGCAGCTGGTTCATGCGGCCCTAGTATTCGAACATGCGGGAACGGGGCATTGCCTGGAGAACGCCTTAGAACTGGTCGCCGCTCATGGGACGGTGTCGGTCGTATTGCAATTACCTTCGCAGCTGGAGCAGAGTGTTGCTCCAACGGGCATTCCATCGATGCAGCAACTGAAATCGCAATTCACATTCGTTGATCCAGATTGGCTGAGGCAGACGTTGGAAGCTCGCGGATTCCGGCTCACCCATGACGTCCGATACGACTTGCCAGCGGGCAAAAGCTTTTGGATGGGCCTTTTTGGCCGGCAATGAGCAATTAAGCCGAAGCTTGCATGACCTTGCTATTCAGGAAATAATCTCTGCCTGATTCACCAGGGGTCATTTCGTGAAACCATCATTCCGCGCGGCTTCGCTGTCCATGTTGGTTTGTGTGCTCATCTCGCTCGTTCCGGTTACATCCCGCGTGACCGCCGATGATGTGCCGCTATACGGTTACTCCGCGGAGTCTTCCCGTGTGGAGCGTCAATGGGAACAAAAAATGCGCGAGATCCCCGAGCCAAAGAATCTTCGCGATTACATGCAGCGACTCACGGCGCATCCGCATAATGTCGGCTCCGAGTACGACAAGAACAATGCCGAATGGCTGCTCGGCAAATTTGAAGAGTTCGGCCTGGATGCCCACATCGAGACCTTCACGGTTTTATTCCCCACGCCCAAAGAGCGACTAGTCGAACTGGTTGACGGGGGTCCACACTTTACCGCCAAGCTGCAGGAGCCGCCGGTACGGGAGGATCCGACGTCCGCTCAGACGGGCGAGCAATTGCCGACGTATAACGCGTATTCGATCGATGGAGACGTCACCGCGCCACTGGTGTACGTCAATTACGGAATGCCCGAAGATTACGAAGTACTCGAGCGCCGCGGAATCTCGGTTAAAGGCGCAATTGTGATTGCCCGTTACGGACACACCTGGCGGGGGATTAAGCCTCTGATGGGAGCCGAACACGGCGCGGTGGGATGCATCATCTATTCCGATCCGCACGATGACGGCTATTCTGGTGGACCCACTTTTCCGGCAGGCCCGTGGCGTCCGAAGGATGGCGTGCAACGCGGGAGCGTGCAAGATAGCTCAGTGTTCATGGGTGATCCGCTGACACCCGGCGTGGGCGCCACAGCGGACGCCAAACGCGTTCCGTTGAAAGAAGCACAAACGCTGACCAAGATTCCGGTTCTGCCGATTTCCTACGCCGACGCGGAACCACTTCTCGCGGCGATGAGCGGACCCGCGGCACCGCGGGAGTGGCGCGGAGGCTTGCCCATCACGTATCGACTAGGCCCCGGTCCGGCGAAAGTGCACCTGAAGGTGGTCTCGGATTGGGAAATGAAGCCTCTCTATGATGTCATCGCGAAGATTCCCGGCTCCACGCACCCGGACGAATGGATCATCCGGGGAAACCACCATGACGCGTGGGTAAACGGCGCGGAAGATCCCATTTCGGGGATGGTCACTGTACTCGAAGAAGCGCGCGCCATGGGCGAGCTCGTGAAGCAGGGATGGAAACCGAAGCGCACCATGATCTATTGCGCGTGGGATGGCGAGGAGCCTGGTCTACTCGGCTCCACGGAATGGGTGGAAACGCATGTGGACGAACTGAAGAAACATACGGTGATGTACATCAACTCCGACAGTAACGGCCGTGGTTTTGTGGAAGTGGAAGGTTCCCACACGCTCGAGCATTTCATCAACGACGTAGAACGCGATGTTCAGGATCCGGAGACCAAGCTCTCTGTCTGGAAGCGGTCTCAACTAAAACAAATTCAGGACGCCAGCTCCGCGGATGAACGCCGTGAATTGCGGGAGCGGCGCGACCTAAGGATAGATATGTTGGGCGGCGGATCCGACCACGCTCCCTTTATCAATTTTGCCGGGATCGCCTCGCTCGGAATTGGGTATGGCGGGGAAGATCACGGAGGAATTTACCATTCCATCTACGACGATTTTTACTGGTACACGCACTTCAGTGACTACGATTTCGTGTATGGACGCGCACTTTGCCAGACCGCTGGAACCGCCATGATGCGCATGGCCGACGCAGACCTTCTGCCATTCCAATTCGCGAACTTCGCCGACGACGTGAGAATGTACGTTCGCGAAGTGGAGAAGTTTGCCGCGCAGCAACGGGAGGAAATTCAGGAGCGCAACGCGAAAATCCAGGACGGCGTCTACGAAGCCACCGCCGATCCACGAGAGACTTGGGTCACGCCCAAGAAAGAAGAAATTCCCCCGCATTTGAACTTCGCTCCGTTGGATAACGCCGTGGAAGACCTGGCACGCAGTTCTGCCGAATATCAAAAGATGCTGGAGCGCGTGAGTGCCAACGATGGGGCGCTGCTTGCCAGTGCGTCCATTCAGGAGATAAATGAACTGCTGATCCAGAGCGAGCGGAAGTTGACTACACCGGAAGGTCTCCCGGGACGCTTCTGGTACAAACACCAGCTCTATGCCCCGGGCGCGTACACGGGGTATGCCGCAAAGGCCATCCCAGCGGTGCGCGAGAATCTCGAACAGAAGAAATGGAAAGAAGCGGAACAGGCTGCGGCACGGGTGGCGCAGGTTTTGGAGAACGAAAGCATGCTGATCATACGGCGGCAGCAAAGTTATCGGCTGTCCGGAAATAACCATAAAGCCGGATCAATGGGTCTATTGCAAATTACCCCTTCTCGCCAGTTTGTTCGTTTGCGAATGCTATTGAATGAATTATGATTTTGAGTTTCGGGAGAGACGCCAATTCCATCGTATAACCTTGCACTCCTGGGGTTTGGAGACGTAGCGCGTGCCTTGTTGCGCATGCTGGTCTCTAAAGAAACTGAGCTGCGGCGCAAATATGACGTGCGCTGGCGGCTTACCGGGGTAGCATCGCGACGCATCGGCTGGATTGCGAACCTGGACGGCATGAATCCACTGGCCGCACTGGCGGGTCATTTCCCGATCGTGACGCCAGCTCCCCGTAACGTACGGGAATGGCTGGAGCACGGAAGAGTGGATGTGTTGTTCGAGATTACCTCTCTCAATGCGCCCACGGGTCAGCCGGCCATTGATCACCTGATGGCAGCGCTCGAATCTGGCGCTCACGCGATCACTGCGAATAAGGGCCCGGTGGTGCACGGGTATCAGGAGTTGACCGCACTGGCGAAAGAGAAGAAGCGGCAGTTTT
>Ga0335076_10000353_pt1 | contig 41775 bp, 37 predicted proteins | sample Lox_Sample_25_FD_206717 | JGI IMG/M metagenome (GOLD analysis project Ga0335076, IMG submission 206717) | Soil microbial communities from Loxahatchee National Wildlife Refuge, Florida, United States - Lox_Sample_2.5 | ecosystem: Environmental > Terrestrial > Soil > Wetlands | place: USA... | reverse complement strand
AACAAACTCCGTCATCCCATTTACCCTGAGTGGGCGAAGGGAGCGGAGTCCGCGCAGCGACGGATATCTCTTCGATCTTTGCGTCTTGAGTTGCACTAAAAACCAGCAGGGGAGAAGGGTGAGCTACAAAGGAGCCACGTCAGGGGAACTACCACCAAATTTATCCACATCTCGTGGTTAACATAATATCAGTTATAGGACGCATTGTCAGGCCCTTTTTCTAACTTTTCCTCAATGAATTGATGTTTCCAGACCCTTCCTAGCTTCCTTATATTAAGGTACTTCCGGCTGGCGCGGGGGGTGCGCCAGCCGGAACGCTGCTCCATCGGGGGTTCTGGCGAGCTGTTTGGTGGGCTACTACGAAGTTCAAACCTAAGTGGAAAAACCCGGATTGCGCCGAATGGGAATCTCTAGTCCGCCAACTTTGCGGCGGCCGCACCAACAGCCGCACCGACAACGAACCATTTAGCCGCGCGCATTACACGACGGAGCGCGGATCCGCCTTTCGCAACCTGCAGGGCATCGTCGCGTTCCCTGCTCAGGCTCACGGTCTTCATATCGCGAACTCCATCATGTGCTTGTCGCCTAGGTCCATTTTCCCTTTGCAGCTGTGAATCTCCGTGAGCGCATAGTCCTGGCCTTCTTCCGGTGATGCAATGCTCGCAGCTCCTAGATAGGTCCGCTGTCTCGGCGGCCATTTCTGTGTCGAAATGTTCGCCAAATTCACAATTTCGTCCTGCTGTTTCATTCCTTGCCTCCGCTCGTTTCTGCCGCGCTCATTCAACAATTTCTTCCGAACCGCTTTTGCTCACACCCTGCCGCTTTTGCGCCTACCTCACGCTCCATCCGCAGTTCATTTTCTCGATCTGCCTTAACGCTGCAGTGTTGCCAACTCCTCACTGCATGCGGTATTGCACCGTCACGTTGGCATCTGCGGGTGCGGTGCTGCATCCGGAGGCTGCCGTTTGCACATTGACCGTAATCGTGGAACCCGCCGCATAATTCTGGCTGATCGCGCCGCTATCATTCGCGCCAGCAGCAATCGTCAAATTCACCGGCGTAGTGCCGTCCGTCAGCCGCACCACCGCATTCGTCGAGCAGCCCGCCGGTGCCGTTTTCGCCTGCACCTGCACTCGCGTGACCGTCACCGCCTTATCTGGTGTCCACGAAGATGCTGTCCACGTGCTGGTCAACGCTCCTGGGAGAAACAAATTCTGCTCCGATCGCGCCACCGCGCCCGTGAACTCTCCATTGAGCAGCAGTTTGCCCGTCGCTACTGCGCTCGACGTGATGCCCGTGGATATCGCGGTCGTCGTCCACGGCGGATTGGGGCCGCAGTAAAAGCTGTAGTTCAGCGTGTACGTCCCGCCAGGTGTCGTGTACTGCGGCTTTGCGCAACTATTCGCGTTCACTAAAGCATAGTTGTCATACACATTGAATCCCGTCGCCCCAGCTGGCAGCGCCGCTGGCATTACGAATTGCACGATCGACGCCTGCCCCGTGACATTCAATGTCGTGCACATCGATCCCCCGCCGTAGGTTACTGCCGTCTCGCCCCCCAGCGCGTCCGAAGCCGTCACGCAGTACAGATGCGTTCCGACCGGAACGTTTCCGGCGCCCAATTGCGTAACACTCTGGAAATTTGCCGGCGTGCTCATTGGCGTGTAGATCTGCGTGCTTCCCAGCAATTCGTGGTTGAAATTGCTATCGATCACCACGTTCCCGGGCAGATTCGTGTAATGGTAGCTTTGTGACCCAATAAACGGGCACGTCGATGCGTTGATGGAAATATCCAGACCATTGGCGGACGACGTGGGATTCATCTCCAGCAACGATTGGTACGCGCTGGAGCATCCATTGTCCTCAAACCGCACCCCAAGCGCCGCTGAGTTTCCAAAGTCGAACAGAGGCGTGGAATAGCCTCCGCCCTGGTCCGCGTAGGCAATCCCTTTGAACGTCACGCCCTGAATTCCATACGGCAGCGTATTGAACACCCACGCAGGTCCAGCAGCGCTTTCATCCAACATCCCTTCAAATGTCGCGCTTCCGAAGTTCCCCGGAGCGATCCCGCATCCATCCACAACCCCTGTTCCATAGTTATACGTGTTGTGCGTCTCTGTAATGTATGTGCCCAGCGACGGCCCAAGAAACAAAAACGTCGGCATTCCGCAGTTCATCGTGAACGTATAGGTCCGTTGCGTGGCAAAATTCCCCCCAGACGCAGACCATCCGCCTTGGTTCCAGTAGCGGCCAAATCCCCCTTTGTCCACGATCGGCAAACTGCCCGCCGCCCCACTCACGTGTACATTCTCGAATCGTTCTCCTGTAGTCCCATCCCCGTCCATCTGTTCGTCGTAATAAATCGCAGACTGGTACGGCTGGTTCGGCAAAAACACCAGGTTTTCAAAGTGGTTGTAACTTCCCTGCTCCGGCTCGAAATACAACATCGGGTATGCGTATCCGCTGAAACAACTCATGGATGCTCCCATCGACATTCCCGCCGATGCACATCCCGCCGCGCCATTATCCGAAATCAGATTGACGTACTTCCCCATTAGGATCGTTCCCTGCATCCACACATTCGCGCGGAAATCAAGGGTCGTTCCCCCATGACAGGTCTGCGCTCCACTGGTCGCATAATTCCCGGCAGTATCAAAATTCGCGATAATCGGAAATTCAGATCCGCTCACATTGTTCACGCCGGTAAAGGCCGGAATCACGATGTGTCCCCCGTTTCCGGTGTTTCCGGAAACCGGCATCGCCGCGCAAGCAGCCAGCAAATTCGGCGTGTTATCGTGAAACACCTTCACATTCGCTACGGAGTTCGTGGCATTCGCCGCCAGCGTCAACGACGTGCTTCCTCCTCCGCTGACGATCGTTGTGCTCAGATAATCATTCGCTGCTGCCGCTGGTGGCGTAGCGGGCGCATCGCCTAAATTTACAGCCCCTGGACTCACCGAAGTTCCGTTGTCCACGAAGTAGCCGTCAATCCCTGTGGCCACGCCCACCAACGAATAGTTCCCTGCGTTTGCTGGAAGTGCGCACGAGGCCCCCGCACAGCGATAAATCAAATGATCCTTGGCTGCCTTCCCGGGAACCATCCACAACGTGCCTCCCAGATTTCCTGTGTTCACCCCCGCACAACTTCCTCCCACAATCGGATAGGTGACCGGCCCGGTCGGCGTGGTCCACCCATTGGCCGTTGTCGTCGTGTTGTAGTGCCCGTCGGACACTCCGGAAATGACCGCTTTCGCGAAGTACGGCACCACCCACTGCCCGTGCGGGCCGTACAATCCCGGGCTGACCGTCAAGGACGCCGTCCCGCCACTGCAGCTCGCGTTCGTGATCGAGTAGGCATACCGCGAATCCCACGTCAGCACTACTCGCGGCAACACTCGCAACGTACCCCCGCTGCACGCATTCATCGTCGTGTCGGGAACTCCATATCGCGTAAATTGCAGTTGCGTTGCTGACGGCACTGCCGTCACCGTCCACGCCCCTTCGCAGTACCTCGAGTTAGTCGAGAACGAAGCAACTTCAATTTCCGGGTACAAACTTCCGTTGTAGCGCGCGGTCGGGATATTGTGCGCCGCGCTGGTCGTTATCGTGATTACCCCGTTCGTTGCCGACCAGCTCGACACCGTATACGTTTGCAATCCAAATGACGCCATTCCCGTGCTCGTTGATCCGGCTGGTGAGCACGGTGTTCGCCCTCCATACCAATCTTCATCTGCCACGCAGTAGCTATACGAAGTGCTCCCCGTCTGCGCGATCGGCGTCACCGTGGGCGCTTGCGGCGTTGCGATTACCGGCGCCGGTCCCGCATTCAGCACCAGCACTCCTTGCCCATTCGCAAAATCCATCGCCGACGTAACATTCAGCGTCGCGCTTCCGCTGCTCATCGTTCCTGTCGTCGGTGTGTTGTAATTCGGCCCGATGTACCCTCCGAATCGCGTCACATCCCAGTGAGGGTTCGGCCCTTTCGTGTGAAAGTCGGAGTCCATGTTTTGTACCGCCGTCCAGGTATTGGACACGTTGGTTTGCGCCCCGCTGGCCGTCGCCAGTGGCCCCACTTCCGTACCCGTCTCATCTTTGTAGTACAGCCGCTTGTCCGCGCTTTTTGTGTACAGATTGACCGTGCCTGCGCTCGCGGCTCCTGGCGGAGTGCCTTGATTGTTCAGCGAAAGCGTGCCGCTGGCCAGATTTCCCAGCACACTGGTGCTGCCATTCACTGTGAGATTGCCGCTCAGGTTCAACGTGAACGCGCTGATCCCTCCGGTCGTCGATAAGGTGCTGAACGTCGGCGCGGACGGATCGCTGGGCAGAATCACATTTGGGATCTGCTTTGTAGTAATCCCCGGTCCGCTGATTTCTAGTTCATATTGCCCGGGCGCGGCGTAGAAGAAATAATTCCCCATCCCGTCACTGGCAGTGGGATTCGCCAGCGCCTGGGTCAACCCTGGATCGGAATAAAGCTGCGCCAATGGCGTGCACGGCTGTCCACTCGCCGGCATCGCGCACACGCGCACCGTTGCCCCCGCCAGCGGCACTCCCCGCGAATTAAAAACAATGTCGTCCTTGCGCGTGCCTTGCCCGTGTACCGGCTGCACCATCCCCGGCCACACCTGCATCGTCACCGCCAATATCAACCAAACCAGCCCATTCACAGCCCTTGATCGTATCATTAGATTGCAGTTCCTCATGCGCAGCATTCTGCAATCCCTTGATTGCTCGCTGCGAAAACCGTTGTTAGCCTTTAGCTATCCAAATGTCCTCAACTACCCGGATCGAAATCGATGTTGACTTGCCTTTTCGCGACCTCTTTTGGGCCATGCTTCGCATGTCCGTTTCAGCCACGCGGTACATCCTTATCTTTTTCGCTGTCTGTTGTCTGGGATATTTGCTTGCACTGTTGTATCAGTTGCTGCCTTTTCGCAGTTCAGAAGTGGCGGCGTACTTTGCCGATTTGCTGCTGCCCATTGCGATTGGTGCTGGCTTCGTTTTCCTTTTCATTCCGTTGCTTGCGGTCGTCCGGACTCAGCGAGTCTTGCGCGCGGAAGGTATGCACGGTCATAGACGATACGTATTTACTTCCGACGACATTTCGATAGAAAGTCCTCTGGCTAAGGCTGTCGTGAAATGGCCGGCCTACATTCGCGCTCGAGAATCTCGCGCTTTCTTTCTGCTTTATAGCGCTGCGAGCTTTGCGAACGTCATTCCCAAGAGGTGTTTTGCAAGCGAGGACCATCCCGCCAATGCCGCCGTGGCGTACGCCAACGCCTCTTGTGCATTCCGCACCAGCACCGGCGAGCTCGCATCCGTCAAGTCGGGATACGCCTTCAAATAGCGGAGCCGAATCTGCGTATCCTGCGTCGCGCCCACGAACCACAAGCCATCCGCGCGCCATTCCCACACGCTCAGCGTGATGTCCTGATCCCGCGACGGCAGCCCGCCGTGCCTCGTCAGGTCCACCATTTCCACAAAATCATCGCTCGAGCCATTCGCTCGTTCCCAGAGCTTCAGCGGCATCAGCAAATCCGTCGGCAGCTGGTTCGGCGGAGCCGTCGCGTCGCTGATGCAAACCTGCACTGATGCATCCTGTTCCGCCACCGCGCAGGCGATCTTTACCGTTGCGCCGGCCCCCGCCTGCAAATTGAAATGCGCCGGATCGATTCCCACCGCGGCCAAACCGGTCATCACCCCGCCGGACGCCCCGCTCACCCCCGCGGCAATCAGTCCCCGTACCCAGATTCGCAGTATTGTTGCCTTGGGGTTTAATAGCTGTTCGCTCATATATACCAAGTAGTTATATCAGAAGTTGCACTACATGCAATGTAAAATTTTAATTTGCCAGTCATGCTCCTGGTGCTATGCTATTCGGCCCCAGACCTCATCGGAGGCTCATGGGCAGGCTCCTCGTACTAGTTACCGCCGGACTGGCCGGCGTCGGAGCGATCATGCTTCATGTGAATCACAGCTTGGCAGTCATACTGTTGTGTGCCGCGCTGCTGGTCGCCGCATTTGGGCTGCTTCTGTGGGTTCGCCACCCGTTAGCAGATCTGCTCGAAGAGTTGCGGCACCACGCTGATTGACTGTCCACGCATTTTTACGTCACCGTCACGAACGGCTGCCCGTGTAGCGCCGGTGCCTCGTCGTCCAGCACGTCGAACGCCCACGGCCGGAGCCACGTACGATCAAACGTAATCAGGTTCATCAACGCGTCGCCAGGATGAATCGTCGGCACTCCTTGTTCCACGCTGATGCGCGACACCCGCGCATACACGTCTTCCGCCCCCATCGATGGCGCGCTTTCAATCCTGTCCGCTACATGCGGATAACTTGCCTTCAACTTCGCGCGATGCACCTCCGCCTGCCATTGCAGGTACGGAAATTCGTGCATTTCGTTGGCCCACACCGGCGTATTCAACTCCAGTCCTCCGGCGATCGAAATCACTTCCTGCCCATTCGCCACTCGCCGCACACCGCTGACGCGCGGCACCATCACTCGTTCCGCCTTCTTCAAATCCTTCTCACTGAGCGGCTCCCCACACCCAGCACACAAGCTCTGCGCATCTCCATCCCCACCCAGACCTGTCATTCGGAGCGCAGTCCGCGCAGCGAGGTACGGTTTTGCATTGCGCGGTTTTTGCGCAATGAATCCCTCTTCGTTCAATCCGTCTTGGCGCCGATCTCGGTCTTTATCACTGTCCACTGTAAACTGGCCACTGACCACTTCCTCCCGCCCACACTTCGGGCACACCCACTGGTCCGGCCCCAGCGGAATTTCCACCGCCTCCAAAACTTCTTCCTCGCGAAACCCGAACCGCTGCCCGTCTTCCACTCTGCGCATCACGCGCTTCGCCATCCGCCGGTGCGATCAGTCCGCGTTCCATTTCCTTCATCTCTTGATCCATGATTGTTCTCGTTAGTCCATCCGTACTGGTGACAACCGCAATCCCCGCTGCTAACGTTGCTTCGGGAGCTTCCTCTATGCTTTCTCTCAGGAACTCTTTCGTCCTCACTGCCTTCGTGTCTGCGCTCTTGGCCGCCTCCGCTTGTCCGCAAACTCAGCCGGCGCCAACCCCGCCAATCGAGGTGCGCCTCAACGGTCCACACCTGATTCGCCGCGGCGACCACCTCAAATTCGCAATCACTATCACGAATCGCACCGACGCCCCCGTAGCACTGCGCTTCCCTCGCATCGACGGAGACAAAACCACTCAATTCATCTGGCGTGTTACGGATGCTGGCGGACGCCTACTCCCGCCGCATTTCTATGAAGGTCCGATCCAGGTCTACTGTCCCGTCACCAGCGGTCCCAGCGACTGGGACATCGTGGTGCTCGCTCTCCACGAAACCATGAACTATGACTATTGCTGCGATCCCACCGACGATTTCGCCTTCCCGCAAAAAGGCTTTTACCGCATTTCACTCACTTATATTTTGGATCCCGATCCTAAACTCGTCGAAGCTCCCTACCAGGTGCCCACTGTCGGCAAGCCGGAAACCTACACGCCACAACAAAAAATCGCCTCCCGCACCAGCGTCGGCAAACACTCGATCAATTCGCGGCAATTGTCCGCGATGCGCCACCCATCGTTTTCCAGCAACTGGTACATCAACTGCCAGCCGCCAACGCGATTGTCGTCCGCCGGCGCCGGACGTGGCAGTCCGTGCTGCTCCAGCGCTTCCCCCAACTGCTCCGCCAGTGATGCTTCGCTCGTGTGGTGCGCAAATGCATCCGGCGACAGAAACACATCCGCGATGCGCTCGTCCCCGGTTAACTCTGCGATCGCCTGGCCCAGCGCGCCTGGCGAAAGCCCGCTCTTCATGAATTCGCGATGCGTGATAATTCGCGGCCCTACTCTGTGATTGTCATTCCGAACGGAGTCCGCGCAGTGAGGTACGGTTTTGCATTGCGCGGTTTCCGCGCAATGAATCCCTCTTTCCGGCACCGCGGAATGCCAGTACACCGCGCTCGGATGATGGAATCCCCAATCAATCGAGATCCATTTCGGCCACCACCACTGCATCCCCATCTCTTCCGCTCGCGCCGTATGCCGTTCCACTTCAAAAATGTCGAAATACTGCCCCGCGAAAACGTCCCAGTCCCCTTCCAAAAACGCCTTCCGCAATCTCTCCGGCAGCGCGCTCAAGCTTTTCCGGTAGTTCCCATCGTTCGCGTAAATCGGATTGTCTTCAATCTTTGCCCGGATGAATTCGTAGTCCGCCGGATCGTATTGCTCCGCCCGCTCGCAGCCCGGCGGTGGCACTCGGTCCACCCACAACGCTTTAACCCACGCGTGTCCAATGTTGCCGGGATTCGTCGCTCCCGCCATTCGCGGCGTTGTCCCCGCGATCGCACAGCGATTTCGAGATGTCATAAATTGCCACTGCTTCAGCGTGAAGTGCGTCAGCTCATCGACCCCGATGAACAGAAATTCCGCGCCCTGGTATTGGTAAACGTCGTTCTCGTTGCGGCAATACCCAAACCGTGTGGTCGATCCGTTATGCCAGGTCACCACATGTTTGGTTTCGTTGAAGCTCCGGTAACTCCGCCTCGGCACATCCCGCCGGAACTGCGCTATAACGGAACTCTCCAGCTCGGGAAACGTTCGCCGCAGCAGCAACGTGTCGCATCCGGGGTTCTCATTCGCCGTGCGAATCGCTTCCCATAGCAACGCCTTCGTCTTTCCCGGACCGGCCGCTCCACCAAACAACCGGTACTTCGCTCCCGAGTTGTGAAATTCCTCCTGTTTCGGAAACGGTTGATACCACAACGCGTCTCGCTTCACTTCCGATGGCGCGCTCGGCGTTTCTATCGCTTTAGGCGGCCGACTCTTAACTTCCCTGTTTTCCAGCTTCGTGATGCGCAGCTTTTTCCCGGAGACTCTTGCTTGCGCTTCCACTGCGTCCATTCCGCGATCCCGCCATCGCTCCCATGCGTAACCCGCTCCGAAAACGAGCCGGCCAGCTTCCTACATCCCGCGCAGTTTCTTGCCCACAAAAAATGCTGCGATTCCGCCGATCAACGCCGCGCCCGCCGCCCAATGATGCAGGCTCAGCACGATTCCCAAAACCACTGCGCCCACTCCCGCAATCTGCGCAATTTCTCCCGCAAACACTACTTTTGCATTCGCCATGTTTCCTCCCTGCCCCTACCGGGGTAAATTCCCAACAAAGTTCTCCGGCGCGCTTCCGCTGGCAAACTTCCCTTCTTTCTGCCGGCACCGTGAGCTGTCTGGCCAGCCGGATCTGCGTGCGTGGCGCTGCTCGCGGCGTGTGCTGCGGAGGTGTGCGCACCCTCGCCAGCGGCTGCTCCCCTTGTGGCCTCAGTTCCAGTCGGCGCTTCCAGCGATTTGCAACTCGCCTGCCCTCGATGCCGGGGCACTCCTCTGCGCGTTCGGGATCCGCCTACGACGCGCTTCTCTCCGGAGAACATCTTCATTTTCCGAAATTGCGAAATCGTAATCGTCACTGGTCGACTTGCTGCCATCACATCCTCCGCTGTGTCTTGCTCTGCGCCTCCGCCAGTTCGCAGCGCTCGTCCCCTCCGCACAAGTGTTCCATTTCGTTCACCGGCTCTGCATACATCAGCGCTCCCAGCATGGCCCCGAAAATCGCATCCCCATGCCTTTTGCAAAAGGCAGAGCCCGCCTCCGGCTTTCGCGCACACGGAAGCCAAGCCCGCCGCGTCCCCGCCACGGGAGTAAATGCCCTGCATTTTTTCATCGTAATTTAGCGGCTCTTCAGCCCTGCGCCCCGCCGGGTACCCCACGAGCCGCTTTTGCAGGTGGGTCCGGGTTTTCGCTTTGTCATCCTGAGCCCGCGCTCTTCGCGGGCGAAGGACCTCACCCGACCCGTTCTTCGGCTTTGCCGCCCCGCCCCACCGATCCCATTCACCCAAAAAATAAATATTGTCATTCCGAGCGGAGTCTTCGCAGCGAGGAACCTCTCTGAATCCCTCTTCGATCTTCCATCTAAGCAATGTTACTGTTTCGTTCCGCCCGACGCCTGCTTGTTCCCCGCACCGCCCACCGTGACCGTCACTTTGCAGGCATCCTTGTCCGACTCTGTTCCATCGGCCCACTGTGCCGTGGCCGCAAATGTGCGCTCGCCGTCATCCAACGGCGCCGAGCTGCTGCCCTTGATCTGATAAATGATGTGCTTCACATCATCCGGAACCGCAAGCGAAAACAATCTCACCGGATTCTTCACATCGGTGATGTCGTAAATGATGAACCGTTTCACGCAGCGTCCGGTTTCTTTCTCCTTGCATCCCTTCGCGTTCGTGAAATCGTAATTGAACGTCACCTGAATTGTGTGTTGCGGTGGCGTACCCGCGGATTTCATCCCCGATAGCGCCGCCACTGCCACTAACGCCCAAACTCGCTTTATGCGCATTGCTGAGCCTCGCGACTCTCCTGCGCTGTATCTTACCCCCTAATCGCCTCCGCACTCCGTCCGTCATTCCCGCTGCTGCCTTGCAGGGTGGTCCGGCGTTTCGCTAGCTCCGTCCTCTGGGTTCCCCAAAAAAACGTTGTCATCCCGAGCGCAGTCCGGATTTTTTCCCGTCTTTTCTAAACGCTGTCATTCCGAGCGGAGTCTTCGCAGCGAGGAATCCCTCTTTAGACCGGCGCTTTTCTACTTTTGCTCCCCCACGAAAACCTGTCATTCCGAACGGAGTCCGCGAAGTGAGGAATCCCTCTTCGCCCGCGCCTTGCCCCAATTATCCGTACCACAGCCACTCCTGCCTGGGCTCCTCCGCACGATTTCTACAACTTTGCTTTTTGGGTGCCCAATCCTGATGCCTTTCTTTAGCTGTTATCTGTTGTCCGTTATCTGCTATCTCTTTCCTGCTACTGCACCGTCACGCTAAAGCTCACAGGTGAGCCTGGGGCGACCGTGGCAGTAGCAGTAGATGCGTTTGGGCTTGATTCCGTGCCATCCGCCATTTGCGCCGTCGCCGCGAATGTGTGGACTCCCGCCTTCATTGTGACTGCTCCGCTCGTCCCCGTAATCCCGGTGATCGCGCTATTCGCTCCGCTCGGCGCGCTGATCGAGAAGGTCTTCTGCGGCGTTCCTCCACCGGTAATGTCGTAAATGTTGAACTGCTTCACGCAGCCGGTGGTTACCGACGCGCTGCACCCATTGTCCACGCTGAAGTCATAGTTCAGCGTCACCGTTACTGTATGTTGCGATGGACTGGCCCACACCGCCAGCGGCAACAACGTCAGCAGCAAGGTGCCAACTCTATGTTTCCTCATCGTTTGCTCCTTTAAACGCTAGGCGCCAAAAGTTGTCATCCCGAGCGGAGCCTTCGTTGTGAGGTACGGTTTTGCATTGCGCGGTTTTCGCGCAATGAATCCCTCTTCGATTCCTGCGTCTTGCTCCTCTTCGTAGGGCCGCAAAAAAAGTTTTCCGCTGCCCTATCCCGTTAGGTATATTCGCGGGACGTGACTTTTCCCTATCCACTTTCCCCTTGACTTCCACACTTCTCCGCCGCAAACCATATGTCCCTGAATTTAATTCCCTTCCCCCAGAAAGCCACGACGATGTGCCTCTACTCTCACCAGATCAGCTTCACCAGTTCCGCCTGGCACGCTTTAATGGAAGATCCTATTGATCCACTCGGCCCGATTCGCAAGCCCATCCAGTCTCTCGGCGGAAACCTCGTCTCGGCTTTCTTCACCGAGGTGGCCATTGCCGAGTTTCCCGCAAACGTCACTGCCGACGACATCGCCATTTCCTTCTATTCCGGCGGCGCCGTCGCCACCATTCACTGTTCGCCTCTTCTCACCGCCAACGAGGCCGCCGAAGCCAAGCGCAAGGCCCGCCAACGCTCATTCCAGCCGAAGCCTCACGGCAAATCCTTGGCGGCCTCCGCGTAACCTTGTCCCGCCCCTGCGAGCGAGGACGTATTTGTCTCCCAATTTGCGTCTCCAGATGGTTTCCCCCACCCATCTGCTAGACTCTCAGCGTGTCCCCTTCCCCCACGCTCGCCAACATCCGCCTCCACCCCATCAAATCTCTCGATCCCGTCTCCGTACCCGAAGCGCGCATCTCCTCTTCCGGTGGCCTCGCGCTCGATCGTGCCTGGGCCCTCTATTCCGTCGATGGCAAATGGGTCAATGGCAAACGCACCCCTGCGATCCACTTGATTCGCGCCAGTTACTCCCCGGATCTTTCCTCGGTCACCCTTGCCGTTCCTGGCGATCGCCGCAAAATCCCTTCGCGTACCTTTGCCTTCCCCGCCGAATACGAAAACGCCGCCGAATGGTTCAGCGTCTTCTTTGAACAGCAGATCATCGTCCGCTACTCCGAAGCTGGTTTCCCCGACGATCCCATCGCCAACGGACCCACCATCGTCTCCACTTCTTCCCTCGAAGCCGTTGCCAGTTGGTTCACCCTGAGTGTAGAAAGTGTCCGCCAACGCTTCCGCACCACCCTGGAAATCCAAGGCGTACCCGCCTTCTGGGAAGATCAACTGTTCGGCGAAAACGAACGCAGCGTCGTGCGCTTCACCATCGGTGACATCCATCTCGAAGGCAGCAACCCCTGCGCCCGTTGTCCCGTGCCTCCGCGCGATCCCCGCACCGGCCAATCGATTCCCACATTCCAGAAGCAGTTCACTCAACAGCGCCAAGCCACTTTGCCGACCTGGTCTCCTCGCGAGCGCTTTGACCACTTCTATCGCCTCGCCACCAACACCCGCGTCGCCTCCTCCGAATCCGGCAAACTCCTTCGCCTCCACGATCCCATCACCATCCCTTGATCACATGCGATGCTCGTCGTTTCTTCGTAGGGGCGCAGCAAGCTGCGCCCCATGTCCGCACAATTTTTCCGCCTTCTCTGCTATCTGTTATCCGGCATTCGTTATTTAACACCTGCCATCCACCGCCTTACACTAGCGTGGGGTCCGTCGGCCCTCTCCTGTGTTCTCCCGAAAAACAAACACGGTCATCCCGAGCGGAGTCCGCGCAGCGAGGGATTCCTCTTCGCTTCCGGCGTCTTGCCACCAAACTATGTCATTCTGAGGAGCGCACTTCGCGACGAAGGATCTCACTCACGTGACTTGCCACTCGCGTCTCGCTCTTATGCATCCGTATTGAAATACTTCCGTGGCGGAAACATCCCCCTCCTCAGTAACTCTTCCCCGCACCTCCGCCGGATCTCTTCCGACCAACCGCTCCATCCGCGTTCGCTCAATCCCAGAAAATGCCGCGCTTGCGGATATTCCGCCAATCCCAGGTAGTACAACCGGAACATCACCATCCGCGAAGCTCGTTGCGGCTCGCCCAGCGCGGCCTGCCCCGCCAACGCAAAATCTGCCACCCAATCCTTCAGCTTCGGTCGCAGGTCCGGCCTCCATAAATATTTCGCGCCCTGCTTCCAATCCAGCGCGCCCACCCCGCGTTTCGATTCCAGAATCTCCCGCGCTCCGCGATATACCTCCCAGCACACATCAAACGCCAACTCCGCTTTGACGCTCATGCCAACCTCCGCTCCCGTTCTTCAACCCTGGACCTGATACTCCCACACCCGTTCACGCGCATTCGTTCGCAGCGCTTCGTCGCTCGTTCTCCTCCGCTTCTCCACCTCGAATCCTCCGTGCTCCGCTTTCCGCAGGTGCCGCAGTTGTGCAGAAATGCTCGGCTCCGGAAAATGAGTCTTGCGCGCCAATTCCTCCAGCGTCATCCACGCGTTATACTGCGCTGCCAGCAGCATCACCTGCCGCACCACGTCCAACTGTGTGGGCATGAGGCTCTCCTCACTCCTTCTCCTCCGCTCGTCACTCATCTCCCTCCTCCTTCCTGCCCTCCCTCGCGCCAAAATCCTCGTCCTCGTCCTCTTCCCATACGCTCCAGTCCGGATCCTCGTAATCCCCCGGACATGCGCTGCAAGCCCTCAGCAGCCCTCCCCGCTTTTCCACACTTTTCCACAGGCCATGTACCCGCGCGTCATCTTTTCCATCTATTACTGTAGTGTAAATATAGACGCATTCACCGAATTCTTCGCTCCGGAGGACCTCGTGTCTCAGTTCCGTCCCCAGGCTCCCTGGGAATTCCTTCTCTCCGCTTCCCGCACCACGCTCCAGTCTTACGAGCTTTCTCGCCTGGCCCACGCCGCCAATCTCCGCAAGGAAATCGCCGAATTGCTGGATCAATATCTCGAGGAAAACACCTCGGCCATGCTTGCTCGCTGGTTGATCGAGCAGCGCCAGCGCTCTGTTCTCGCTGTGGACGCCGAAGACACCACCACCGCGCCCCCGGTCACGGCCCCGAAAAACGGGCACACTGCGTCCGATAATGTTTTGGCAGATCTCAACCCTCTGCCGCGTACTCCGCGCAGCCGTATCTGATCTTTGACCGGCTTCGCCGTGTAGCGTTTCGTTCTTTGTTTGCTTTTTCGCTCGAACGTTGCTCACCGCCAGCGTTCCCTGAGGTATGCCTTGCGTTTCTGTCTTCCTTCGCGGCATCACCCTCGCCCGTTGCGTTCCTCCCGCAGACCCGCGTTGTGTGTCTCGAACCGTCTGTCTTCGCTGCCCGTTTCTCGGCCCTCCACCGCTCACCTCACCGGATTACGTCTTGGAAAAGGTATATGAATTACCGGACACACCTCCTTCTCCGCGCGAGCGTTCTTCCTAGCGCCGCGTTTATCCCCGCTCACACTCATCACAAAAAAAACCGTCATCCCGAGCGCAGTCCGCGCAGCGAGGGATCCCTCTTTGATCTCTGCCCTTTCACCGCCCTCTACGTCCGTTTGCGGCTCTCCCCGCGGGTTTGCTAGACTGATTCCCTTATGGGATCACTCATTGGCGAGATTGGCGCGACCGCAGTCGCCTTGGTCAAGGGCTTCAGCGTCACCTTCAAAACTATGTTCGAAAAAACGGTGACGGAGAACTATCCCGCCGCCCCCGTCACTTTTCAGCCCCGCTATCGCGGCATTCACGTCTTGCACCGTGACGAGGACGGCTTGGAAAAATGTGTGGCTTGTTTTTTGTGTGCGGCGGCCTGCCCTTCCAACTGCATCTACATCGAAGCGGCCGAAAATACTGAGGAAAAACGCGTCTCCGCGGCGGAGCGCTACGCCAAGGTCTACAACATCGATTATTCCCGCTGCATTTTCTGTGGCTATTGCGTCGAAGCGTGCCCCACCGACGCCATTACTCATGGACACGGCTTTGAGTTGGCGCCCTACGACATCAATTCCCTCGTCTACCGCAAGGAACAGATGCTGGAAAGCCTTAAGGGTGTGCCTCCCGTTGGCTCCATGGCGGAAAGCCGTCCCGAAATTCGCTCCCGCTAATCAAAATCTCGCACCGTCCTGGCCTGCCTATTTGATCGCGTCCACGATTTGCTTCCCGTGGAACCTTCCATTCTCAATGAAAATTTCTCCGGTATGTTTTCCCGCGATCACCACACCTGCCAGGTAAATTCCCTTAACATTGCTCTCCAGAGTATTCAGGTCCAGCTCCGGCTTCCGGCTCTCCGGATCGAGCTTTACCCCTAGGCTTTCGATGAACTCATAATCCGGGTGATACCCCGTCAACGCGAACACCTGCTTCGCCTCCACAAATCTCGGCCCGGCTCCATTCTCAATCATTACCCCGTCCCGCTCGATCTCCTTGATCTTCGTCTCGAAAATTGCCTTAATCTGTCCGGCCTTGATGCGGTTCTCGATGTCCGGCCTCACCCAATACTTCAGCGAAGTTCCCAAATCTTTCGAACGCACCAGTAGCGTCACTCGCGCCCCGTTTCGGTATAAATCCAGAGCCGTTTCTACCGCCGAATTTTTTCCCCCGATCACCACCACATCTTGGTTCCAGAATTCGTGCGGCTCGTTGTAGTAATGACTAACGTGCGGCTGGTGTTCCCCGGGGACTCCCATTTCATTCGGCAAATCGTAATACCCCGTCGCTACCACAATATTCTTCGCGTGATACCGCTCCTCGCATCCGTTCTCTCGCTGCGTCTCCACGGTAAACGCGCCCGCATGTCCGTCCACCCGCAGTACCCTCTCGAATAGCCGCAGCTCCAGCTCGTAATGTTCCGCTCCTTTGCGGTAATACTTCAGCGCTTCATTCCGCGTCGGTTTGTCCCCCAGGCACACCATCGGCAGGTTCCCAATTTCCAGCAGCTCCGGAGTCGTGAAGAACACCATATGAATCGGGTAGTGATAAATCGAATTGCACAAACAGCCCTTATCGATCACCAGCGCCCGCAATCCCGCTCGTTTCGCGTCCATCGCGCACGCTAACCCCGTCGGCCCTGCTCCCACACAAATAATGTCGTATATGCCCATGTTCCTTCGATTTCCTTCCCTCCCCTCAGGTTACTCCCTCATCCCCCGCCTCAGCCTTTCCACCAGAAAACGTGTCATCCTGAGGAGCGCTTTTCGCGACGAAGGACCTCAACCCCTGCATCTTGCCACGCAACAACCTCTGCAGCGGCAGCTCTGCACACTCAAAAGAACCTGTCATCCCGAGCGCAGCGATGTACGGTTTTGCATTGAGCGGTTTTCGCGCAATGAATCTCTCTTCGATGTAAGCACCTCGACAACCCTCCTACTGCCTCTCACGCGCCTCCAAAATCCCGATTAACTCCTCCCGAAATCTCTCTAACTCCCCCACCCTCTCGACCGTCGCCGCTACTTCCGTCTTCTTCCACACGAACACATCGCCCTTGGGCTTTTTCAGCCTCACGCTCAAGTTTCCCTCCACCATCAGCGTTGCCGGCGCCAACAATCGAAACGTTCCATTCTCCACAGGCGCCAGCAGCACCGCGCATTCCCCGCGATGCACGCACAGCGCACTCTCATAGGGCGGAATCGCAATGGGCCGGAAACCCGCGGCAAACAATCGTTTCAACGCATCCGTCTGCGCTTGCGTCAATTCCACCATGGCTCCAAAGTATACACGCCACCTTTCACCACCACGTCACTCGCTCGTTAAACGGCTGTCCTCCTCGAGCGCATCTTTCCTAGCAGCGTCTTCATCTCGCCGCACGCACTCCTCACCGACTGTCATCCTGAGGAGCGCCTTTCGCGACGAAGGATCTCAGCCCCTGCGTCTTGCCACGAAACAAAACCCGTCTGCTGCGCCCATGTCCGCACGATCAGCGCGTCTTGCGTTTCCCCTCTTTCCCCTCCCCACAAAAACGAAAACGGCGCGAACCGGGTCGCGCCGTTCCTTCTTTTCGAAAACTTTCTTCTCTCCTGAACTTTTCGCCAGCTCCCTACCCGATCACGCTGCCGTCGAATCCGCCTCGCTCGACTCGCTCCCCTCCAACTGCGCCAGAATCTCTCGCAGCGTGCGAATCAACTCGTCCCGCGAAACATGGCTCTTCTTGAACTGCAGCCGGAACTTGAACATTTCGTTCTCCGGCTCGTAATGGAAAATGAATGGCTGCGGCCGGTGCACAACCTCTTTGTCTTCCGCGCGTTCCTTCCGCGCTTCGTCGCGCGTCAACCCGCCCTGCAGGATGCGCGCCAGCATTTCCAGCATCTTCTTCTCCGTTTGCTGTTTGGCAATCTGCAGCAGCACGGACTTCGCCAGAATCCCGCTCTCGATGCACCTCTTGCGAATCGCATCCGGAATATTCCGCAGGATCATCGTTTCGCTCACGGAACTCCGCGATTTCCCCAGTTTCTTCGCCACATCGTCGTGCGTATAGTCGAACTGCTCCGCCAGTCGCTGCAATCCATCCGCTTCTTCGAATGGCGTCAAATCTTTGCGCTGCATGTTCTCGATCAGCGCGATTTCCAGCGTTTCCGCGTCGTCCGCCATCTTCTCAATCGACGGAACTTCCCGCAATCCGGCCGCGCGCGCTGCGTGATACCGCCGCTCGCCCGAGATGATGTAATAGCAGTCTTCCCGCGGTACGTAACGCACCAGCAACGGCTCCAAAATCCCTTTTTCGCGAATCGACTCGGTCAACTCGCGCAGGTCCCCCAGCGCTTTTCTCGGCTGGTCCGGGTTCGGACGGATTTGATCCACCGGGATCATCCGTCCCACCGCCGCGCCGCTATAACTTGTCAACGATTCTACGTAGTGCGCGTCATGCCGCATCTTCAGCGTGACGGGCAACCCCATTCTCTTCGACACGGTGTACGACCTCCGCAGCCAGTTTCTTGTATTCCACTGCTCCCGGCGATTTGGGCGCAAATGAAAAAATCGTTTCTTTATACGCTGGACTCTCCTCCAGCCGCACATTTTTACTGATCTTCGTCTTGAACAGTACTTCCCCAAACACCGCGCGTATTTGCCCGTGCGTATCTCGCGAAATATTCGTGCGCTTGTCAAACAGCGTGATCACCACGCCCAGCATCCGCAACTGCGGATTCGGCCGCGCCCGTATCCTCTCGTACGTCTCCAGCAAATCGTCCGTGCCTTCAATCGCGAAATATGCCGCCTGGATCGGCACCAGCAGGTGCGTCGCGCTCACCAGCGCATTCACTGTCAGAATTCCCAACGACGGCGGCGTATCGATAATGATGTAGTCGAAATCCTTCAACACCGGCGCCAGCGCGTCTTTCAACCGGTACGGCGCATCAAACTGACCGCTCAACACCGTTTCCAGTTTCGCCAGCGCCAGCCTTCCTGGCCCCACACTCAGCATCGGGTCCTTGCTCGCCTTGATCACGTTGGCCATCGGCGCGTGCGTGTCGGACAGCACATCGAACATGGACTCCTTCACATCCCCCATGTTGAAGAACGCAATCGTCGAGTTGGCCTGCGGGTCCAGGTCGATCAGCAACGTCCGCCTTCCCTTCGTAGCGATCCCAGCGGCCAAATTAATGGCGGTCGTTGTCTTCCCTACTCCACCCTTCTGATTCGCAACCGTGATGATTGCCGTCATTTTAACTGCCGCCTCCGCGTTCGTGCCCAGCCCCGCAACACACCCAATCCTGCTCAATTGGCAGGGACACTCCATGCATTCTGTGTGCGTATATGCCGGCAGACGAGCCCAATGGCATACGCCTACTCTATGTGCCTAAGCCTGGCACGCGCAAGTCCAAATTCCCATTTTCCCCGCCCCCCAGTGGAAATCTCCGCCTCCGCCGTCCTGCCACCACGCGGTCATCCTGAGAAGCGCCGTTCGCGACGAAGGACCTCAACCAATGCGTCTTGGCGCCTTCACATCCGCTTCCCGCCGCACCCTCTCCACACCAAAAAGCATGTCATCCCAAGCGCAGCGAGGGATCCCTCTTCGCCCCGCAATTGCCTCAGCTTTGCATTTCCGTGGCACAGGCACTCTTGCCTGTGCTTTTCACCGTCTCAGCGCCGTCAGGCGCGGCACAGGTTAGCCCAGCCCGCCAGGGCTGGGTACATATCACGGACACCACGAGCGCCGTAGTCGCGCCACTCCTAACCTCTTCTCCGACCCACCACCACCCACTCTCACTTCCCGCTCTCACTCCATCCTCAAATGTTATTCTTTCCTTCCGACCATGTCCTTCGCTCTCATCTTCCGTTCCGAACTCCGCCCCACCCTTCGTCTGGCGCTCCCCTTGATCCTCGCCGAAATCGGCTGGATGAGCATGATGATCGTAGACACCATGATGGTCGGCCGCCTTCCCTACAGTGCCGAAGCCATCGGCGCCGTCAGCATTTCCTCCTCCATTTTCATCGTCTTCGCCTTTTTTGGCGAAGGCCTCCTCGTCGGGCTCGACACCCTCGTCTCTCAGTCCTTTGGCGCCGGCAAACGCGAAGACTGCCACACCTCGCTCATCAATGGCATCTATCTCAGCTTTGTCATTGCCCCCTTCCTCGCCATTCCGGTCTGGGTAATTCCCAGCTACTTCGAACGCTTTGGCGTTACTCACTCCGTTGCTCTGCTCGCTGCTCCTTATATGCGCACCCTCTCTGCTGGCCTCGTGCCTCTGCTTCTCTACTTTGCTGTACGCCGAACCCTCCAGGGCATGAACATGGTCCGCCCCATCGCTTTTGCGCTCATCACCGCCAACCTGGTCAACTTCGTCGGCAATTACATCCTCATTTACGGCAAACTCGGCTTGCCCGCCTATGGTGTCACCGGCTCCGGCATCGCCACCTGCATCTCTCGCGGCTATCTAGCGCTGGTCCTCGTGGTTTATTTGCTCTGGTACGACCGTCGCCACAAAACCGAATTGCTCAAGACTCCCGTGCAGCCGAACATCAACCGCATCCGCAAACTCGTCGCCCTCGGCTTCCCTGCCGCCATTCAGCAGACCGCCGAAGTTGCGGTATTCGCTCTGGTCGCCACGCTGATTGCGCGCCTCGGCGCAGTCGCGCAAGCGGGCCACCAAATCGCCCTCAACACCGTCGCCTTCACCTACATGGTTCCCCTCGGCCTGTCTTCGGCCACCGCCGTCCGTGTAGGCCAGGCGCTCGGCCGCCGCGATCCCATCGCCGCGCGCAATGCCGGCAACACCGCGATTCTCCTCGGCGCGGCCTTCATGTCTTCTATGAGCATCGTGCTCTTGGTCTTTCCCCGCTACATCGCCCGTATCTACACTGCCGATAAAACGGTCATACACGCGGCTATTACGTTGTTGGGCGCTGGAGCCGCCTTCCAACTCTTCGACGGCATTCAAACCGTCGCCACCGGCTCGCTGCGCGGCACCGGCGACACTCGCACTCCCATGCTTTGCCACTTTTCCGCCTACTGGCTCCTGGGCCTGCCGCTCGGCACTTATCTCTGTTTCCGTCGACACTGGGGCGCGTTCGGCCTTTGGATTGGCTTGAGCCTCTCCCTCATTCTCATCGGCATCCTCCTCCTGATTTTCTGGAGGCGCCGCGTCCGCCAAATTCTCTCCCTACCACGCGAAGCTCTTGTCTTGTCAGCCGATCAGTCCACCCTCTCCGTCGAGTCTTAGCCTCCCGTCTCGCCTTATACACGCTTATGGTTGTCATCCTGAGGAGCGCTTTTTGCGACGGAGCTTGCCCTCAGTCCTCGAAGGGACCTCACCCCTCGCGTCTTGGCAATAAAATATCTTGGTAGGGGCCCAGCATGCTGCGCCCCATGTCCGCACGGTCAACCCGTCTTGCCACAAAAGCGTTGTCATCCTGAGGAGCGCTCTTCGCGACGAAGGACCTCAACCCAAGCGTCTTGCCGAAAGCAATGTTTCGTAGTGGCGCCGTCCGCAGCCCAATAATCGAAACCTGTCATCCCGAGCGCAGTCTTCGCAAGCGAGGGATCTCTCTTCGATTCTTTCTTTCCTTCTTTCTTCCCTCGCCCCCACCCACAAACAAAAAACGGCGCGATCCCTCCGCGCCGTCACCTCAACTCCGAACCGTAAGTTGTGCACTGCAGACTTCCTACATCTTGTACCGCCCCAGGTCCTCGTCGCTCAATCCCTCCAGATAATTCCGCAGTTGCTCGTTCGTCGTCCGTTCCGCCAGCGCCGAACTCACCTTCGAATTCTTCAGCACCACTTCATCTACGAAAATCGGGCAATCCATCCGCAGCGCTAGCGCCAACGCATCGCTCGGCCGCGAATCAATGCTCATCAATTCCCCGTCGCGTTCCACCCAAATCAACGCGTAAAACGTATCGTCCCGCAGGTCGTTCACCACAATCTTCTGCACCGAAACTTCCAGTCCCTGCAGCACATTCTTCAGCAGGTCGTGCGTCATCGGCCGCGGTGTCTGTACTTTCTCGATTTCCAGCGCGATGGCGTTCGCTTCATACGCGCCCACCCAGATCGGCAGAATGGCCTGTCCTTGCACATCCTTCAACACCACAATCGGCATTTGCGTAACTGGGTCCATCATCAGGCCGCGTATCTTCATTTCTACTTCCATCGCGTCCTCCTTGCTCTGCCGACTGCTCTAGCGCTCAACCGTTTCCCCGATCAGGCTGTTCGGCGTCGCCGCCACAACCTTAACCTGCACGTAGTCTCCCAGACTTTCTTCCACACGGGAAGTGAAATTCATCACTTTGTTGGATGATGTGTGACCCGACCACTGGTGCTCGCGACGCGATTTTCCTTCCACCATCACTTCAAACGTTCGCCCCACCAACTTCTCATTTCGGGAACGCTGAATCTCTCGTTGCTTTTCCATCAAAATTGCCAGCCGCCGTGATTTTTCCTCTTCGGGAATCGCGTCCTCCATTTTCAAGGAAGGGGTGTTGGGCCGCGGCGAATACCTGAAGCAAAACGCCCCGTCGTACTGCGCCACGTCCAGCAACGACAATGTCTCTTCAAACTCCTTCTCTGTCTCTCCCGGGAACCCCACAATCAAATCTGTCGTCAGGCTCATCTCTCGTTTCGATGCGCGCAACATCGCAACCTTTTCCAGGTATTCTTCCCGCGTATACGTCCGCGCCATCGCTTTCAGCACTCGGCTCGACCCGCTTTGCACCGGCAGGTGCACGTGCTCACAAATCGCCGGCACCGCCTCTATCGCCTCCACGATGTCCTGCCCGAAATCCCGCGGATGCGACGTGGTAAACCGCACCCTCCGTATCCCCCTGACTTCCGCCACTGCCGTCAGCAATTCCGAAAACCTCATTTTGCGACCGGATGGGTCCCGGTAGGAATTCACTGTTTGCCCCAGCAACTGCACTTCCGTATACCCCACATCCGCCAGCCGCCGTACCTCTTCCAGGATCGATGCGCTCGAGCGGCTGCGCTCCGGCCCGCGCGTGAACGGCACCACGCAATACGAACACGCCTTATCGCATCCCTCTATAATCGTCAGATACGCGCGCCACGGATTGTCTCGCCGCGTCACTTCCGTTTCAAACGTCTCGTCAGTATCCGTCTCCAGACCCGTCACCCGCCGGTTTCCGGCTTCCAACTCCGCCAGCATCTGCGGCAATTTCCGGTAACTCGCACTCCCACACACCAGGCTGACCCAAGGCGCCCGCGTGAAAATCTTCTCGCCTTCCTGCTGCGCCACGCACCCCAGCACCCCAATAATCTTCCCCCCTCCACCAGCCCCACTCCGTCTCACTCCCTCATTCGGGGGCATTTGCCCATTGTCGTTCCGACGCAGTCGACCGCTGTCATTCCGAACGGAGTCCGCGAAGTGAGGAATCCCTCTTCGATTATGAATGGATGCAGATACCCCAGCTTCGCAGTCGGAACCTCCGTCTTGGGTTCGCCGCAACTGAGCACCGCCTACTGCGAACTGCGAACCTCCGACGGATACCCCAGGTTCGTAGTCTGAACCTGGGTCTTGCGGTCCTCTTTTTCGAAACTGAGAACTGCCCACTGAAAACTGCGAACTTTCTTCCGGCCGGAACTCCCCCAATCTCGAAAACACCTTCTGCGCCGCCTTCTCGCGAATCGAGCAGGTGTTGTACAGCACTACGCTCGCCGCTTCCACGGACTCCACTTGCTTGTACCCGCGCGCCAGCAGCACCCCCGCCACCTTCTCGGAGTCGTGCTCATTCATCTGGCAGCCAAATGTTTCCAGGTAAAAGGTTCTGGGCTCATCACTTGCGGTTTCGATGCCGCGCTCCGCCGCGCCCCAATCGGCAGGATTTTGCGAGGCGCCGCGGCCCACACCCGCTCCCGTGAGCTTCTCAAGCCCGATGTCAAATGCCTTCCCCATAGCCGCAGTCTACCACACGGATGATTTCGAGTTCCCCGATCCTCGGGACCTCGCTTCTCGCTGCACTCATACGGCCCGATACTCTGCAAAAAAAGAAACCGTCATCCCGAACGAAGCCCGCGTAGCGAGGTACGGTTTTCCATAGCGCGGTTTTCGCGCAATGAATCCCTCTTCGATTTCCGCGTCGTGCCTTCCATTCGGCGTTTGACTCGTTCCCTCTGCGTCCTCTGCGCGTCTCTGCGCACTCTGCGCAACTCTTAGCCTTTTCTTCTTGCGACTTGTGCCCACGCGCTGCTTCCACACCCGGCTATCCCCGCTCCACACAAGAAAACCTGTCATCCCGAGCGCAGTCCGATCGCCGGGTCCCGCTCCACCGCGCCGTTGAAGCGCAGCAAGTCGCCCGCTGCTGCCATTAGAAGCTCCTCACTAGTTGACCCCACCGGAAATCTTCACCCCATACGCATACTTCCCCGGCAAACTCGCCGGAAGCGTAATCTCCAAATCCTCGCCAACCTGCTTCCACTTCAGCGAATCCTTCGTTCCAAGCAAGCCAACCGGCGTTCCCTCATTCACCCGAACATCCTTGATCGTCACACTCTTCCCCTTGGGCTCACCCAACAAAAACGCATACACCGCTCCATCCTTCTGCGTGAAACGCACCTTCAATCCCTCCGCCGTTTCTCCTTCTGCGCGTTTCCACGGGTGCGTCCCATAAATTCCCTCTCCATTCTGTTGCAGCCACGCCCCCAGCGCCTTCAATCGATCCATTTGCACCGCCGGAATCGTCCCGTCCGCCTCCGGGCCAACATCCAGCAGCAAGTTGCCATTCTTACTCACAATGTCCACCAACAAATAAATCAGCTCATCTTTCGCGATCGTTTCCTTTTCACCTTCCGCGCGGTTATAACCAAACGACCGTCCCAACCCCCGGCACTCCTCCCACTTTTTCTCGCTGATCTTGCTCAGCGTCTCGTACTCTGGCGAAACAAAATCCGAATGTTTTACCCCGAAGCGATCATCTATCACGCCATCCGGAATGGCGTTGTAATACTCCGCCATAATTTCCAACGGGTGCCCCGATTTCGGGTAATTGATGTCGTTCCACAACACCGCCGGCTTGTACTTGGCAATGAGTTCCCGTATATGCGCGTCCGCGTACTTCCCGTACGCTTCGCTTTGCGGCTCCACTTCCTTCGCCTGCTTCCAATTCCTGATGGGCCCCGGCACAAACGTCCAGTCATATCCCCCGGAATAATAAAGTCCCATGCGCATTCCATGTGCTCGCACCGCCTGGCTCAACTGCCCCACAATGTCGCGCGAGGCGTGCCGTCTTTCCTTTGGCAATTTGGGATTCGCAACTTCGCTCGGCCACAATGTGAATCCCTCGTGATGCTTCGACGTCAGCACCACATACCGCGCCCCGGCCATCTCGAACGCCTTGGCCATTTCGTCGGGATTCCACTTCTGAATCTCTTGATCGAATTTCTCCGCGAACGCGTAGTAATCGTGGCCCGCCCCGTAATGCTCTTTGTCATATTCCTGCGTCGGCGAACCCTCCAGTCGCACGGTATTCAAATACCACTCCGCGTACGGATTCCTCTTCAGATATTCTTCCGGCGAGAGTTTGCGCAGTTCCGATTCCGGCGTCAGCACCGCCCATCCCGGCACCGAATACAATCCCCAATGAATGAAAATTCCCAGCTTCGCCCCGTCATACCACGCGGGCAGCGCATGCCGGCTCAGTGACTCAATCGTCGCCTCATATTTCTCCCGTTTCCCCGATGGTCCACTCACCCCCGCCGCCAATCCACACACCAGCATTACCACCAACACACTTTCACCCACGATCCTGTTCATCCTCAACTCCCCAAAAGGTTCACGATCTCAACCAATTCGTCATCCCGAGCGAAGTCCTCGTAGCGAGGGATCTCTCTTCGGTCCTCTCTTACAAAACACCCAAATAAACTTGAGGGTGCCCTATCCTTTGCGCCTTTTGCAAAGGGTGGGCTCTTACGATCAAGCATTCCCCTTTTACCGCGTCTTGCCTCACTCATCTCCGCGCCCTTTGCGCTCCTCAGCGAACTCCGCGTAACTCCTGGCTCTTCGCTCCACTCACCGCCATCCTTTCGAAACCGCTTCTCATCGACGCCAGCCGCTTCCGCCCTTTCGTCGAACCTTCCGCCACTCTTTCGATACTCGACATCCACTCCGGCAAATTCATCCGTTCCCGGAACTCCTTCAAATGCGGCTGAATCTTTGCGTACTGAAAATACATCTCCTGGCACGTGTCATACACCAACGCCTCGCTCAACATTCCATGCAGCACGAACGCGCACACGATATCCCAATACCCAAACACTTGCAGCACATACCCGGTCTCTTTCCCGCCCCGCCTCACCAGCGCCACCAACTCCTCCGCGCTCTCCGGCATAAACTGGGCTCCGCCTACAAAACTCCTCGCTTCGCGCATCACCGCCTCTCGCCGCAACTCGTACAGCCGGATAATCAATTCGGCCTGCTCCGTCGATCCCACCTTCCTTCTCATTCCGTTCTCCTTCACGTTCTCAACTCCTTGTCGCTCGCTCGCCTGCTGTCTTCAGATACGCAGCGATAAACAGCAATCCCAGCAGCAAATCGGTCCCGCCAAACACCAGATCCGAGCTGTGCATTCGTCCCTGCACCACCAGCACCACCACCGCGATCCCATACGTGAACTTCTCCACGATCGACGGGATCATCATCGGCCGAAATCGTACCGGATCTCCCCCGATCACCAAAAACGCCAATTGCCACGCCAGGCCCACTCCCACGAACCCATAATAAAAGCCTGGGTGCGTGATCGCCGGCGGATCCTTCCTTCCAATCACATCAAACAAAAAATACAGCGGCGTCAGCACCAGAAAGCCCCAGATGCCCGCCACCCAAAAGACCACCCTCGCGAACTTCATCTCGTCCTCTCCTCTGATCGCTCCACGCTCTCCACTACGCGACCCTCTCGCCTCTCTTGCATCTCCTCCCGCTTGCAGGTAATTTATCGCAACTCGGCACCGCCTACGCCGGAGAATTCGCTGCCCCCTCCCGACGACGCTGACGTTCCCCTCACCGTTAAACTCAAGCGCAGTATGACCATGTTTTCCCCGCCTGATCCGATTCTGTGTAGGTTTCTGTGTAGGGGCACCGTCTTCGCCTGTGTAGTGGCCGGTCTTTAGACCGGCGCCGGGTGCCCCACATGCCGATTTTGCACGTAGCATCCCGAGCGCAGCGACGGACGGTTTTGCATTGCGGGGTTTTGCGCAGTGAACCCTCTTCGATCAATGCGTCTTGCCCCAATCCCCCTTTGTGGCACAGCCACTCTTGCCTGTGCTGCGCCCCGGTCCGCACCATCCATGCGTCTTGCGCCCTCCTCACCCCTCCGTCATCCCGAGCAACGCGAGGTACGGTTTTGCATTGCGCGGTGTTCGCGCAATGAATCTCTCTTCGATCCCTGCATCTTGCCTCGCATCTCTACCGCACGCACTCCTCCCCTTCTTCAGCGCCAGCAGGCGCGAAACACGTTAGCCCAGCCCGTAAGGGCTGGGTCTCAAACTACCACCTCTAGGAGCGCCGTAGGCGCGCCACTCCCCACGATCCGACGCCCCCGTTTCTCAATCCACCCCAGCAATCCCCGTGAAACTGATACTTGACATTCAAAAAGCCCATTCTTATACTCCCTTCAACTGGCCGCTTAACCGATTTACTAGCGGGTTTGGTGCAACTTCGCGTTCTTTTCATTGGTGCATTCTGTCGAGCGGAGGAACACGCATGTCCGTTTCACGATTTTTCTCACGCTTCTTCGTTGTTCTCGCTCTTACCCTTTTCGCCGCTCTCTCTGCCTTCGCCCAGTATCGCGCCAGCATTCAGGGCACGGTTCTGGACTCCCAAGGCGCAGCCATTGCCGGCGCTAAGATCACCGTTATCTCCAAAGATACTGGCTTGACGCAAGTAGCCACCACCGACGAAAGCGGTGTCTACTCCGTACCGCGCCTGGCTCCGGGCCTGTACACCGTTACCGTCGAACAAGCCGGCTTCAAGAAAAAAGTCATCGACGATGTCAACGTCATCGCCGAACAAGCCAACGCCGTCAACGTCACTATGGATGTCGGTCAAGTCACCGAGTCCGTCACCGTCAACGGCAACGAACTTCCTCCCATCGACACCGAGTCGGGCGTCATTGCCGGCACCGTCACCAGCCAGCAGATTCAGGCTCTTCCCTCTTTCGGTCGCGACGTCTTCCAACTCGTGCAACTCGCTCCCGGCGCCTTCGGCGACGCCTCCCGCAACGCCAGCGGCGACTCTTACGGACAACCTGGCAACCAGGGTCCCGGCGGCAGCGGCGCGGGCTCCGGCGTGTTCGCCACGGAAAATCGTCCCCAGGTCACCATCAACGGCGGCCGTCAGGACCAGAATAACGTCACTCTCGACGGCATCAACATCACAAGCGTTTCCTGGGGTGCTGCCGCCATCGTCACTCCCAACGAAGACTCTGTGAAGGAAGTCCGCGTGGTCACCAACGAGTACGACGCCGAGAGCGGACGCTTCGGCAGCGGCCAGATCCAGGTCATCTCCCAGAGCGGCACCAACCAGTATCACGGCAGCGCCTTCTTCAAGGCTGACCGTCCTGGCTTGAACGCTTATCAGGATTTCTTTGGTTCGGTGGACTCTCCTCAGACCCCTCAGCGAAACACAAACCGTTACAACCAATGGGGCGGCAGTATCGGCGGCCCTATCCTCAAGAACAGACTCTTCGTCTTCTTCGCCTATGAGACCATTCGAAACCAATCAACCGCTATCAATGAAGGTTGGTATGAGACCGCCTCCCTCCTCAACTCTGCTCCCTCCGGAAGTTTGGCTGCGCGTTATGGCGCTTTTCCCGGCGAGGCCATTTCCGCCACCAGCGTCGTCGACGAGACCTGTGCTTCCATCGGCCTCGTTCAAGGCGTCAACTGCAGCGAAATTCCCGGACACGGCCTCGACATCGGTCGGCCTTTGACCGCACCTCTGGGCACCAAGGATAAGAGCTTCGTGAATGCCCTCAACCCCGGCCTCGGCGGTGATGGTTCGGGTAGCCCTTCCAACCTCGACGGGGTTGCCGACATCGCCTTTTTCAACACCAGCGGACCGAACAATCAAACCAACCAACAATTCAATGGACGCCTCGACTTCAACGCCACAAGCAAGGACCTCATCGCTTACAACATTTATTACGTCCCGGTCAGCACCACTTCCTTCAACAACCCCCGCCCAGCCAACCTCTTTTTCCACAACGCCACCAACGAGGCCATGACCGGTCTTTGGACTCACACCTTCTCGCCAACACTCATCAACGAAGCCCGCATCAATGCCGCTGGCTGGCGTTGGAATGAGCTGGGCGACAATCCGCAAATTCCCCTCGGCTTGCCCCAGCCTGCTTTCATTGGCGCCAATAATGGCAATAACATCGGCACCATTAACGCCAATGGCGGCACACTCGGCGGTCCCGCCGGCAGCATCTTCGATCAGTGGACCTATGGGGCCAAAGACGTTGTTACTAAAATTCAGGGCAGCCACAGCCTGAAATTCGGTGCGGAACTCACCAAACTCCATTTCGTCCAGGATGCTCCTTGGTCTGCTCGCCCGAACTGGGGCTTTAACAACTACTGGGATTTCCTCAATGACGCGCCGTCCACAGAAACTGGTGTGTTCAACCCCCTGACTGGTGTTCCCACCGACGTCCGCAAAGACTCACGCCAGACCTTCTATGGCTTCTTCATTCAAGACAGCTATAAGGCCAAGCCGAATCTCACCCTCACCGCAGGACTCCGTTGGGACTACTTCGGCCCCCTGTCCTTCACGCGCAATCAACTTTCCACCGTCGTTCTCGGTGCCGACCCCAATCCTTTGACCGGTATGTACATGCGCCTTGGAGGCAATCTCTATAAATCCCAGGCCGGCAACTTCGGTCCCCAGCTCGGCTTCGCTTGGAGCCCCGGCGCCATCGCTCACCATGAAATGAACAGCCGTCTCGTCCTTCGCGGCGGCTTCGGCATCGGCTATACCGCGCCCGAACAAGCCATCACCTTGAACGGCTGGCCCAACGTTCCCTTCACCAACAACGGTATCAATTTGGGCGGTTCGGACATCGTTTACGATTTTCCCAGCGACCCGCATCAGTTCGAGCCCTATCCGGCTAACCCCAATACTGTCGCTCCCTTCAATTCCAACAATCTCCCCGTCGGCGGCTCGCCCGTCAGCGTCACGGGGTTCCCGTCCAGCTTCCCGACCACCCTTACCTATCGCTACTCCTTCGAAGGCCAGTACGACCTCGGCCATAGCTGGATCGCCACCGTGGGCTACCAGGGCAGCACCTCCCATCACCTGACCCGTCAGTCCAACCTCAACTTGATTTACGGCGCTCAGGGCATCGCTCTGAATCCTGCCGTCAGCAACTTGGACTACTACAGCTACGACGCCAACTCCAACTTCAATGCCCTGCTCACCGAACTGCAGCATCGCTTCACTCGCTCTTTCTCCATCGATGCTCAGTATCGCTACTCCAAGAGCATGGATAACGCGTCGGGTCCCTACGAAATCAACTACTACCAGTGGAATCCTAAACTCGATTGGGGTCCGTCCGATTTCGATGCCACTCACGTTTTCAAGCTCTGGGGTATTTACACTCCCAACTTCTTCCATGAGGGCTGGCAGAAGAAAGTACTCGGCGGCTGGACCGTCAGTGGTATCTTCAACTGGCACACAGGCTATCCCTGGTCGCCTTACTTCAACACCACCTGCAACCTCATCTATTCCGGTGGCGCGTGCAGTAACGGCGGTAATCAGCAACTCGCTCCCGTCGCCTACTTGGGCGGCGCTAAGAGTGATACCAGCAACTCCGCATTCTTGCGTCACGGCGGGAACTTCCCTGGCGGGAGCTTGGCGTACTTTACGGCACCCAGTTTCACGACCTGCACCCTGCCCTTCCCGCAGGTTTGCCCCGGCGCTCCGCAAGCTCCCGGTATCCAGCGTAACTCGCTTCGTGGTCCCCGCTACACAGACGTCGACGCGACACTCAGCAAGGCCTTCGGCTTGCCGAAAATGCCTATCCTTGGCGAGAATGCCCAGTTCGAATTCCGCGCCAACTTCTACAACCTGTTCAACAACACAAATCTCGACGTGAACCAGCTCAGTAAGGCCGTCGGTACTTGGAATCCCAAAACCAACGCCTTTGATCCAAATTCGTCATTCGGCACCATCACCGGAAGCCCTGGCGCACTCGGTGGCCGCACCATCGAAATGCAAGCCCGCTTCTCCTTCTAACTTGCGGGAGCGGCGGCATTCCCGCCGCTCCGTTCCTTCGTTCTCGCAGTCGCTGTACTCTGACAAAGCTGCCAACGAGTCCCCTCACCCCGGGTACCTTTCTCGTTGGCAGCTTTTCTTTTCCCTGTGTAGCAAAAAAAAAGCCGTCATCCCGAGCGCCAGCGAGGGATCTCTCTTCGCTCCCCCTGTCTTGCCTGCAGATGAACTTGAGCGTCACCCAAGCAGTCGCAAAACCCCCGCGCCTCTCGTGCTATCTTTCTGACGCCAATCATCACTCCACAAACCGATCACGAGGCTCCAATGCTCCAATATCGACGCGATTTTCTCCAACTAGCCTGCTTCACCACCGCGGGCAACCTGGCACGTCTTCCTCGCGAGTTGACCACATTCGCCCAAGCAAATACCGCGCCTCCTCCACAGCAAACCTATGACGTTCGCCGCTTTGGCGCGAAAGCTGACGGAACCACCATCGACTCGCACGCCATCAATGCTGCCATTGATGCCGCTGTCTCCGCCGGAGGCGGAATCGTCTACTTCCCCGCTGGCACCTACGCCAGCTATTCAATTCGCCTCAAGAGCAACGTCGCACTCTACCTCGATCAAGGCGCGACCCTCCTCGCCGCCTCCACCCCTTTCGAGGGCACTACCTCCGGCGGCTACGATCCCGCCGAGCCCCAGGGAGATTGCGAGCCGTATCAGGACTATGGTCATAATCACTGGCACAACAGCCTCATTTGGGGTGAGGGACTCCACAACGTCGGCATCTTCGGCACGGGCTTAATCTATGGGAAAGGTTTAAGCCGCGGCCACGACGAGCACGATCTTCCCAGCACCACCGCGCCTGGAGTCGGCAACAAGGCCATCGCCCTCAAAAATTGTCACAATGTGATTCTTCGTGACTTCTCCATCCTGCAAGGCGGCTGGTTTGCCATTCTCGCTACGGGCGTCGATAACCTCACCATCGACAATCTGAAAATCGACACCAATCGCGATGGTATCGACATCGACTGCTGCCGCAACGTCCGCGTCTCCAACTGCACCGTCAATTCCCCGTGGGATGACGGCATTTGCCCTAAAAGTTCTTACGCGCTTGGCTATCCCCGCGCCACGGAGAATGTCACCATTTTCAATTGCTTTGTCACCGGCAATTATGAACTCGGCACGCTGCTCGACGGCACCTGGAAGCAGATGACCACGGGAAAGCGCCGGTGGGGCACTGGCCGCATTAAATTTGGCACCGAATCCAACGGCGGCTTCAAAAACATTACCGTTTCCAATTGCGTCTTTGAAAGCTGTTGCGGCTTTGCCCTCGAAACCGTCGATGGCGCATCCTTCGAGGACATCACCATCGTCGGCGTGACCATGCGCAACCTCCGCACCGGCCCCTTCTTCCTTCGTCTCGGCGCGCGTTTGCGAGGTCCCAAGCCGCAAACTGTTGTGGGTACACTCAAGCGCGTGCTCATCAGTAACGTCACCAGTTACAATGCCGACCTGTCGCCGTCCATCATCGCTGGCCTCCCCGGCCATCCCATCGAAGACATCAAAGTCAGCGATGTCTACCTGCATCAGATTGGTGGCGCTTCTGCCGAAATGGCTGCTCTCCAGCCTCCCGAAAAAACCGCTGATTACCCGGAGCCGGCCATGTTCGGCAATTTGCCTGCCTCAGGCTTTTTCGTGCGCCACGCCAAAAATCTGGAAATGAGCAACGTGGAGATCGCCACCGCCGCACCGGATCCCCGCCCCGCCTTCTACCTCGACGATGTTGACCGCTCCGATTTCTTCCGCCTGCAATTCCCCCAACAAAAATCCTCCGGTCAGTTCCAGCTCCGCAATGTAACCAACTTCCGTCTCTTCGGCTGCCGCCATTACCCCGATACCCACTTTGACTCCGTCACCGGCCCCCGCTCCCTCTAGCATCATAAAAAGCGGTCATCCCGACCGCAGTCCGCGCAGCGAGCGATCCCTCTTCAATCACCGCGCCTCGCCAACTAAAAGCCCTGTCATCCCGAGCGCAGTCCGCGCAGCGAGGTACGGTTTTGCATTGCGCGGTTTTCGCGCAATGAATCTCTCTTCGATCTCTACGTCTTGCCTGAATCAGGGTGCCCAACCCTCGCTTTTGGAGGGTGGGTCTTGGGTCTTTGCTCCCGCGTCTTCTCCGCCTCTTCCCTCCGCGATTCCTCTGCGCCCTCCGCGTCTCTGCGCTATTCTTTTCTTTCCTCATGTCGACATCATCACCCTACCTACCGCGTCTCGCAGCCATCCTGCTCCTGGCCGCCTTCCTCGCACTCCCCGCCCATTCCCAATCCTTCGACTCCCTCTCCCAACGCGCCGCCGCCGCCCGCGACGCCAACCAGCTTGACGAAGCCGTCTCCCTCTACAAAAAAGCCCTCGCCCTACGCCCCAAATGGGCCGAAGGCTGGTGGTCCCTCGGCACCCTCGAATACGATCGCAATAACTATCGCTCCGCGGCCGCCGCCTTTCGCCAACTCCTTCCCCTCGCTCCCAGCGATGGCACCGCCTATGCCATGCTCGGCCTCTGCGAATTCGAACTCGGCAATGACGCGGAGGCTCTCAAGCATCTCGAACGCGCCAAAACTCTCGACGTTTCTTCCAATCCGCAACTCCGCCGCGTCCTCCTCTATCACGATGGCATCCTCCTGCTGCGCGTCTCCAAATTTCAATCCGCGCAAACCGTTCTCGGCGGTCTCTGCCTCGATTCCATTCCTAACGATGACGCCATCCACGCCCTCGGCTTGGCTGTCTTTCGCATCGCTCCCCAAGCCGCGCCCCCAGAAAATTCCCCCGGCGCATCCATCGTGCAACGCGCCGGACACGCCGAGTGTCTCGCCGTCCAGAAAAAGTACGACGACGCTCGCGCCGAATATGCCTCTCTCGCGAACGAATATCCCGACTACCCCAACATCCATTATGTCTTTGGAAAATTTCTTGCGGAGAGCAACGATCCCGCCGCCGTCGCCGAATTCCAGAAAGAAATTCAGAACAATCCGCGCGACATCAACTCACGCCTGGAAATCGCTGCCACCGAGTACAAAATCAATTCAGCCGCCGGCATCCCCTATGCTGAACAAGCCGTCGAACTCAATCCCCACGTCCCCTTCGCTCACTATCTTCTCGGCCTGCTTTATCTCGATGTCGACAACTACCAGAAAGCCATCCCACAACTCGAACTCGCCCAAAAAGCCTTCCCCAACGACGCCAAAATCTATTTCGCCCTGGGTTCCGCCTACTCTCGCGCCGGTCGTCGCCAGGACGCCGAGAAAGCCCGCGCCACCTACCAGCGCCTCACCCAGCACTCGTCCTCCAACTCCTCCGCCGCCTATTAACTCGCCGTTTCCCTTTCTGTGTAGGGCGCAGCACGCTGCGCCCCATGTCCGCACGATTTCTACTCCTTAAAAAAGTTCCGTCATCCCGAGCGCAGTCCGCGCAGCGAGGTACGGTTTTCCATTGCGCGGTTTTCGCGCAATGAATCCCTCTTCAAACTGTCCACTGTAAACCGTCAACGGTAAACTTCCTTACCTTCCTCCACCGTAACCACGCGATCCGCCGCCACATCCTTCAACACCTGCCTCACTCCGCTGGGCCAGCGAATCTCCATCTCGGCAATCTTGTCGTTCTTCCCTAATCCAAAATGTACCCGCGGATCGCTCGAAGACGCATACCCCACCGCCGTTGTGCATTCGTTCCACTGCTTCTTGCCATCCGGCGTAGCGATCCTGATCTGCGCGCCAATTCCCATTCGATTGCTTTTCGTCCCCACCAACTTCACCAGAACCCAATGATTCCCATTCTCCGTCACGTTGTGCAGCAATTTCGCCGGACCATCCAAAACAGATACCACCATATCCACTCTTCCATCATTGTCCAAGTCCCCAAACGCTACCCCGCGATGCGCCGCTTCCAACTGAAAATCCGGCCCTGCACTCGCGCTCACATTTTCAAATTTCCCCTTTCCTACATTCCGAAAAATCGTATTCGGCTCGGGATACCGTCGTCCCGCGTTCTGTTCTGCGATGTTGTCCATCACATTCGCGCGCGCCACAAACAAATCTTTCCAGCCATCGTTGTCAAAATCCGCAATCCCGTTTCCCCAGCCGGACATATCCTTGGTTTGTCCCAATCCGCTGGCCACCGTCATCTCCTGAAATTCGCCTTTGCCTTCGTTCAGCCACAACGGAAATCCTTCGTGTTCCACCGCTGTGTGCCAGATGTCCGGCAACCCGTCATTATTCACATCCCGAAAATCCGAACCCATCCCCGATCGCGCAATGCCGTCCGCTGCAAATCCCACTCCCGCCAGCAGCGCCACTTCTTCGAACTTCTTCCCCTTCACGTTATGGAACAAAAAATTCTGCGTCGTATCATTCGCCACGAACGCATCCAGATACCCGTCCCCATCGTAATCCGCAAAACTCACGCTCATGCCCTTCCCAAACTCCTTCGCAATCCCGGTTTCTTCCGACACGTCCGTGAACGTACCATCCCCGTTGTTCCGGTACAGCGTGTTGTGCGTTGGCGCGTAATACTTCGGGTGACAGTAGCCCCGCACTCCTTCCTTGATGCGGCAGTACGGGTCCTTGTTCACTTCCCAGACGCAATAATTCACCACAAACAGGTCCAGCAGTCCGTCATTGTTGTAATCGAACCAGCCCGCTCCCGCCGACCACATCTTCTTCCCATTCAATTTCGCGCCCGCCAATCCCGCCTTTGCCGTTACGTCCGTAAACGTTCCGTCTCCGTTGTTATGGAACAGTTGATTCCCCGTGACGTTCGCCAGAAATACGTCCGGCCTTCCATCATTGTCATAGTCGCCAATGGCCACGCCGCTTCCGTAACCCGCGCCCGCCAATCCCGCCTTCTCCGTCACGTCTGTGAACGTGCCATCGCGATTGTTGTGAAACAGCCGGTTCCAATATGCCGGCGTCTCTTTCTCCAACGACGGAATCGCCGCCCCTCCCACCAGGTACACGTCCAGGTAGCCGTCTCCGTCGTAGTCGAACAGCGCCACTCCCGCCACCATCGTTTGTGGCTGATTTTTGTTTTCGGTGTTTCCGTTCGCGGTGATGTACTTCAGTCCGGCCTTAGCGGCGATTTCTTCGAAGCGGATCGCTCCGTCGGCCTTTGCGGCCTGCGCCTGCGGGTTCGCCGCATTCTCGACCATCCCCGGCAGCAGGAGCGTCAGGCCCAACACCAAATTCAACCGCCGCATCGCTTCATGCCTGCTGGAATCCCACCTTGGTCATCGCCGCCTGCGCTTCTGCGTTCTTCATGAATGCGCTCCAGATCAGGCCCGTCCGTTGATTCTCCGCCATGACCATCGTAATTCCCAAATCGATTCCCAGCACATCCGGGTCATACCAGCCCGTCAGCGGATTGAACGCATCCACGTAACTATACCTTCCCCACGCCTTTTTCGCATACGTGCCCCGAATATTCCGCAGCACGCGTATGCAGTCTCCGTACAAAAACGCCAGCGACCCGCCCGTCGCGCACGGCACGATGCTCCCGTCAATCGGTCCCTGTGGCGGCGGCCCGCCCCACGCCGTATAGCCCTTCACGTAGTCGGAAGCGCTGATGCCCCACAAATCCTCGGAGTAGTCCGGAAACTTTTTTGCCAGCGATAGGCAAAACAATTTGTGCGCCTTGGTCGCCGTCACCGAATTCTCAAAATAATTTGCGTACGCATCCTTCTTCCCGCGAAAATCAAACCACGCCTGCGAATACTGGTGCGTGAAGATAGGATCGTCCCCTGAAATATACGTCAGCCCTTCGTATGTGATCGTCGGCCGCGTCCACGCCTTCCAGGTGTCCGCGCTCACCGGATGCGTCGGCGATCCGATCGCCAGCAGGTAAATCATCATCAATTCGCAATAATGTTCCCACCGCGCCTTCAGAAATCCTGACTCCGGATGCCAGCCCATCGAAAACGTTGGCCCTTCATTGAGCATCCACGGCCATTCCACTCGCTCGTAAATCTTCGTCGCTAAGTCCTGAATCTCCTGGTCCTTGAAATATTGCCGCGCCGTCAACACTCCGCACAGCAACAGCGAACTGTCGATCGACGACAATTCGCATTTCGCCCAGCGCTGCCCGTTATTCATGTCCACGAAGTGATAGAAGAATCCATGCACGTGCGGCATTTTTTCGTACACGAACGCCAGCGTCGTGCGCACCCTTTGCGCGATATCCACGCTCTTCCCGTATCCACGCGCATCCCCGATACAAAGCGCGCTTAGCCCGAACCCCGTCGCCGCAATGCTGGACATCGTCTGCGTGTCATTCCCGTTCAGCAGCGCGCGATCCTTCACCTGCCCCGTAGCCGGATTTGTTTCATTCCAGAAAAATTCGAACGTCCCCTTCTGAATCTCCTCCAATAGCTGCTCGTCGGTCCCCTGAAACGGTGTTGCTTCCGGTAATTTCTCCCACTTCTGCCCAATTCCACAGCTCAGCGTCGACGCAAACGGCGCCAGCATCAGTCCCTGCCCGCACCATCGCAACAGTTCCCTTCTCTTCATACCCATTCCTTCGTAACACAGGCACTCTTGCCTGTGCTTTTTTCGCCGCCGCCGCCCACACAAAATCTCGTCATCCCGAACGCAGTCTTCGCAGCAAGGGATCCCTCTTCACGCCCCCGCGTATCCGCCTACTCCCCGATCTCCAACTCCACTGCCTGTCCCCGCTGCGAATCCGGGCTGACCCATACGTGCACCCGGCTCGGTTCTACGCGCAATTCATTTTCTTGATCCCACAACGCGAACGCTTCCGGCCCCAACGCGAAACTCACCTTCTTTGTCTCGCCCGGCGCCAACGCCACCCGCTCGAAACCCTTCAGCGCGCGCACCGGTTCTTCCACGCTGGTTCCGCGCAGTCCCACATACAACTGCACCACTTCCTCCGCGCGCATTTTTCCAGAATTCGTTACGTTCGCGCTCACCGTCAGCACCGTCTTGCCATTCGTTGCCCGGCTATGCAAATCGTTGGTCAATTCTTTCGCGCTCAATTTTGTCGCACTCACTTCCGGCCCAGAGTAACGAAACTCCGTGTACGACAATCCATACCCAAACGGATACTGCGGCGCGTTCGGTTCATCCACATACCGCGAAAGGAACTTTTCCGTTCCTTCACGCGGCGGTCGCGTCAAATCCGCGTCTCCCGCTGGTCTCCCTGTGCTCAGCGCGTTGTAATAATCCGGTACTTGTCCGATCCACTGCGGCCAACTCACCACCAGCCTTCCGCTCGGCACCGCATCCCCGTACAACGTTTCCACCAAGGCCGGTCCTGCTTGCACTCCGGGGAACCACGCGGCCATCACCGCTGGCACGTGGCTGAACGCCCACGGCAACGTCAACGGCCGCCCGCTGAACAGCACCAGCACCACCGGCTTCCCTGTCGCCGCCACCTTCTCGAGCAATTCTTCCTGCCTCCCCGGCAAATCCAGGTGCGCCCGCGAGCCTGCTTCCCCCGTCATTTCTCCCGCGTCTTCTCCCAACGCCAGAATCGTTAGGTCCGCAGACCGCGCCGCTTCCACTCCTGCCTTAATCTGCTCGTCCGTAGCCGTCAGGATTTCCCCGCCTTTTTCGTACTTCACTCGATCTGCGCCCAATCGCTGCACCAGCGCTGCCTTCAGGGTCACCACATCCTTGGCCTGCCCGTGCGCTCCCCAGGAGCCCAGCATCTCCCCGGCATCGTCCGCCAGCGGCCCAATAATAGCAATCGCGCGTGTTTCGCTGCTAAGTGGCAGCGCCCGCCGCGACCCGATCATGTCGTTCTTCAGCAGCACAAAGGAGTGCTCCGCCACCGCCCGCTCCAGGTCCAAACTCTCCTTCGGCAGCGCGCCGCGATTCTCTCGCGTTTCGTCCGTGTAGGGATTGTCAAACAGCCCCAGCGCAAACTTCACCCGCAGCACGTGCCGCACGGCGTCATCAATTTTCGCCTCAGGAATCTTCCCCGCACGCACCAAATCCACCAGGTGGTCGTGGTACAGATTGCTTTCCATATCCATGTCCACGCCCGCCATCAGTGCCTTTAGCGCCGCCGTCGCTCCATCGTTCGCAATTCCGTGCGCCTGCAATTCGCCTACGGCTTCCCAGTCGCTATCCACCATGCCCGGGAACTGCCACTCTTTGCGCAACACCTGCGTCAGTGTGAACGGATTCGCCGACGCGGGCACTCCATTTAGCGCGTTGAACGCGCTCATGATCGACGCCCCGCCTTCATCCAAAGCCGAATAGAACGGCGGCAAGTACACCTCGCGCAGCGTGTGCTCGGAAATTTCCGTTGTGTTGTAGTCGCGTCCGCCTTCCGCCGCGCCATAGCCCACGTAGTGTTTCACGCACGCAGCAATGCTGTCGGCTGCGTTCAGATTCTTCCCTTGATAACCCCGCACGTAAGCTCTTGCGATCTGGCCTCCCAGGTATGGGTCTTCTCCCGCACCTTCCACAATTCGTCCCCATCGCGGGTCCCGCGCGATGTCCACCATGGGTGAAAATGTCCAGCGCACCCCCGCCGCCGATGCTTCTTGCGCCGCCACTCGCGACGCCTTCTCAACCAACCCCAAATCCCATGTCGATGCCATTCCCAGCGGTACCGGAAATTCCGTTCGGTAACCATGAATCACGTCCAGGCCAAACAAAAGTGGGATGTGCAGCCGCGATTTTTCTACCGCGATGTGTTGAAAATGATTTGCCGACTGCGCGTCCTCCAGATTGAACAGCGATCCCACTTGCCCTTTGGCGATCATGTCTTGGTAATCGCCTCGGCCTGTTCCTGGCCCCGTTGGCGTGCCCACCGAGTACTGCACCAACTGGCCGACCTTTTCTTCCAGCGTCATCTGCTTCAGCAGCGCTTCCACTTTCGACTCGATGCCCGGCTCTGCCAGTTTCGACCGCACCGGCAGTCCCCGGAAGCACTCCGTACCATCAGCATTCTTAAGTTTGGCGTCCTGAGCGACACAAGCCGCAGAGGCAACGAACATTAGTGTGGCAATCAATACAGGTAGGCGGTACATTCGAGGGCCCACGGGACTCAGCTCCTGTTTACTTCTATCAAATCACCAACTCTTCCACTCCCAGCAACCACATCTCTCACCCGATCTTTCGAGTGTGCACCGTCGAGCAAGTAAATCGATTTATTGGCCAGAATCTATCACACTTTTTCTTCTCCGGCTATACTCTCTCCCTTTTTTCCCCATCCCTCCTTGCCCCTCGCTCCCGCCTGTGACAGACTACGCCTCATAGCGCGCCCATGGTTCGAAGCAAATCTCACCTCTCCGGCTCCCTCTCGACGGCTTCGCCCTCCATCAGCCTGAAGGAACTTGCCGCCCACCTCGGCCTTTCCTCTGCTACCGTTTCTTTGGTCATCAATCGCTCGCCCGGCGCCAAGTCCATTCCTCCGGCCACCCAGGAGCGCGTCCGCGCCGCCGCGCGCGAACTCAACTACCGTCCCAACTTGATGGCCCGCTCCCTCCGCCAGAAGCGCTCCTTCACCATCGGCGTCGTCGTCCCGGAAGTCAGCGAAGGCTACGCGGCTCTCGTCCTCTCCGGTATTGAAGACTATCTTCTTCAGGAAGGCTATTTCTACTTTGTGGTCAGCCATCGTCACCGTCCCGACCTCATCGAAGAATATCCTTCCCTCCTCCAGCAACGCGCCGTCGAAGGTCTCATTGCTGTCGATACCGTCTTGACCTCTCCCGGCCAGATTCCTGCCGTCGCCATCTCCGGTCATTCCGAAGTTCCCGGCGTCACCAATGTCATCTTGGACCATAACCTCGCCGCTCAACTTGCTCTCGAGCATTTACAATCTTCCGGTCACTCCCGCATCGCCTTGATCAAGGGCCAGGATTTCAGTTCGGATACTGAAATCCGTTGGCGTGCCCTTCATTCCATTGCACAAAAACTGGGCATCAGCATCAACCAGAAACTGACCATCCAGCTTGCTGGCGACAATCCCTCGCCCGAAATCGGTTACACGGTAACACGTACGCTCCTACAGCGCGGCGAACCGTTCACCGCAATCCTTGCCTTCAACGACATCTCCGCCATCGGTGCTATTCAAGCCCTTCGCGAGTCTGGCCATCGCGTCCCAGAAGACGTCTCCGTCATCGGCTTCGACGATATTCAAAGCGCCGCCTTTCAAAATCCTGCTCTTACCACCGTGCGCCAGCCGCTCCGGGAAATGGGCGTGATCGCTGCCGAAACCCTGCTCTCCCGCATCAATTCTCCGCGTCCGCCCGACGGAATTCCCTCCGAAATCATCGTCAAACCCGAACTCATCATCCGTGCCTCCACCGCCCCTGCCAATCTGGCCAGTTCCTGACCCGCACGCCCTGCCCGTTTGTGCTTCTTTCCTTTGCCCCGTAATCCCTGTAAAATGCTCCTTAGCGGTCGTTGATGTTCCTTTTCAGTAACTACGACAACATGAAAATGACCTGAGTGAAACACTTCCGTAACCTGCTGCAAGGGACACTCGACTCGCCTGAGGTCAACTGTGAGAACGGTAACCGCCGATCCGCTCTTAACCGAAACTTCTCTCTTCCGTATCTCGCTCGCGCAATCCCCAGCCGAGTTAATTGAGTGCCAGCGTCTCCGCTACGACGTCTTTAACCTCGAATTGGGCGAAGGTCTCTCTACTTCCGACCGTTCCGGCCTCGATATCGACCCCTTCGACTCTTTCTGCGACCATCTCATGGTCCGCGACCTCGAAACCGGCAAACTCGTCGGCACCTACCGCCTCCAGACCGGCGAGGTCGCCAGCCTCAATCTCGGCTACTACGGCAATCAGCTCTTTGATTTTTCCGTTTACGAACCCATTCGCAGAGAAGTTCTCGAGCTGGGCCGCGCCTGCGTCCACATCGACTACCGCAACATCATGGTCCTGCACGC